>Ga0315279_10007082_pt1 | contig 13953 bp, 10 predicted proteins | sample YL17G06_20_MG_FD_203694 | JGI IMG/M metagenome (GOLD analysis project Ga0315279, IMG submission 203694) | Sediment microbial communities from Yellowstone Lake, YNP, Wyoming, USA - YL17G06_20 | ecosystem: Environmental > Aquatic > Freshwater > Lake > Sediment | place: USA: Wyoming | collected... | reverse complement strand
TGACTGAGGTCATCCAGGCCGCCTCTGAGCTTCAAGCCGTCTGCCAGGCGCAGGGCTGGCAGTTCTGTTTCATCGGCGGACTCGCGCTCCAGCGTTGGGGTGAGCCGCGGGAAACCGTGGACGCCGATCTGACCCTGCTAACCGGCTTTGGCGGCGAGGAGCCGTTCATTCGAATTCTGCTCCAGCATTTTGAGGGGAGGATTCCGGACGCCGCCCAATTCGCCACCGAGCGGCGGGTGCTGCTGCTTCGCTCCCGCCAGGGTGTTGGCCTCGATGTGGCGCTGGGAGGGTTGCCCTTCGAAGAATTGGTCGTGCGGCGTTCCTCCTTTTTCGATTATCCCCCGAAGATCGCGCTCCGCACCTGCTCCGCCGAGGATCTGGTGGTGTTGAAGGCATTCGCCGGCCGCGGGCAGGATTGGGTGGACATTGAGCGCATCATCGTACGGCAGACGGGCAGGCTCGACTGGACCTATATCCGCGAGCAGTTGGGCCCGCTGGCGGAGTTAAAGGAGGCGCCGGAGACTCTCGCTCAACTGGAGCGCCGCCGGGTGGAGTTCGAACAGTAGCTGAAGCCGGCGTCGGTCAAAGGAGATCGCCGCCAACGGCATTATGGCCACGCCCGCCAACAGCGCCTGCAACGAGCTGGTCATCGAAGCGGGCCGGCCGTGATTCATTACGGTGAAAATGCGCACGGGTGGCATTCGCGGGGAACCGCCGGCACTTCCTGGTCGCCAGGGCAGTTCTGGCCGGGGATGGCCGGTGTATACTTGGGCCGCCCCGGAAGCCAGAATGAAAATCCGCGGTCTCAGCCCTCGCTGAGACGGCAATTGAGGAGAAGCAGCGATGAACCTCATCGAGATTCCCGCCCACAAGCTGAACCCGAAGGAGTTCATCAAGGAGAAGGTCAAAGAGATCTCGGACACCGCCGGCGACGGTTCCGCCATCACGGCCCTCTCCGGCGGAGTCGACTCATCGGTCGTCACCTTGCTGGGCCATAGGGCGCTCGGTGACAGGCTGAAAGCCTACTTCATCAACAATGGCCTGATGAGACAGGACGAACCCGAAAGTGTCGCCCGGCTCTTCCGGAAATTCGGGATCCACGTGGAGATACTGGACGCCCAGGAGACGTTCTTCGCGGCCCTGAAAGGCATACACGATCCGGAAGAGAAGCGGGAGGCGATAACGCAGACTTTCTACAAAACGGTCTTCAGCCCGCTCCTCAAAAACAGCGGCGCGCGCTATCTTCTTCAGGGGACTATCTTGACGGACGTAGAGGAAACAGTGGCGGGCGTCAAGAGGCAACACAACGTTCTTCAACAACTGGGCATTGACCCCCAACAGGCATTTGGGTATGGCGTCATCGAGCCGCTGGTGCAGATCCGCAAGGACGGCGCGAGAAAGGTCGCGAAGGCTCTCGGTTTACCCGAGTCGGTGTACAAGCGGATGCCTTTTCCGGGCCCGGCTCTTGCCGCCAGGGTGGTGGGTGAAGCGTCTCCGGAAAGAATCGCACTGGTGAGAAAGGCGACCGCCATCGTCGAACGGGAATTGCAAAATGTGAAGGCCTTTCAGTGCATGGCGATTCTTCACGAGGACCGGTTTGCCGGCATGAAGGAGGGCAAGAGAGAGTTTGGCATGCAGATTGAGGTCCGCTGCTGGAAGAGCGTGGACGCCAGGACCGCCACGCCGGCGTGGTTGCCTCCTCGTCTGCAAGAGAAGCTGGCGAGAAGAATAACAACGGGAATCCCCGGGGTGGTGAGCGTCACATACAACATTACCCCGAAGCCGCCTTCCACCATGGAAGCTGTTTGAGTGCGCACTCGAAATCCTGGCACTGGGTCGCCAGAGTGGAATCGGAACTCCTATCCTGATTCCGGGTTTAGCGGGAAAAAGAAAACAGACAGCGGAGACCGGCGCCAATGTTCCCCAGGGGACGCACAACAAGAGGACATCCATGAACCGATGCTGTTTCTGCCTGGTCCCGTTGCTGGCCTCACTGGTCTGTGTGGCCGTCGAAACCGCCCAACAGGCCACCAAGACCGAGTTGAAGGGCGTCTATGCCGTCAATGGCCGGCTGCATATCAGCTTCTTCGGCGCTCCCGACGGACAGCCGATAACCACCGGCCCCGGCGACATGAAACCGTCCTGGGCGAAGACAGGCGGCAAGATAGTCTTCTTCCGGCTGATAACGCCCGCGCCTCGCATTCCAGACTGGAAGACGGCCATCTGCGTGGTCAATACCGACGGCACAGGTTTCCGGAAGCTGACCGATGGCTCTAAAACCGATTTCAACCCCACCTGGACACGCGATGGCAGGAACAACATCTTGTTCAGCCGGCGCGATGCGAATCGAGAAACCTACGCCGTCTACATGACGACGGCCGAGGCCAATCCCGGCGATGAGGCGGTGGTCAGCGACCCCCAAGGCAGTTCCTTCGCCAACAGTTCTCTGAAAGACGGGAGGATCTTCGTGGCCGGGACAAGTCCAACCGGCGGCCGCGGTTACTTCCTGCTGCGGCCCAGCAAGGAAGGAAAACCGGCGTATGAAAGGGTGAACTTCGCGTTTCCTCTCGAAGGCACCCTGGACCGAGTCAGCATTGCGCCGAGCGAGACCAAGATCACCTGCGAGTTCCAGAGAGGGTTCGGCCCCTACAGCTACCCGGGGCGAACGCTCTATATCGCGGACTTCGATGTGAGCACACGCACAGTATCAAATCCGGTGGCGATCACGGACCCCAAGCCCGACCCCAAGGTCACCACGCTGTATCCGCGCTGGACCAAGGACGAGAGCGCGGTGGTTTACCACTGCGACAAGACCGGGAAGAGTCAGCTCTACATGTATCGGCTGGAAGACAAATCAACAATTGCGGTTTCCACGAACAAGAACGCGAGCTATGCATTTCCCTGCGGCGAGCAAACGCCGAAGTAGCCGCGGAGCGAACATGATCCGAATCAACTACAGCGTGCAGCGCACCGGGGTTAGAGCGGCCGCTTCTACCGTTGGTTCGGGTTAGCTTGCCCAACGGTGACGTACGCTGTGTTCGAAGCGGTCCCGCCTGAACTGATGATTACCGGCACGCTTCCCGCTGCCGTGCCCGCCGGGATAGCCACATTGACCTGGTAAAGGCCCACGTAGTTAGGAGCAAGACCGGAGAACTGCACTGGTGCGTTCACTCCGCGGATGGTGACCGTCGGTGTGATCATGGTGCGTGCCAACGGTTCCGCACCTGGAGCGCCGTAGCCTGTCCTGGGCGCCGGGCTGACCGGTCCCAGGCCGGTGGCGTAGATCAGTATCACCTCGTTTGGCAACGCCGGATTGGAGGCCGTCACCGGCGCATTGCCGATGCCGTGCAGGATAGCGCCTACCGCTCCGTCTACCGTAAAAATGCCGGGATGCGCTTGCATCACGGACACCTGGACGGTATTGCTCAAGACCCCGTTGGCGTTAACTTGGATGCTGACTGTCGTCTGTCCGGTTATCTCGTAAGGAACCTGCAAGTTGATCTGTTCCCGGCCTCCCACGTTCGCTACCGCAAACAGAGGGGCCTGTATTCCACTGATCGACACGGATGTGCCGCCCAAGCTTGTCGGGAGCGGAAGCGAACTGGCAAGCAAAATGCCTGATACATTCTTGGTGATGCCCACACCGAAAATGGTAACGATGGAACCGGGCGTGAAACCCGCCAGGAAGCTCGCTCCGTTCGTGACGCCAGCGGTGCTGATTTGACCTCCCGTGACGCTTGCCGTCACCGTCAGCGCCGACGAAACGACGAAGTCGTTGTTCGGATCGCTTTGCGTGATGGCGCTGAAGATGTCGCCCACTATCCAGACATAGTAGGTGCCCGGCGCCGTGCTGCTCGGGATGGTCACCGCCTGGCTGAACGACTGCGTTGCGCCGGCCGCCAGTGAGGGCGTCGCAATGTCGGCCAGTGTCGCCACTGTGTTGCTGCTCGACGAACTGGTCCCACTCGTCCCCAGGCGCAGCCGTGTGGTGGTCGCCGCGGCCGTCGCCGTGCCCTGGTTCTTGATGGTGAAGGAAACCGTCAGGGTGCCCCCCGCCGCCACCGAACTGGGGCTGAGCGACAGGTTCTGCGGAATCAAGTCGGGCAGAGTCGCGCCGCCCCCGCCGCCCCCGCCTCCCGTAACCGTCAGCGCCGACGAAACCAGAAAGTCATTGTTCGCATCGGTTTGCGTGATTGCGCTGAGGATGTCGCTCACTGCCCAGATATAGTAGGTGCCCGCCGCCGTGCTGCTGGGGATGGTCACCGCCTGGCTGAACGTCTGCGTCGCGCCGGCCGCCAGCGAGGGCGTCGCAATGTCGGCCAGTGTCGCCACTGTGTTGCTGCTCGACGAAGTGCTCGCACTCGTCCCCAGGCGCAGGCGCGTGGTGGTCGCCGCGGCCGTCGCCGTGCCCTGGTTCTTGATCGTGAAGGAAACCGTCAGGGTGCCCCCCGCCGCCACCGAACTGGCGCTCAGCGACAGGTTCTGCGGAATCAAGTCGGGCAGAGCGGTGCCGCCCCCGCCGCCCCCGCCGCCCGTAACCGTCAGCGCCGGCGACCGCGTGATGTAATGGCTTGACCCCAACTGGAAGAGGGCATCGGCCACCACCCAAATGTAGTAGGTGCCGGCCGTTGTGGTGCTCGGGATGGTCACCGCCTGGCTGAACGTCTGCGTCGCGCCGGCCGCCAGCGCCGGCGTTGCTATGTCCAGCAGCGTGGGGTCGTTAATATTCGACGTAGCCGCGCCCAGGCGCAGGCGCGTGGTGGTCGCCGGCGCCGCCCCGGTGCCCTGGTTTGTAATGGTGAAGGACACGGTCAGCGTGCCCCCAGCCGCCACCGAAGTGGTGCTGAGCGACGGACTTTGCGGCATCAGATCCGGTGTACCCGTTCCCCCGCCTCCCCCGCCTCCCGTCACCGTCAGCGCCGACGAAACCAGGAAGTCATTGTTCGCATCGCTTTGAGAAACCACATCGAAGTAGTCGGCCACTACCCAGATATAGTAGGTGCCGGCCGTCGTGCTGCTCGGGATGGTCACCGTTTGGCTGAAGTTCTGCGAGGCCCCGGCCGCCAGCGAGGGCGTCGCAATGTCGGCCAGTGTCGCCACTGTGTTGCTGCTCGACGAAGTGGTCGCACTCGTCCCCAGGCGCAGCCGCGTGGTGGTCGCCCCGGCCGTCCCGGTGCTCTGGTTCTTGATCGTGAAGGAAACCGTCAGGGTGCCCCCCGCCGCCACCGAACTGGTGCTGAGCGACAGGTTCTGCGGAATCAAGTCGGGCAGAGCGGTGCCGCCCCCGCCGCCCCCGCCTCCAACCGTCAGCGCCGCCGACCGCGTGACGTAATGGCTTTGCCCCAACTGGAAGAGGGCATCGGCCACCACCCAAATGTAGTAGGTGCCGGCCGTTGTGGTGGCCGGGATGGTCACCGCCTGGCTGAACGGCTGCGTCGCGCCGGCCGCCAGCGCCGGCGTTGCCATGTCCACCAGCGTGGGGTCGTTAATATTCGACGTAGCCCCGCCCAGGCGCAAGCGCGTGGTGGTCGCCGGCGCCGCCCCGGTGCCCTGGTTTAGAATGGTAAAGGACACGGTCAGCGTGCCCCCAGCCGCCACCGAAGTGGTGCTGAGCGACACACTTTGCGGCATCAGGTCCGGTGTACCCGTTCCCCCGCCTCCCCCGCCTCCCGTCACCGTCAGCGCCGACGAAACCAGGAAGTCATTGTTCGTATCGCTTTGAGAGACCACATCGAAGATGTCGGCCACTACCCAGATATAGTAGGTGCCCGCCGTCGCGCTGCTCGGGATGGTCACCGTTGGGCTGAAGTTCTGCAAGGCCCCGGCCGCCAGCGAGGGCGTCGCAATGTCGGCCAGGGTGGCCACTGTGTTGCTGCTCGACGAAGTGCTCGCACTCGTCCCCAGGCGCAGCCGCGTGGTGGTCGCCCCGGCCGCCCCGGTGCCCTGGTTTTTGATCGTGAAGGAAACCGTCAGCGTGCCCCCCGCCGCCACCGAACTGGCGCCCAGCGACAGGTTCTGCGGAATCAAGTCGGGCAACTGGGCAAAAGAGGCCCCGCCCAACGTGAGCCAGGCAAGCGACACCACAAGAATAGTTCTGAAGAAACTCACAACTCGAATGCTCATGTTCCGCCTCGCACTTTGCAGGTGACCGACACCCAATGTGGAGCCGACTAGGGGAACGCCTCCAGATGAGCCCCAGTGGCCGAGAGCCGATGACAGGGCCGAGTAGCCGTACGCCTCGATATAATCCAGGGGGGCCGAGATCCCTGACGGGGCCGAGCCGCCTTGCGCTCGACGGGAATCAGCTTTCAGATGCCCGTCGTCTTCCGACTACCTCTCCCTCGCCTGTCGGTGCTCGACAATGGGAGCCGCATTTCTGGTAGCCCCCGCGGTCTCCGGGCCTGCCTTTTCGTTCGCCTGGAGCTCCGTGTTTGCGCGCTCCAGTTTCGACAGCCGCGGTTCATTAACCGCGCTCTGGGTCTTACTGTTGGTGGCGGAAAGCGTGTGGACGCCTTCCTTCGTAAATCGTCCCTCCTCGTGTTTCGTACAAACCGCTTCCGTACGGCCGGACGCTTGCCCGGTCGGCGATGACGTCTGCTGGGCCGCGCTCGCAATGGCCCCACCAAGGAGCAAAGAAAAGCAGACAAGAAAAGCGCCTTTTCTCATTAGGAAGGCCCCCTTTGGCCCCGAATACTATCATGAGAATACAAAACGTCAAGCCCTAATCCTCGTATCTGCCAGTGGAAGTCCTTCAGGCGGCTCAGGCCCATCACGTCCTGGTAGGCATCCATATCGCAAGGAGTCTGACGGTGGCAGCGGTTCTTGTCGTTGAAGGTGGTCGAACGGCGGGCAAGGTTCTGATCGAACACGCAGCGACGCCGATAGACACATCCCCGGCGCCGAGAAAATCGCTGAAACTACCGGAGGGTTCATCCGTCTAAGCTCTGCCAGGCAGAAAAGCCTTCCGGCGAGGCGACACCGGAAGGCTGATGACACAAAACCGTAAGGCATGTGGGTGCCGGGGCTGTTGTGTCTTGGTCACGATAGAACATGGCTGCCGGCGCTGTCAAGCGCCGACCTGCACCCATTCTGCCCGATTAATGCGGTCGCGACCGCGACCAAAACAGGGAGGAATACGATGCGAAAAGCAGTTGGATGGGTGCTGGCGGCTGTGCTTCTGTGCGCGCTACCGTTGGCGGCGAAATCGAAGCAGACGGTGAAACTTTTCAACCAGAGCGTCCTCGGCGGAGCGACTCTGAAGCCGGGCGAATACGAGGTCGATGTGACGGGCAACGACGTGGTGTTTTTCAAGGGCAAGAAGGAGATGGCACGCGCGGCGTTCCGCCCGCAAGCCGTGGACCGCAAGTTCAGCCGCAATTCGCTGGTCTACGAGGGCGACACGGTGACCGAGATCCGGCTGGAAGGCAGCAACCAGAAGCTGGTGTTGGAAGGCGGCGCCCCCATCGCCAGGCGCGACTGACAGGGCGCGGGAACCGGCAACCGGGGCCGCGGCCCACAGTTGGACCTTGTCCATTGTTGTACCGCCGGCGTCCCGCCGGCCGGCCCCCTTGTACCGCTGGCGTCCCGCCGGCCGCCCCCGCTGTACCGCCGGCCGGACGCCGGCGGCACAACACTATCAATCCTCCGCGGTGTCGCGGAAGCAGGCACGGGCGCCGGAGCCGGCGCGATCGTACCTGCCGTGGGTTTCGATTTCGTCCCACATGGCAAGGACGTTGCCGACGTTGGCGGCCGGGTGAATCTCGGTGCTGGAGCCCAGCCAGAGCCGGCCGCTGGCGCCCGCTTCTTTCATCGTGGTGCGGACCGTGCGACGGACCTCCTCCTCGCTGCCGAAACAGAGCAACTGGCTCACATCGATGCCGCCCATCAAGATCCAGTCGGGATATGCCTTGCGAACATCGCCGGCGTACATGCGCGAGAGCGGCTCCAAGGGGTTGATCCCCTCGACGCCGACCGCCTTGTAGTCCTCCAGCAGCGGCCAGAGGTTGCCATCCGAGTGATAGATCACCTTGATTCCGTGCCCGTGCCAGGCATCGACCAGCTTGCGCAAACGCGGAAAGAACTCGCGCCGCAGAAAGGCCGGCGAGAACAGCGGCTGGTTCTTGTCGGCCAGGTCGGCGTAGACCAGGGTCACGGGCGACAGTTCGGCGTCGGCCGTCTCGTGTACCCGCTGGATTTCGGCCCAGTTCAGCGCCTCCAGCCAATCCGACAGCAGTTCCGGGTTTTCCGCGTAGGCGTACACGAACAGCTCCAGGCCGGCGCGGATGTGGGCCGTGTCCAGCCCCACCGGGCTCTCGTTGGGAAACAGGACGGTGTTTTCGCCGCATTTGTCCTGCAGCCGCAGGAACTGTTCGCGCGGCGATTCGTCTGCCTGCCCCCAGACGTTCCCCTTGCCGGTAAACGTCCACATGTCGCCCTTCTTGCGGTTATAGAGTTCCTCAATGTTGCGGCGGATGTAGTCCAGCAGGCCGGGCACATCGCGGAAGGGGCGCCCCACCAGCCAGGTGGTCCACCATTCCTGCTTGTACACGAAGCCGTCGTCGTGGCGGACCATCTTCTCCTCGGCCGGCGGCGCGATGCCGCGGGTAATGTCCAGGCGCTGGCCGATGGTCCGGCACAGCAGGTCCAGGCCGTTCGCCGGCGTCAGCTTCTCGCCGCTGATCAGTTCCATCAGTTCGATGTTCTGGATCAGATCGAAGATCGGCACCCGGTCGGGCAGTTCCCCGCGCAGCGTGGCTTCGATCCGCTGGCGGGCGGTCATGGTATCTTGTGGCAGCTTTCGCATGGCGTTTGCTTGAACGGCCAAAGGGCGCGCGCAGCCCGCCTCCGGCCTCCGGTCTCCACCTCCAGCCTAAGTCACAGCGCCTTCTTCAGTTGCTCCATGAAGTAGCAATAATTCGCGTAGGGGACATCGGGCGGCGCGCTGTGGTCCAGCATGGGCACAAACCCGCCGTCGGCGATCAACTCCCGGCAGCGGCCGATTTCGGCGTCGATCTCGCGGAAGCCGCAGGCCAGTTGCCTCTTGTCTACGCCGCCCCACATCCGCAAATCCCGTCCATATTTCTTTCGCAGCGCGTTCACCTCCATGCCGGCCTGCACCTCGAACGGGTACAGAATATCGATGCCGGCGTCCAGGAAAACCGGAATCAGCGATTCCATGCGGCCGTCCGTATCCAGGCAGAAAAAGTGGACGCCGTGCCGCCGCCCGAAATCGACCACGCGGCGGTAGCGCGGCAGCATGAATCTGCGCACCATGGCCGGGGAGATCAGCGGGCCGGCGTTGTACGCCATGTCTTCCCAGAAACCGAAGACGTCGATGTCGGTGGCCTCCAGCATCTGGCCGAGCATGGCCACCAGGAAGTCGGCGTCGGCGTCCATCATTTCCTCGACCAAGGCCGGATCGTCGTAGAACAAGGTGCACAGGCGCTCGACGCCCACCAGGTTCCGCAGCGGGCCGAAGAAGCCGCCCCAGCGGTCGGCCAGGACCACCAGGAGGTAGTCGCGCCCGCGGTGCCGCGCCAGCGTGTCGCGCCAGTCCGCCCCGAGCCGTTCGCCGAGGTCCGGCCGCATGCGTTCCCGCCAGAAGCGGCGAAAGTCCTGGCGCGTTTCCACGGGAAATCGCAGGAACTGCGGCATGGAGCTGAGCGGGTTCTTCTTGAACTCCCTCATGACGATGCCCTGGGCATCCACGTAGGTGAGGTAGCGCTGGTCCTCTGCGATGACCGTGCGCTGGAAGGGCGGGTGAGGAAAGAACCATTGGTACTCGAGCACCCAGCGGTCGCAGCCGAAGCCGGTCGTCGCCGGCTCGTAGCCGCCTTCGCGCCACCAGCGCTCGGCCGTTTCCGGCCATGTCGGCCAGGGGAATTCACGAAACGGCGCGCGGTCGCGCGCACCGTAGCGCATGGTGGCGAAGAATCGTTCACGGTCGGTCATAGCAGTATCGCGGCTCACGTCGGTTTCCGGCCCACAACCGCCATCCTGATTCCCCGCATAGAATAGGGCGCGCCCGTCTCGCCGTAAAGCGCGGCGTATTCCAGACCGTTGTCTTCCAGGAAGTCGGCATCCCGCCACGTGCGCTCGGGATTCAGAAAGTCAGAATAGAGGTAGAGATAGACTTGCGGACCGAGAATCTCGCCCGTATTGACCCCGCCGGGCGGCTCGCTCTCCATGCCCCAATGCTAGCACCGCCTTCTGCTCTTTCCTACACCTGCTACTCAACGCTGCCAGGACACCCGGTTGCCGTTTCCCGCCGTCTGCTTTCCGCCTTCTGCTTGTGACCTGCCGTTTCTGAGACGCTGCACGGGCAGCACGGTTTATGATTGGGTCGGCGCCCGCCGTTTTGGGCGAGGGCAACACCTGGGTTGCGCCCCTGCGCGCGTGATTCAGGCGGGTGGGCGAGGTGGGTGCGGTGAGGGTTCTGCTGATCTCCGCAAATACGGAAACCATGAACATGCCGGCGCTTCCCCTGGGACCGGCCAGCGTCGCCGCCGCAACCCAGAGCGCCGGCCACGACGTGCTCCTGCTGGACTTGATGTTTGAGCCAGACGCGCAATCGGCCGCCAGGGATGCCGTGCGCGACTTTCGTCCCCAGGCCATCGGCGTCTCGGTCCGCAACATCGATGACCAGGCCATGGCGGAGCCGCACTTCCTGCTTCCTCCGGTCAGAGAAATCGTCGCCGCCTGCCAAAGCGTCTCCAATGCCCCCATCATCCTGGGCGGCGCGGGCTATAGCATTTTCCCCGAGAGCGTACTGCGGTACTTGGGCGCCGATATGGGAATTCAAGGCGAAGGAGAGGCGGTTTTCCCCACGCTGCTGGAGCGAATCGGCGGTGGCGCTCACGTTTCCGAGCTGGCAGACATTTGCCTGCCGGGCCGCCCCGCTCCGGCTAGACACTTCACGAGAGACTTGGATGACCTGCCTTTGCCCGCGCCGCGGCTCTGGATTCCCCCGGGCGTCGGCCGCGGCGACCTTTGGGTGCCGGTGCAGAGCAGGCGCGGTTGTCCCATGGACTGCACCTTCTGCTCCACCAGCCTCATCGAGGGCAGATCAATACGAAGGCGTTCGCCCGGCCGGGTGGTCAGGTGGCTCGCCGAGCTAAACGACGCCGGATGCCGCAACTTCAACTTCGTCGACAACACCTTCAACCTGCCGCCTTCTTATGCCAAGGAACTTTGCCGCCGGATCATAGAAGCGGGGCTGGAGATCACGTTCTGGGCCATCATTTATCCCAACTGGGTGGATGCCGAGTTGGCGCAACTGATGAGCCGCGCCGGGTGCCGCCAGGTCAGCCTCGGTTTTGAGAGCGGGTCGGACCGGATGTTGCGCAGCTTGAATAAGCGGTTCAGCCGACAGGAGGTGCAGGCCGCCTCGAAGCTGTTCCAGGAGGCGGGGATCAAACGCTGGGGATTCTTGCTGCTGGGAGCGCCTGGGGAGACGCGGGATACCGTCGAGGAAAGCCTGGCCTTCGCCGATTCCCTGCGGCTCGAGGCCCTGAACGTCACGGTGGGCATCCGCATCTATCCGCACACTCCGCTGGCGAGAACCGCGCTGGCGGAGGGAGTCACTGCGCGCGATGCCGACCTGCTGTCCCCATGTTTCTATCTGGCGGCCGGGTTGCGGGACTGGCTCCCGGAGCGCATCGCGGCATACAAAGCCTCGCGCCCCTGGGTCAGTTAGGGCCGTGACCGCTAAGTTTCGAGAAAAAGAAATTAAGCCGGCAGGGAATCCGTGCGCGGCCCATTTTTTAGCCGCCCTGTGATAGTGTACTGTCTCACAAGTAGCTTTACCGTGTGGGAATTGCGGATTTCGGATTGTCCTCCGCGGCGGACGGATTTCATACATCCCAGCGCCTGCAATCCGAAATCCGAAATCCGAAATTGCCGGACCTGGTAAAGCCAACCGCGGGACACAACAATTGCATCCGGGCCGAAGGAGGCAGAAATGCCGGTACTCCTCCTTCTTCTTGTGGCCGCGCTGGCGGCGGCCCAGACACCGCTGAATCCGATCGAAGGGCTCGATCAGCCCAGGAACTATCGGATGCAGCGCAGTTCCAGCTCGAACCCCGACTGGCGAAATTCCAATGACGACCGCATTCCGGTAGCTCCCGGCCAGACCGTCACCATTGCCGAGCTGGCCGGTCCCGGCCGCATCGTGCACATATGGTTCACCGTGGCCAGCGCGCAACCGAGTTTCCCGCGCCTGCTGGTCATGCGCATTTACTGGGACGGGGAACAGGACCCCTCCGTCGAGGCGCCCCTGGGTGATTTCTTTGCCGGCGGGCACGGGATGGAGGTGGATGTCAATTCCCTCCCCATCCGTGTGACCTCGGAAGGACGGGCGCGCAACAGCTATTGGCCCATGCCCTTTCATAAGTCGGCGCGCATCACCATCACCAACGACGGCAAGCTGCCCATCCGCTCGCTCTATTACCAGGTGGATTGGGAAAAGCTGCCGTCGCTGGCGGGCGAGGCGCCCCATTTCCACGCCCGCTACAAGCAGGAATTCCCGGCGCGGCCCGGCAACTACGTCATCCTGGAAGCCCAAGGCAAAGGTCACTACGTGGGCACCATCATGTCGGTTCATGCCCGCACCAATGGGTGGATCGGTGAGGGCGATGATTTCTTTTTTATCGACGGAGAGGCCGAACCGTCGCTGCGCGGGACGGGGACCGAGGATTACGTGGGGGACGCCTGGGGTTTCCGCCGCTTCGACGGCCCGTATTACGGCGTGCCGATCTGGGAAGGACGCCAAAGTGAGGACCTGACCACCTATTATCGCTTCCACGTTCCCGACCCGGTGCCGTTCACAAGATCCATCCGGGTGGAAATCGAGCACCGGGGACCGATTGCCCCACCGGAGAACAGCAAATATGGCGAGCGCGGCGATGACTACGCCAGTGTGGCGCTATGGTACCAGACCGAACCGCATAAGCCCTTCGGAGCGATCCCGCCCGCGGCAACGCGCCTCCACTACAACCTGGACAACCTCATCGATGGCGCCACGCTGCTGGCTGCCGCGGCAGCGCAGGGCGGAAAGATTGTCAAGAATCCCGCCGCGGTGGTGTTTGCCGCGGAAGGTGCGGGCGCCACGCTGGACCTGCCGTTCGACGCCGCAAGGGAAGGGGACTACGAACTGGCCGCGTACCTGACGTATGGCCCCGGTGGAGGCAGGTTCCGTTACCTGCTCGACGGTCAGCCTCTGGAGACGCGCCACACCGATCTGTACCAGGCAACAACTTACGCGCCGGCGGCGCGCCGCCTGGCCGCCACGCGTCTGAGCGCCGGCAAACACACCCTCCGTTTGGAGTGCACCGGCAAGAATGCGAGTTCCAGCAGCTACACAGCGGTGGTCCGTGGATTGGTCCTGGTGGAGAAACCGAGCGAGCGGTGACTGCGCCGGAATGAGCATTATCAACACGTTACGGAGCCGTCGCCTGCTAATACAGGTGGAAAACAGGCGCAGGCCGTAAGTGCCTGAAAATACTGGGCCATTCTCGGACTCACCGTGCAGGAACAGGCTCTCCAATGCGGAGTGCGGAGTGCGGAATGCGGAATGTTTTTTCACTCCACACTCCGCACTCCGCATTCCGCACTGGGAACAGTCGAATTGTCAAATAAGGGGAGCGGCGTCCCGGCGCCCTCCCGGCCCTTCATTATTCCCATTTGCTATTATCTCGCGGCTGTCAAGTGTCAAATTAGTAACTCCTGCTAGCTATAGGCTGGAAGCCGGCTGGCGCTCAGACCAAGGACCAGCCCGCGAAGCGGGCGAGAGGTGAAAGCCCGTGGTCCCGCCCTGCGGGATGGGGGGGCAATTGTTTGCGTGGTGAAGCCCGCGAAGCGGGCGAAAGAATCACTCCCCAATATATGGCTCGTCGAAATCCACCCCGTTCTTTCGCAAGAGCATCATGAACTCCTGCTGGAACGTAAGCCGCCGGT
>Ga0315279_10007081_pt1 | contig 13956 bp, 12 predicted proteins | sample YL17G06_20_MG_FD_203694 | JGI IMG/M metagenome (GOLD analysis project Ga0315279, IMG submission 203694) | Sediment microbial communities from Yellowstone Lake, YNP, Wyoming, USA - YL17G06_20 | ecosystem: Environmental > Aquatic > Freshwater > Lake > Sediment | place: USA: Wyoming | collected... | reverse complement strand
ACATATTCCTACTACTCTTTTAGCTCAGGTAGATAGCAGTATTGGAGGGAAGGTGGCGGTTGACCATCCTTTAGCTAAAAACATAATGGGAAGTTTTTATCAGCCCCAGGCAGTTTATATTGATCCTAAAGTTTTGCAGACCTTATCAGAGAGAGATATAAATAACGGAATAGTGGAGACTATAAAAATAGCAGTGATTAGTTCTCCTTCTCTCTTTAGATGGTTAGAAAAAAATATTGATCAATTCATAAACAAAAATATTTATCTTTTAGATGAATTAGTGAAGAAAGCTGTTTCTTTAAAAGTGGATATAGTTTTAAAAGATCCTTGGGAAAAAGGATTACGTAAAATACTGAATTTCGGGCACAGTATTGGTCATGCCCTGGAAGTAGAGGCAGGATATCAAGGCTTAAGCCATGGAGAGGCAGTAGCTTTAGGAATGTTAATCGAGACTAAAATTGCCCATAATAGAGGGATATGTTCAGAAGCCCTTGAAGGACAGATTAAACGTATCCTATCATTCCTGTCCTCTTCTTTGTCATTCCGGTCTTCTTCTTTGTTATTCCTGCAAAAGCAGGAATCCATAAATACAGATATTAGAGAATTAGACCTTAATCAGCTCTGGGAAACACTCACTTTAGATAAGAAAAATATTCAGGGAAAAATTAGATTTATTTTACCAGAAACTCTCGGTAAAGTTACTCTGGTTGATGATATAACTAAAGAAGAAGTAATAAAAGCTTTAGAAGAATTTAAAAAGGAGTGGGTATTATGTTAAAAATAGGAATAATCAATGGACCAAATTTGGATATGCTCGGAAAAAGAGATCAAAAGATTTATGGCAGCTTAACTTTAAACGAAATAAACCGTAAAATTAAATCTTTTGTTGAGAAGGAAGATGTTGAACTAATTATAAAACAGTCCAATTTCGAGGGAGAGATTATAGAATTTATTCACCAGCTCTCTTCTCAAGTAAATGGTTTAATTATTAATCCAGCAGCTTACACTCATTACAGCTATGCCATTGCCGATGCCCTTAGAGACTGTTCTATTCCAGTAATTGAAGTTCATCTTTCTAATATATTTTCCCGAGAAGATTTTCGGGGAAAATCAGTAACTGCCCCTGCCTGCATAGGCCAGATTGCTGGCTTTGGCTATCATAGTTATATTTTAGCCATCCGTGCCCTTCAAGATTTATTAAATAAAGAGGCTAAAAAAGATCAAATAAGATAATTCTAACTCGGTCATGGCTATGTCGTTCCCTCTCCTCTGGAGGGAGAGGGTTAGAGTGAGGGGGAAAAGCAGGAATCCATAAACAAAAAGGAGAAAAATAAAATGAAAGAGGAAAGTGACTTTAAAAAGATAACCATCATTGGTGTAGGTCTGATTGGTGGTTCTCTCGGATTAGCCTTAAAAAAGAAAAATCCAAAATTTAAAATTACCGGTATAGATAAATTAGAAATAATAGAAAAAGCCATAGCTCGAGGGGCGATTGATGAAGGTACAATTAATCTTGAAAATGGAATAAAAGAAGCAGATATAATAATTATAGCTACTCCAGTAAAAACAATTTTAGATTTATTACCCCGAATTAACCCTTTTATTAAAAAAGGATGCATAGTAACTGATACCGGGAGTACTAAAGGTCAGATTGTGGAAACAGCGGATAAAATATTATCTAAGGATGTATATTTTATTGGTGGTCATCCTATCGCCGGTTCAGAAAAATACGGCATAGATTCAGCAGATCCTCATCTCTTTCAAGATAAAACTTATATTCTAACTCCTACCAAGGACACTAATTTATTAGCACTAAAAAAAATATTTTTATTAATCAAAATCATAAACGCAAAGAGATTAATATTAGACCCTCTTGAACACGATAGAATTGTAGGCGCAGTAAGTCATTTACCTCAAATTATGGCAGTTTCTCTTACCAACATGATAGGTGAATTAGGTCAACAGGAGAATAATGATAATTATTTTAAAGCCATAGGAGAGGGATTTAAAGATATGACTCGAATTGCTTCCAGTCCTTATAAGATGTGGGAGGATATCTGCGAAACCAATCAGGAAAATATTTTAGAAATGATTCAGGAATTTAGAAATTATCTCCGGATAATAGAGGATAAACTTAAAAACAACCCCGGCAATTTAAAAGAAGAATTTCAAAAAGCACAAATATTAAGAAAAAGCATATCCTTTACCCAAGAGAGATGATTAAGGTGAGGGGGAATTAATTTTTTTATAACATAACATAAATCTTCATTGATAATTAACCTCACTTATGCTATAGTTTAATTGCCAGATGAGGAAAGTATGAGCGTTAATGATAAAAATGAAGTAAAGAATATAGCTGTAAATAGAAAAGCACGATATGATTACCACATTTTAGATACTTGCGAAGTAGGGCTGGTTTTAAAAGGGACAGAAGTAAAATCTTTAAGAGAAGGCAAGGTTAGTTTGCGGGAAAGTTTTGCTCAATTTGAAGATAAAGAACTTTATATCATGAATATGCATATATCTCCTTATGCTTTTGGTAATATATTCAATGTAGACCCCAAAAGGAAACGAAAATTACTCTTGCATCTACGGGAACTTAACCGTTTAAAAGGGCAAGTTGAAGAGAAAGGTTTTACTTTAGTGCCTTTACGGATTTATTTTAAAAGAGGTCGTGCCAAGATGGAATTAGCTTTGGCGAAAGGAAAAAAATTGTACGATAAACGGCAGTCATTAACCGAGAAAGCAGTTCAAAGAGATGTAGAAAGAGAATTAAAGGATAAAAAATGGGGGCGATAGGTTTCGACAGAGATAAAAGAGGTAAAAACAGCGAGTCGAGGTTCCATGTCCTCGTAAAACCGTGGAAAAACATTAATTGCTAACAATGACGAATTAGCGTTTGCAGCCTAATTAGGCTGCTTGTCTTTAAAGGTTCTTTGTTTACGAGACCTTTATAGGCATAACCTAAAGTAAACTATCTTTTATCTTGCTGCCCAGAAAGGTAAAAGAGAAAATTCAGGGCTGGTTCAATTTACATCCTGTCTATGGGAGGTAAAAAGAGCGAGAAAAAAATCATAGACTACACTCGTAGTGGTTTTTACTGAAATATCTTTGGACGCGAGTTCAAATCTCGCCGCCTCCACCATAATATACGAGAAGACCCTTTAACTAACATATTAAAGGGTCTTTTATATACAGGATAAAGGTTTCCATCGTTTAGGATGCAGTTCGATAATAATAAATTGAGAAGTTGACCTTTTTCTTTAGGACTTTCTTGTAAGTAGGTAGAATAAAGTTTTTGAGTAAGTTCTAAAATTTGGATACCTTGTTCGAAATAATTAGTATTAGCTTTTTTATGTTTTTCAATTGAGGATAAGATATCGTTTTGTTCTTTCATCCAGATTTTACTTTTTTCTTCATAAAATTCTTTAGCAATGATGTCATCTAATTTATCCTCATATAATCGATCCAAGCGATTATTATATTTATTATATTGTTTTTGTAAATTTTTTATTTGAGTATTATGATATTCCTTTTCGTCTTTATGGCTGTCTTTTAATGCTTCTTTAAGCCAAGTTAATATATTAGTATCAATTTCAATTTTTTTAACTACTTCACCGAATTTTTCGATCAAAGCTTCTTCTTTAATTGGTTTATTGCCGCATTGTCCTTTGTATCTAGTACAACGATAATAAATATATTTACCTTTTTTCATTTCAGAAGTTATGGCACAACCACATTTACCACAGGTTAAAAGACCAGAAAAAGCAAATTTATGCTTTTCAGGATTTTTGGGTCTATTGTGACTATTAAAAGCTGATTGAACTGAGTCAAATAATTCTTTACTTATAATTTCCGAATGCCTACCTTTGTAAATTTTATTGTTCCAGTGAAAATCTCCATAATAGATAGGATTTTTAAGCATTTTGTGGATAGTACATTTTTGCAATTTGCAGCCTTTTCTACTCCTTAATCCTTCTTTATTGGCATAAACAGCAAGATCTTTTAAAGAGTAAGAGCCAGTGGCATATAACTCATACATTTTTTTAATTATAGGGCTTTTATTAAAATCTACTTCAATTATTTTTATTTTTTCACCGTTTATAAATTTTTCTGAGTTCTTATAACCGAGAGGGGCAATAGAAGGGTAGAATCCCTGATTTACTTTTTCATTCATACCTTTGCGGATTTCTTCGGAGAGGTTATCAATATAGTTTTTTGCCATTAATACTTTAATACCGTGAATAAATTTTTGATGAGATTTAGAATATTTGCTTAATATTTCGCCTTCTTTTACAAGATGAATTTCCAGATCAAGGTCATCGATGGTGCAATAATCTTTAAAATTTCTATATAGGCGATCGGTTTTTTCGCATAAGATGATTTTTGTATCAGGATTATTTCGTAAAAAATTGACCATCTCATTAAATTCGGTTCTTCCTGCTTTTTTAGCAGTTTCTGCATCAATAAATTCTTTAATTATTTTTAATTTGTTTTTTAAAGCGTATTCTTTAATTAATTTTAATTGAGCAGGTATAGAAAAACCTTCTTCCTGCTCTTTACTAGAAACTCTGGCGTATAGAACAGCTTTCATTTAATCCCCCTTTTAAGAAATATTATAACTTAGGTAATTTCGAAGTGTTTATCTTTAAACTTCTGAGTATCAAGCAATTTTTTAATATGGTAGCTTTGTATTTTATTTGGTTCATTCCGTTCGTTAAACCAACGGTTAATGGTAGCAAAGGATACTCCCAATAATTTAGCTAATTTCTTCTGAGATATTTTATTTTCTAACCTATAGGTTTCTAATACTTTGATTAAGTCATTCATATATAACATTTTATAATAAAATATAATAAAAGTCAAACAAGATTATATTTTTGAGCGGTATTAAAAATAACATTTATTATTTGTATAAGTCCTGCTGATTAAAATATTTCCACTATGGGTTAGATTAACCAAGTAATTTTATTGTTCTACAAACTAATCCTTCAGTTTTTCCTCTTAGCTTTTAATACAGAATTAATTCAATTCTACTTTATTCTAAGCTTAAAAAACATTCTTTAAATACTCAAAATAAAGATAAGATAAATCTATTATAGTGTTAACTAAGTAAATACGTCCCACTATTAACTACCACTAGGCCTATATGGGTAGGATTTACACCCTGGGGTAGGGTAGAAAAACGACCTTTAGTCTTTTCTTATTTTCTAAAAGGATTTGGTCTTACGTGAATGACTTTTTCTTCTTTATCTACATTGATCTTATTTTCTTTGATCAGTTTCTCTCTGGCAGTATCCCATCTTTGTAAAACAATCATTCTTTTTCTATGGGCACAGCTTCCTCCTGGTAAGCTAATACGTTTGATAAATTGGTAATATTCTAATTCCCTTAAAGAATTCTTCACGGTACTACTATTAATTCCCGCCCACCTAGAGAGAGTATTATTAATAACGGAGGTATTCCGATATCTATTAGTTAAGCTGGCAATAGCGATTAATACTTTACTGGCACTGCCAGATAACTGAGCAAATACTCCAGATTGGGTGAATCCCCAAGCAATGGCACTAAATTGCTCTTTCTCTTTTCTGTAATTACTTCCTTCATCCATTTCAAGACCTTGATTTAATTCCGGATATTCTGAAATCAGTTTTTCAGTTTCAGCCTGTGCTTGGGCGTAACGGTTATAAGCTATCAGAGTAACTCCTTTCTTCTTTAAATAAAAATTATTAAATTGTAAAGTCAGTAAACAGAATAAGTATCAGTTTTTACACCCCTTATTTTATAAGGGTTTCAGCCTCTTAGCAGAAAAACTGAAAAAGTACTTTTTATCCTTATATATCAACGGTTTCAGTAATTTCCTCTAAAAATAACAGGTATAATCCTATAGGGGTACATTCTGCTAAGAACGATTTTTTGGTTCTATAGCAATAGTTCTAAGATAATCACCTATCAAGATGATTATTAATAAATTTTCGACATAACCGCATATTGAAAATATCTTCTTTATTCCACCGATCGATCATAGGTTTATCATTTTTATCATATCCCTGAATTGACCCCTTATAAGCGATAATTTCACATTCTTTACATAGGGTTAAAATATTTTCAATTTCAGTGGTAGGATTCCCCTTTGAGGTTAGATAATACAAAACTAAATGATCTGGACTAAATTTCTCTCTGCACATCTGACAATGATAGTGATCTCTTTTTAAAACAGCATCTTTTATTTCTGGATTTTTTATATATCTTTTTTTGGCATTATCACTTAATATTTTCCTATGTTTTTTGTTTCTGAGATATTGACCTTTGGGTATTTTTATCACCTCCTTTTTGATTTGAATTAAGAAATATTTTTATTAATGTTTTTGTCGTTAGATTTTTTCTCTTCAGTGATTAAGAAGTTAAATAAAGCAGTCATGTTCTCAGTTATTTCCCTTGCGTCCTTTAAAGATATGGGATTACGGGTAAAAGGTTGCCATACTTGAATAGTCTTATTTAAAAATTCTGTAGAAAATTTAGAAAGTTGATTTTTTGCCATAATTATTTACCTCTACTCTATATAGCGAAAAATCACTCTACCAATAAAAAAATTTTTATTATTTTTCATAAATGATGTATAGCAATTGTTTTGAGCAGAAAAATATTTGAGGAATTTAAGAAGTTGCATTGGTGAATTCACCGCAAGGTCAATTTTATTTACAAAAAGTATATAAATTATTATAATATAAAATAAAAGATTTGAAACTGCTACCTAAAATTACGGATCAAAATATAATCCCGAAGGATATAATATGTAATGGATAAATTAGTTGAAGATTTGATCACTATCGAAGCAAAAACCCTTTCCAGAATACGTAATATTGCTGACGTAAAACGCGTTATCAAAGTAATGAAGCGGATAGCAATTGATAGTGATGGCCTTCGATACGAAATAACCAGAAACACTGTAAACCCCTTTGCAAGAGGGCTTAGTTTCTACCCGTCGTTAGATAAAGCTTTAGCTTATCTTGATCCGGATAAAGCACTCTCGCTTTTTGAAACTGCCGATATAGATGATCTGGCCTATAAGGTATCGTATTTTGATTTTCTGACTGATAAAGAGACACCATTTTATACGCACGAAGAATTGGCAGAAGTTATTGAATTATTCATCGCATATTTGAAAGCAAATAAATCATGGCTTTTAGCTATTGGTTATCCGATGAAGAGTTTTGAAAAAAGCCCTTGGCTTTATAGTAATCTATCCCGGCTGTATCCTGTAAAAATACCCTTCACGGTTCAAGGCAGAAATCCATCTCATCAGAAGATTGCGGAAGTAGATGGTATTGCCGAAAGAGACTCCGAGGGCAATCTCATTTTTAATTATACATGGATCAAGGAATGGTTTTACGATCTCGAACCATTGGGAGCACTTAACAACTGCTCGTATGAAGAAGCTGTACTAATCAATGGTCTGCAAGATAAGGATATCCAGTATATCGAAGAGAATAGGGCAAAAATATTTAACTTAAAGATAGAAATCCTTGAGCTGACCTATAAATACCTTTACCAAGACATGAATGCGAATGACTACTGGGAAAACTGCATGAATACAATAGCCAATAAACTCACCAAAGATGCTAATCAGCAATTTAAAAAAATTGAATCCGCTTATTCGCAGTTATTCGTCATAGATAACAAAACCACTTTCTTTTTTACTTGTCTGAGCGCCATTACCGGAGGGCAGCCGAATTTAGATACGGGTGGCATAAGCAACATCTTAGCCTTTATATTTTTTGTTGAAGCTGAATTGACTATTGGACAAATGCACAAGACTAAAAGCAGGCTTCTTCAACTTTCTAAAGGTATAATTCCAGGATCTTACTATGATTTGGTTTTCTCTCCATCGATACTGGCTATTGATGAGGCTATTACGCAATCCTTGAACGACGCCAAAAAGACGATGGAATTTAACGATTTTTTTGATGAACGATTAAGAACAGATAGTGAGAAGAAACTAAAAATGATTCTGGAAGTTCCATCTGAAAAGTATGACACATTAAAAGGGATTCGGGATTTAATAGAATATGGACATGTTAGTTTTAACTTAGAGAACATACCATTCACATCTCTCTCAAGTAGAAAAAAAATAACACCCATCGCTTTGCCCTCAGGCGTACAATGGGAAGACATTACAATCGAATTTAGTGACAGGCATAACGTAAAAATCAAATACAAGAACAAAACCTTTCGTCGTGACTATAAAGACATGGGTTTTGAGGATTCCAAAGCCCGCAAGCCTAATAAACAATGGGAGTTTCTATATCTATTGGCAGAAAACAAAGGAGAAATATCTTGGGAAAAATCTTCGTTCGGTAAAATGGCTAACATTCGCAAGATTGAGCAGGATTTTGGATATGAATTTGACAAGGATACCTCCCAAAACAAAGGTTTTTCCATAATCAAAGTCCCAGACAAAACAAAAAAAACAAAAGAATTGCTTTCTAAAGCCCTTAAAGCTGTCTTTTCAATAGAGGGCGATCCTTTCTTCCCCTACAAAGAAGTTGAAGCCTACAAAATCAGACTCAAGCTTATTCCTTAACCAGCTACCGGTTAATTTGCCTCCACACTCTTCACAATGAATGAAGTTCCTCAAGGAAAAATCAGGATTATTACGAAGTTATGCCTTTTATACCCTTTTAATCTCTTCTAAAAGAACGACCGCCCGCTCTCATTTTCTTTTACTTAGAAGCTGAATTGAAAGCGTAACACACATAACAAGACTCTATACGACTTTGCAACCAGGCATAACTGAAAGTATATTCAAAATCCTATAAAGCTTTATTATGTGAAGTAAAAGAAAATATAATATTTTTTTCGGTTAAATACCCTGTATACTTGATTTTTAATTAAAAAAATATTATCCGCGGGCTAATCTTTACCCTTTTCGTCACCGGGTAAAAACCCTCTTTTTTTGTAGCTATTTGTGGCATTTAAAAACCTGCTAAAATATCTACTTTTTGTAACATTTAAAATTACAACTTTTCTCAACTTTCCCGGATCTTAAAATGTCAACTTTTGTAAACTTGAAATGTCTAGATTTTATAACAGTTAAATCCAAACTTTCCTTAACTAAAAAGGTTAATATTTGTTAATAAAAAAACTATTTTTTGTTGATTTTGTTGAGTGGCTAAAGGTTAAAACTTCTCCGTTTATCACCGTTTAATCGGTAAACTTTTATCTTATTTTCACCTATTTAGTGGACTAACTACCACTTAAAAACCTGTTGTAATTTTCTCGATATTTCTCGATTTTGCCTGAAAAAATCTCCGATATTTCCCGATTTATTGGACATTTATTTCTGTTATTTTCTTTTATTTATAACAAACTTCCATCACCTAAAAAATGTTTTTTTGTCGATTTTGTCGATTTTGCCTATTTGCCCTTCTGCGATTTTCTACACCGTTTTCCACCGCTTAATCGGTTAGATCTGTTAATATTCGGAGCGATCTCTTTGAGATATTTTGAGATTTTCTCCAAATTTGATTTTCAATGTTCTCTATTTGATAAGGGTTTGAGGTAAAAAAAGAGAGATCTCAAGAGATATTTTTTATTCACCGTATAACGGTGAAATACGGTTAAAAAGATTAATTTTGGCATAAACTGCTATTTTTATTCTTTTAAGATCAATTAAACCTTTATTTTACCTAAGTCTTAAATTAGTATAGGTATTTTTTAATAATATTAATCAATAAGTAGGTTATCTATAAAGATAAACAATAAATTATAGTAAAAAAAGTGAGATTTTAAACTGGTAGGTAGTAAATATAGAAAGGATTAAATTTTTTGAAAGAAAATACTCTTCCTTGTGATCGGATATTGAAATAGATTATTAGAATTATCCTTGCTTTATAAATAACTCTACATTAATCTTTTTTTAAACGAGGAATAGCTTTATTTTAATCTAAGAATGAAAGTAATAATTTAACTCATTAAAGAGAGAAAATTACATAAATTCTAAATAGGTAAAAATACTTAAGATTATCACATTTACTTAATAATTTAATATATCGATATTTTATTGTGATGTTTTTATTAAAAAAGAAGGATTTTTAATAAATTATGTAGTATTAGACAATATAGCAAAATTTTATTCTACAATAAATATTCAGCGCAATATTGAAAGATACGGAAAATTAATCGGAATCACCAAAAAGGTAACACCACACCAGTTAAAGCACTCAACAACTACTCACTTTTAAGCCATAGAAGTTTAGCCTCTACGATGATATATGCAAGTATAACTAATGGCGAGCAAAAAGCTGAGATTAATAGATTGCACCCATTAAATAAAATGACAGCAAAATTGATATAAAATAAAGACAATTTAAGGTTTGGGCTTAGGAGGGGGGAAGGAGGAAAGATTGCCGGCACCAAAGGAATGCAAAAAAAGGGCAAAATTTTAACGATTTTAGTTATTCTAGAGGGTTTTGACTATTAAATAAAGGGTTTAAGTATGACTAAATTTTTAATAAATATATTTTTGATAATTATAATATTATTATTCCTTACCAAATTGATTGATAAGGTTTTCTGATTAAGTAAGAAAGGGGGTTAAAAAATGGAAAATATAGAAGAGACAAAGCAATTAGTTAAAGAATTATTTGAACTAATAGACAGACTACACTTGAAATACCCCGAAGTGGCAAGAATGCTACGGGTAAGGGCTGTTAAGACTTTATACCGTTGGAAAAATGGAGAAAACTTGCCTCAAATGGTTTATATTCCGATGATAGAAAAATTAATTGAAACTGAAAAGAATAAAGAATTAGAAAAGGCACACGTATCAACTGAGGTTATAGAACTGTCTAAACCTATCATAGAAGTAGAAAAGAAAAGAAGTAGACAATATATTGATTTAAAAAAAAATAAAGAAGGAACAAAACTTTATATCAAAGCTGTTAATTTAATAAGGAAAGAAAGAGAAGAATTTTCTAAACTTTTAGTAGAATTAGGATTTACTATTCGTCATAAGAAGACTATTTTTCTTGCATGGCAAAATACTGAAACTATTAGAGCAGTTTTAAAAGATAATAGTCGTGAAAAGATTAAACGAGTTTTGGAAGAAGTAGAAGAATTTTATGGGCTTAGCTGGAATGAGAATAAAGAAACGGTAAGAATAAACGTTACCAAAAATAAAAGTTTTAGAGAAATTAAAGAAAGAATATTAAAAAAATATGGTGGAAACTTTAATCTAGCGATAGATGATGAAATGGAAAATATAAATTCTAAAGATGTAAGTAAAAATTATAACGAAGAAAGACATAACTTTTTAGAAGGACAGCTTAAATTAATTGAAGCTCAGATTGAAGCAGTTAAAAGTTATGCAGAAAAGGATACGGAATATCAAAATAAATTATGGAAATTCAGAAATAACATTATACAAGAAATAGGAATAATTCCCGGAAATACCATTCTTCTGTCAGCTAGCAAAATGGAACTTGAAAGGTTAAAAAAAGAAAATGATAGTTTGAAAGAAAAGATAGCGGAATTACAGAAAGAAATAGATAACTTAAAAGGTAAAAAAGATAAAATAAATTAACAGGGGGATAAAATGAAAAAGTTTGAAAGAATTTTTCTTTATTCAGTATTAGCGATATTGGTGTTTTATGTTTTTTTGGTAGATAACAAGGTTGAAAGCCAAGGGATTGGTTTGGGTCAATATATTCAGGCTAAGAGCATAGATATTGTAAATGATGAAGGACGAGCAGTTGTTATGTTATGGGCTAATGAAAACGGAGGAGCAATAAATATTGCTAATAATAAAGGTGACCTCACTTTTCTTGTTAGTATAGGTGTTGATAAAAAAGGTAATGGGGCAATACAGATTATAAACAAAGACGATAAGCCTGTTGTTTCTATGGGAGCTAATGAATTTGGTGGGGTAATGCAGATTGACAACAACAAAGGCGATAAACGTATTGCTTTAATGGGAGCTACTGAGTCTGGTGGACAAATAGGCGTTAGTAACAGAGACGGTAATCCTGTTGTTATTATGGCACATAATAAAGACGACGATGGAAGAATATTTGTTTTTAATAAACAAGGCGATATTATTGGTAGTCTACCTTAGAACTATAAATGAGTGATTTGGTTATTAAATAATTAAATGGGATAGAAATGAAAAAGGGAGATATAGAGAAGGATAATATAAATTTTATTGTCCTTAAGATAGCTATGCCTATTTTTATAATAAATAGTTAGAATAAGAGTAGGGATACTTATTAATAAATAAAGGCTAATAAGATATTAAATTAGATTTATATTACTTACAAGAGGTGTAATTAACACCTTTAGTTTATAGATATTTCGCTTCTCTTGGATAATTTAGTTCCAACTGGAAAACATTAGGGGAGCTAGACAATAACAAGCCCTTTAGCTTATTACTGAAGGGCTTTTTTATTTACAAAAATATTATTGACATAAGCAAAAATTGGGTATATAAGTAAGACAGAATAAACTAATAATTTTTAGGAGATACTCCACTAAATACAAAGTTTAATTTCTATAACTAATTAAGTATTAAATTATACTTTTTGAACCATTATTTTATAGAAAATACTCCAATAATTTATGATCAAAGATCATAATAAGATTAACCCCACTTCAATATTTCTACTTTTACATTAACCCTATTTTAGTTGATATACCCTAAAAACCATCCCGTCGTCCTAATAGTTACTCCATCCTATTTTTAAGCTTAGGCCTGATAAAGAAGAAAAGATTACCGATGTACTATGTCATACTTGCCTAAGTGCTCGAATAGGACTTATGCTACTATCTCCCTAAACCTGTTGAGGCATCTTTTAATCAAGTCTTTTGGAAATGATACTTTAAGCTTACTAATTAATTTTAGGTTGCCAGAAAATCCCGACAGAATTGACTTAGCCTAATATACCTATTCTTTGGATGAAATAAAAGGGAATCCTATAATTATAAAGACAAGGAGAGTGAGGAGAAATGATTTGAAAGGAAATTATTTAATCATCTTCTTAGTAATTTTTAAGTTACTTTTTAAATTTTAACAATTAAGTGAAACAAAAGTATAACAGGAGGTATTTTAAAAAATGAAGAAACCAAAGAGGATATGGATTTAATTACTTCTTTCATTTATCTTAATAATAGTTATGTCAGGGTGTAGTGGTTTACCGAAAACAGCAAAGATAAATATTTCTTTTAATCCCAATCCCGTGCCTTATGATAGCGAAAATGAGCAATGGCTATTGAATCTAATTCTTAGTGAAAACAATGGAGTAGGGGTTACTCTAATCAGCTTAAGAATTGATTCATATGACCAGGCGGAGGAGTTAGTAGGCACATAAATTTTGTATGAAGAGGATATTATAGATTGGTTTGAGTCAAATTATCTTCCCGCTTTTTCTTCACTCCAACTCCAAGTCCAAGCCAATTTTGGTTATTGGTTAGCTCCAAGAGATGAAATTGCAAAATATCTTATACTAATAATCGAAGGCATAGATGATAATGGCAACCTAATTGAAGCAACAGTTAGAATAGATATTCTACCTCAATAGCTGTAAACAATTAAATAATGACAGGAGACGGTTATTTGACACATTTTTTAAGCGACGGTTTTGTACTAAAGAACTATCCCCTGTCACATGTAGATAATAAGTTGAAGAAGCTATTTAGTATAAAATAATTCAAGAGGATTTAGTTTTTCTCAATTAGATAATATTTTCCTAATAATTGAAAGGAGATAAAAGATGAAGAAATTATTATTAGTGCTACTCGTAATTGCCTTAGCAGTATCCCTTGTATATTGCTAGTAACTTATTATTGATCAAGAAAAGATGTTAATATGATACCAGAAGAGTTTGTAGTTGGTTAAGGCCGTTGTGTCCCTGGAGCAATCATTATTTTGATGATTAGCTCGTTATTATAGATGGGCCGCCC
>Ga0315279_10007080_pt1 | contig 13956 bp, 9 predicted proteins | sample YL17G06_20_MG_FD_203694 | JGI IMG/M metagenome (GOLD analysis project Ga0315279, IMG submission 203694) | Sediment microbial communities from Yellowstone Lake, YNP, Wyoming, USA - YL17G06_20 | ecosystem: Environmental > Aquatic > Freshwater > Lake > Sediment | place: USA: Wyoming | collected... | reverse complement strand
AAATCGTCGCCGGGCGAGGTTGGATTGCTATAGCTCTCGTAACAATCGGCAACTGGAAGCCCATGAGATGTCTGTTCGTCGCGATACTCTTTGGCTTCATTGACGCCCTCCAACTCAGGCTACAGGCGCTCGGAATGAACGAAATCACGTTGGCGGGAACCGCCATAACGATTCCATTCCAGCTGTTCCTTGCGCTGCCATACGTGCTGACGATCCTGTTCCTAGTGATATCGTCGAGAACAGCCGACTACCCAACCGCGCTCTTGACACCATACAGGAGGGAAGAGTAAGTGAAGCAGTACAAATTCGGCGGCTACGCAGGCAAGTACCTACGCGTCGATCTGTCTCGGGGCGCAATCAAGTCGATCCCCCTCCCGGAAGAGTTGGCTTCCCAATTCCTCGGAGGAAACGGATTCGGAACAAAGGTTCTCTGGGACGAAGTAGGTCGCGACATCGATCCTCTGAGTCCTGAGAATAAGTTGATCTTCGCAGCAGGCCCCTTGACTGGCACCATCTTTCCAACAGCTGGAAGGCTCGAGGTCATCAGCAAATCACCTCTAACCGGCATCTACGGTGACGCCAACGCCGGAGGACACTTCACCCCGGAGCTGAAACGCAGCGGTTTCGATATGATAATCTTCGAAGGAAGAAGCCCCAAACCGGTCTATCTCTGTGTGCACAGTGGAGAGGCCGAGGTCCGCGACGCCTCCAACGTTTGGGGAAAAGGCACGCACGAAACCGAGAGCATTCTACGTAGTGATCTCGGTGATAACCGAGTGCAAGTCGCAAGCATCGGGCCTGCAGGCGAGAACCTTGTTCGATACGCGGCCGTGATGACTCACGGATGCGCGGCCGCGAGAGCCGGAGTAGGATCCGTGATGGGGTCGAAGAATCTGAAGGCGGTCGCCGCACTCGGCAATTTGGAGATTCCGATCGTAAAGCGAGACGAGTATCTGAAAGCATGTTTGGACGCGCAGAAAGAGATACTGAAGAATCCATTCACGGCGGGACTCGCACGATTCGGCACACCTCAGCTCTCGGTTCCAATGAGCGAAGTTGGTAGATTTCCCACGAAGAACCACCAACAGGGCCATTTTGAATTCGTAGAGGACATAAGTGCTGAGCGCATCGAGAAGGACCACTTCGTCCGCAGGATCGCATGCTTTGCCTGTCCGATAGGATGCCATCACATTGTCGAGGTGAAGGAAGGCAAGCACAAGGGCATTTCACTGGTTCTTGAGTATGAAACTGTCAACGCGCTTGGCGCGAGATGCTGGAACCGTGATCTTCCCTCTATCATCAGAGCAGACTACCTATGCGACGACTACGGCCTGGATGCCATATCCACGGGTGCCTCGATCGCGTTCGCAATGGAACTACATGAGAAGGGCATACTCACCCGCAACGATACTGATCTAGACCTCACTTGGGGGAACTCAGACACAGTACTTGAACTAGTCGCGAGGATAGCGTATCGCAGAGAGCTGGGCAACATCCTCGCTGAAGGCGTACGAAGAGCCAGCCAGGCGATAGGCAAGGGTTCGGAGTACTATGCGATGCATATCAAAGGTCAGGAGATCTCTGCTCAAGACGGGCGAGCGCAGCAGTCCATGGGACTTGCCCAGGCAACCTCAAGCCGCGGCGCAGATCATCTGAAAGGATTCCCCACAATCGACGAAATGGGTTACCCTACCGAGGCGGTTCAACGATACGGGAAACAGTACCTTCCAGAGATCGTGGACCCATCCCAAACAAAGTACAAGTCGATGGTCGTCAAGGACGGCGAGGAATTCTGTGCCGTCATAGACTCCATTGGCATCTGCAAATTCGGCACTCTCTTCCCGCCCGCATTGTACTGGGAACCGATTGCAACCGCCTTGTCATTGATTACAGGGATGGAATTGGACGTACCGAAACTCAAAGCGATCGGCGAACGGATCGTCAATTTGCAAAGGATGTACAATGTGAGACACGGGATCACACGCAAGGATGACCGACAACCGCGCCGAATACTTGAGGAGAAATCTCCCTCCGGGCGTGCGAAGGGGCATGTCGTGTATCTTGACAAAATGCTTGACGAGTATTATGAGCTGAGAGAATGGGAGAAGACAACTGGACTCCCAACAGAAAAGAAGCTCAAGAACCTTGGGCTTGAATACACGGTATCGGAACTACGAAATGCCAGAGCCGGCCTGAAGTGACCTTACTGACTAACTGTGCGCCTTGTCCGTGCACAGAGGACGAGCTAAACGAGCTTCGCTAGTGGCACCTAGACAGATTTCACTGGGCCTATCGGTAGGACAGTTCTCTTGTGAGCTTCGTTCAGGACTTCTGCGAGTGATAGATAGAATGCGCTGAAGCCGCAGATGATGCCTTCAATGCCGGCGATAGGCAGCAAGGGCGGGACAAAGCGAGCTATTGTGAGCAAGAAGAATAGTATCGCGAGACTCATGAAGACGAACTGTAGCCCTCTGTTGGCTTTCAGTGTCCCGAAGAACATTATCAGCGTGAAGAGGCCCCACATGAACAGGTAAGCCGCCATCGCGGCATTGTCTGGAGCGAAATTCGCCTTATCTGTCGGAAGCAGAATCAAGTAGACTAAGGTCAGCCAGAAGAAGCCGTACGAGCTGAACGCTAAGGTTCCGAAGGTGTTCCCTTTGCGGAATTCCATAGCTCCGGCGATCACCTGGGCGATTCCTCCGTAGAAGATTCCCATTGCAAGGATCATGCTGTTCATCGGGAACAAGCCCGCGTTGTGCAAGTTGAGCAGGATCGTAGTCATGCCGAAGGCCATCAGGCCGAGCGGAGCAGGATTCGCAAGCTCAGAAGCTTTAACGCTCATCTCTGTTTCACCGTAGACCCAACGCGGCTACCTGTCCGAATCTATAAAAGCGTTCTCTTGATCAAGCTCGCCATTCTCGATTCAGCAAGTATGCGCAGAGAAGATGACATAAGCAAGGCAACCGCATTACGCGAGTACCATAATGGTGAATGATTCTTGGTATTCAAGCCCGGAAGTCCGGTCGAGACGACGATCTTCGAGGTCTGGAAAGAAACGAGTCCGTCAGAAGCATTCACTGGAGGCGTTGGTGAATGTGCGGGACAGATGCTTGTCTACGACACTGCTCAAATAGAACGCCTCGTTGGAAAGATAGATGATACAAGCTCCAAGACCGAGTCGAAAGCCCATCAACGACTTCTCGCTTCTTTGAAGGCGTACATGAAACTGGGCCTAATGGGAGAAGCACACATTGTACCTGACACGGTCGTCAACGCATTCTTCGCACACCTAATCAAGGAGGGAATCGCTCCAAACCATCTCATATCGCTGGCGAACTATGCGACGAAAGCGCTGAACGCGTATGCTGGAAGCGTTGGCAGCAAGACGTGTCCAACCGGCATCAAGATTCTTACGTCAATCAGATGCGCGGGCGTGATCGAAGTCACCGATACGGTCAGGAAGCAGACCAGAAGCAAGGCCCTCAAGGTCGCGCTCGACGGCCTAGTGGGCGCCGTAAATGACTATTCGAAGGGGTTTGGCTTTTCCGGTTTCAAGAACAGCGGCTTCGACGAGATCGTTGAGATCTGTACAAAGGAAGGATGCGATCTCGGTAGAAGCGACTACTACGCAGACGCATTGGTCAACCTTTACGACTACAGCGAAACCCCCTCAGAACTTGAAGCGAAAGGTCTGAACATGCTCAACAGGGAGCTGCCGGATTTCAAGCGCGAGGTTCAGGAATTCGCGTCCAAGTTGGGAGTCGACGCTAGCGGCGAGGCGGTCGCGCATGCGATATCGAAGAAGAAGGCGCTGAAAGCGTCGCGAGTGGTCGGCTATATCAGAGGTCTGAAGCAACATGTCGTCAAACTCGTCAACGCGAATGTGGTGAAGATCAACCCCCGCTATGTTACGAGGGTTGTCGAGACGCCGACTTATCTGTCCGGGGTGTTTCCGTCAGGCGGTGCTATGTTCCTCGACTATCTGACTAAGAAGCCGTTCCAAGTCTTCCTTGCGACTACCGACCCCAGAAGAGCACCGGAAACATCGCCGTCTGAACTTCTCAACTTGCTTGTCCATGAAGAGTACGGCCATTGCCTGCATTCATCGAACTCGGTCTTCTCATTCGGAGCGAAGCCCACCCTAACTGACATGCTCCAGTCACAGGCTGGCAACGCTGTTTCAGAGGGGATCTCATTCCACAGAGAGAAAGAGTTCCTGAACTATCTGAACGAGATGAAACAGAGAAAGCCGACTGCGACAGAGCGTGCGTTCATCAAATTCCTGAGCAAATACGGTGGAGCAGACGAGGTGTTCGCTGAGTACGGGTTCTTCACACATCTCTGGAGAATAGTCCGTTTCCTCCGTGTCATAGGAGACGCGCGAATCAATTCAGGCAAACAGGGCCTAATGGAATTCATCGACTGGGCAAACAGAGAGACCGGATTGAGCAAGAGTCTCGTCTACCATCAGGTATTTCCGGCTCACCAAGGCAATGGGCCCGGGTACGCGTCCACCTACGCAATACTGGGCGAAAGTATCGCGGAGATTCAGCAGGAAGCCTTGAGAAACGGGAAGAACCTGCTAGACTTCGACACCTATGCTTGCTCGCTTGGGTTCCCACCACGCTCTGTCTTTGAGGAGAAGCTTAGAACCTACGTAACCGGTTAGCTTGGCCGGTAATGCTCTCTGACTGCTGACCTCAACGTTAGAGCACAGCCTACGTAGAGAAGTGCAGCTACTACGAAAGTGACCGCGTAGCCGGTGTTGAATGAGATATAGCCTGACATGATTGCGCCTGCGAAGGCGGCAAAGCCGGTCATGGCGCTGTAGATTCCTAGTAGTTCACCTTGCTTTCCGTGTGGCAGAGTGCGGAAGAGCAGAACGGACGATGACGTGTTGAAGAAGGCAAATGCGGTTCCAATCAACGCAATCGAAACGATACTCCCAATCATGAGCGTGGAATTGTGGAGCATCAACAGGACCGTTGCGATAGCCGCGAGAATACCTGCTGTACGAAGCCACAATGCCGAGACCGCCACACGGTCTTCTCCGAAGCGCCCGCAGGCTCGACCAGTGATTGGGTAGATCGCCGCCTGAAGAATGTAGAGTGTTGTGAAGACTATGAATACCCCAGAATCATCCATCTCGCGACTCTTCAAGAACGGCGTGTACGACGTGAAGAAGAGATTACTTGCCGTGAAAAAGAGAAAGAACGATAAGTACAGCAGCGGAAGATGTCTAGTGAACACGCTTCGCATCATTTTCCCGAACGATTTGATGTCCTCAAGTGAAGGAATCGTGATGAATATCATGGTGACAGTTCTGAGTTTCGTCACGAAGCTCTCCTGAGTCAAAGCCACGACCTTTCGCTCAAACGGAAACGCCGGTTCAACAAGGTATTTTGCAGCAAGGATTACTGAGATGCCAGAGAAGATGGCGCAAAGAAGGAAGTATGCTCTGAGTGGAAAATAGTTTGTCCAGAATGCTCCAGGAATAGTTCCGAGAGCTGTTCCGAGAAGAGTCAGGGCCGAGTATTTTGCGAAAGTCATCGACAGTTGTTTCTTCGGCGAAAACTCCATCAAAAGAATGCTGACTGCCGGGCTCGCTGCGGTGGAGATGCCAGCATAGCACACGTAAAGTAGCAACAGTGTGCTGATGTCTCTTAGGAAAAACCCTGCCACAAGGAGAACCGTGATTCCCAAGTAGCCGTAGGTCACGAAGGGTTTACGCTTCTCTTTCCTGTCTACTGCGATCCCCCATAGGATCGATGATGGGATCAGAGCTAGGCTGTAGGCTGAAACTATGTTGCCGACGTCTATTACCGTTCCACCGATGTGGATGATGTAGAGTGGAAGAAGCGTACTGAATCCACCAATGGCTGCGTTTATCGGAACGAAGATCCACAACCATTTTTGATCACTCTTTATGGGAGATGTCATCGGCGGTTGCCTTCGATTGGTGTGACATGTGGGCAGCTATGATTGCTGTAAGGCCATCACGAGATGAGGAGGGTTCATTTGAAGTTTGACCACACAGAACAAGGATGTGACAAATCCATGTGGGCTAGCTGTTTGGTGCCCATAGACAAATCTGGGTGTGACTCGTCTAGAATTGGCAAACATAGAAGATGACAGAAGCAATGCAGAACAGACAATTCCTGTATATGATCGCGTTTGTCATGCTAGCGCTCACCTTGTGCTCGGTCCTTCTCTGGCGCCTGAATGAGCCTGGCCAACCCTCTAACACGAATTTCGACGGCAAACAAGCATATCGTGACGTTCTCGCGCAGATGGAATTCGGGCCACGCATCACTGGCACGGAAGGCAACCGAAAGTGCGGGGACTATATCGTCGAGCAACTTAGACAAGCCGGCTGGTCCGTTGAATTCCAGAACTTTACATATCGAGACACTCAAGCTCGAAACGTGATCGGTCGCGCGAATTTGGGAAAGGGCCCCATCATCATCTTGGGTGCGCATTACGACACCAGACGTTGGGCCGACCAAGACCCAGCTCATCCACGCGACCCCGTACCGGGCGCAAACGATGGTGCATCTGGTGTCGCCGTTCTGCTCGAACTAGCACGAGTCATCAACCTGGGCAAAGTCCACCATGAGATTTGGCTGGCCTTTTTCGACGCGGAGGACAATGGTGGCATCGACGGCTGGGATTGGATCGTCGGATCGACCTACATGGCCAGCAGCCTATCGGTTCAGCCACAGGCGATGATTCTTCTTGACATGATTGGCGACACTGACCAGAAGATCTACTTTGACGGCAATTCGGACCCTGCACTTTCACAGAAGGTGTGGACAATTGCCGCGCAACTTGGATATGGCGACCACTTCATTCCCCAAGTGAAATACACGATGATAGATGACCACGTTCCCTTTGCGCGGCGTGGAATTCCATCCGTCGACATCATAGACTTCGACTACCCTTACTGGCACACAGTCGCCGACACCGCCGACAAGGTTAGTTCAGACAGCCTCGAACGTGTGGGACGGACGCTGCAAATGTTCTTGGAATCGGCTGAATGAATTCGAGAGTGAGCGAGACGAAGCGTAGGAGTGACGAGGCGTGCTCGTTTCCCCGGAAAAAGTCACGCACGCGTGTGCACTAGATTGGCTTACGCGGAATCTCTACTACGTGATCGAAGTGCGTATCGGCTGATACTATCGCCTGGCACCTGTTGATGATTGCTGTCGAAGCGTGGATTGCGTCACGAGGGTCCAAGGAATACCGACGCATGAGGGTCAGCGCTGAAAAGAGCGAGTCTTGGTTTACGGCAAGAAGCTTGAGGTTAGGGAGTGCCAGAAAAGCGGCCGCTGCGGTGATCGCGTCTTCTCGTGACCGGTGTTTTGCAACAACCCAGATTACCTCGTCGAAAGCTAGAGTGCAACTCGCTGCTTCCATTTTTCCATCACTGACTTTCTGGAGAAGCGCTCGCGCTCTCTTTCCTAACGCTTGGCGATTGAGAGCTGCGTATATGAATACTCCCGCATCTAGGTAGAGCATCTAGGGATTCCTTGCGTGCAGCTCTTCCTCGTAGGCGTGGAGGTCCACCTTCGACACAGATTTGCCCTTCAGGGCTATACTTTCCAGTGTTCGAATCGGATCCTCAATTTTGGGTGCCTCGATGATGACCTTATCTTTGTCAAGGCGGAAGACAATCTCAGACCCAGGTCCGATCTTCATGACCTTTCGGAAACTCGTCGGAATGACCACTTGGCCCTTTGGTCCGATCCGCATGGTCTCCTCGAGCATGTAAGACACCAAGTCATACATCCGTATAACCGCGATTTATACTTTCCCACAGCATTTCAGGCAAGGATTAGTTGGGCAGCCTCGGCACAACTTGACGCCGATACTTGCGGTCATCCCCAGACAGTGATGCCCTTGAGGCGCCTTGAAGTGCAACTTGATGCACGTGGCCCCTCGAGGTCAGTTGGCCTTTCTGGGTATGTTGCGTACCTCGGCCAACGGTCTTGGCTTGTGGCTACCCGAACAAATAATGCCTCTCGCGACTAAGAAACATGTGTGTGTCACAGAGTGTGTGACAAGAGGCCCTCAAGCCACTTGCGTTCTGGCGCAAGGCTACCAATGGCCGAGGAATTACCGTGGTCCGCTTAGTCGCTCGGTCAGCACCAGCCGTATCAGGCATATATCTTGGATCCGTTACGAGACCTAGCCATTGCCTTGAGGAACGACGGAGCGTTTTCCGACTGCTCAGCCAGATATTTCGCGATATCCGTAATCGTTATCAGGCCAGCCAACCCACCGGATCCAACGACCGGAAGGCGCCGCACCTTGTGCTTTGCCATGACTCGCGCGGCCTCTTCCACACTTGCGTCAGGATCGACGACGATCAATGGAGATGACATGATGTTCTTCACCTTTGCGCGGATCATACTCCCTCCCTTCGCTAGAGCTCTCCTTACGAGATCTCGTTCAGTGATTATCCCCACAATTCTCCCGCCCGAGGTGACCAAGAGGCAACCATGACCTGTCCGATCCATTGCGATTGCTGTCTCTTTCACAGTTCTTTCTGATTCAACCATGATTGGTTCTCTAGCCATCACGTCTTTGACGCGAAGGTTCACTATGCCTTCATAATCATCCTCAGACATACGTGGGACCCTATGCACGTGTTCTCTGGCTCCCGCTGATACAGGGGTGTGTGTTCAGTTGTACGAGCATTTCTTCACGTCACCGGCAGCCCTCCTCATAGGGGTACCCATGTGACCATGGCTGCAGGGAATACGATCCCGACCAAGCAAACTCAAGCACCCAAAGTCTCCATAGTTATACATCTGACTTAGCACATGATTGACCCGGGTTCAACGTCTCATAACCCAATGAAGTGTCCAAAGTGCTTGTAGAAAGAAGTAACACCAAGATTGTTTGCACCATCGGCCCATCGTCGTGCTCTGAACAGATCCTGCATCAGCTTGCAAGGGCCGGAATGAGTGTAGCTCGTCTGAACCTTTCTCATGGTACTGCGGAGAAGCAAATGGAGATATTGCGTCGGATTCGAACCGTTTCGAGCAGGACTGGAGTTCCAATAGGCATCTTGGCGGACCTGCCCGGCCCGAGAATCAGAGTAGGCAGTCTTTCCCGAGAGCCCTTGGATTTGCAGGACGGCTCTTATCTCACACTGACCGCACGCCACGTCGTGGGAAATCCGAGACTAGTTTCTATTACTCATCCATCGGTCCTAAGAGAGCTTGGCAAGGGAGACCCCGTTTTCCTTGCAGACGGGACAATCCGGCTTACGGTAGAGCATGTGATCCACGGCGAAGCGATTTGTCGCGTGACTAGAGGAGGGGCCTTGTTCTCCGGGAAGGGCGTGAACGTTCCCGGAAAGCAGTTAGGTCTCAGAACACTCACACCCAAAGATGTTAGCCTAATGCGTCTCGCCATGAAAAACGGTGCAGATTTCATCGGCTTATCGTTCACCACAAGTGCTGGCGACATAGCCCGAGCAAAACGCATTGTTAAGCAAGCACATTGTCAGGCATGGGTCATTGCAAAGATCGAAAAACGTCAAGCTGTGGAAAACTTTGACGAGATCATACAGGAAGCCGATGGTGCGATGGTAGCTCGAGGCGACTTGGGCGTCGAGATGGGCATTGAGGACATTCCTCTCCTACAGAAGAACATCATCAAAAAGGCAAACTCGGCTGGGAAACCAGTGATCACTGCAACCCAGATGCTGGAATCAATGGTGAACAATCCTACACCCACACGCGCCGAAGTGACCGATGTTGCAAACGCAATAATCGACGGAACCGATGCCGTCATGCTTTCTGAAGAAACAGCTATCGGGAAACATCCAGTCGAAGCAGTCAAAGTGATGAAGAGAGTAGCAGCGGCCACGGAGAAGGCGCTACCTTACAGGACGCTGCTGGACTCCAGACGACCCCTTGTGAAAACGATCGTTCAGGAAGCTATCAGCTTCTCAGCATGTGACATTGCTTATGGGCTGGGTGCTAGATGTATCGTCGCGCACACAAGAACGGGCCTGACAGCCCATAGAGTCTCAAAGTTCAGATCCTCTGTACCAATCATCGCATTAGCTCACAGCCACCCAGTCATGAATCGGCTTTCTCTGCTCTGGGGAGTCTACCCTCGCCGGGTGAGAAGTCTGCGAACCACTGCACAGATATTCACCGCTGCGAAGTCTGCCGCACATTCAACAGGCATTGCGTCTAGAGGTAGCAAGATCGTCGTGGTCTGTGGCGATCCATCGACCCCAAGCGGAACGACCGATCTTCTGAGAGTGCAAACTAGCTGACTTCACCCAGCTGCTTGTGTATGCGCACCACGAGACCCACACACATAGCGGCAGCATTAACATTGACAGGAGGGGTTGGACGAATAACTACGTTTCCGGTGGACCAGCTTCGTTTCGCTTTCCGTACTCCTTAAGCGAACTCCGCGAGCCTGCGTATTCCGCCCACCCTGTGACGGTCGCAGGGTTCTCCCAGATGTCTGTCTCTGAAGAATCAGGAGCCTCACCGTCATGAGCATTCTCCAAGGAATCACGGTGCTTGTTCCCATAACGAGCATCAGAAGCCTCTTGCGGGCGGTCTAGACTAGGTGCAAGGATACCTGTGTGTAAGCGCACCGAGCAGGACAAAGCTGAGGGGTTGCTAGGGGATTCCTCCCCCTCAACCCTTTCGACGGTCTTTGTCTGGATCTTGTCACATTTCGAGCAATCGGTTTGGGAGACCTAGCTCTGCTTGCGTTCAAGAGCCACTTTGAGATCGTCGAAGGCTTTCTTCGCTTCTTGGACAGCCACGCCGTCTTCCAGCGTCGTTACGTCTCCGAGTGTCGCTCCTGCGATTATTGCCTTCAGTAGTCTTCTCATGATCTTGCCGCTTCGAGTCTTTGGCACCGAATCGACAAAGGTTATTGTTGAATCAGACGCTACGAGAGGGCCAATGGTGCTTCTCAGATGGGCTTTCACTTGGGCTGCTAGCTCAGGAGTTGGTGCATATCCTTGCCTGAGAACCGCAAAGATGAACGGCGTCTGCCCCTTTACCGGGTCATCTTTGCCAACGCACGCTGACTCTGCAATGGCTGGATGCCTGGTCATGGCCGACTCGATCTCAGCTGTTCCGATTCTGTGGCCGGCGACTTTGAGGACGTCGTCAGCTCTTCCCAGAATCCACAGGTATCCCTCTTGGTCTCTTACTGCAAAGTCTCCAGTGTAGAAGTAGGTTCTGCCTTTGAATCTAGACCAGTAGGTGTCAATGTATCTCTGCGGATCCTTGAACAACGTCATGAGCATCCCTGGCCAAGGCGATGTTATCGCCAAGTACCCTCTGGTGTTGGGTGGGCAAGGATCCCCGTCGTCGTTTAGAACTTCCATGGTAACGCCTGGGAGCGGGTAGCCGTTTGTTCCGGGCTTGAGTGGAAAGATCTTCCCTAGTCCAGGATAGTGGCCCGTCAACATGTGCCCCGTCTCCGTCATCCACCAAGTGCTTGAGGCGACAATGTCCTCTCTGCCCACGTTCTTGTAGTACCATCTGAATGCCTCAGGGTTGATGGGCTCACCAACCGAATGAGCGATTCTCACTTTTGACAGATCGTACTTGCGGACCAGTTCTTCGGGGAATTTCATGAGCATTCTGATCGCGGTGGGCGCGGTGTAGAACAACGTCACTCCATGTCTGGCAAGTATGTTCCACCATCTGTCAGGTTTCGGAAAATCAGGTGCGCCCTCGTACATTACCGAAGTCAGGCCCATGAGAAACGGTCCGTAAACGATGTAGGAATGCCCTGTAACCCATCCTATGTCCGCCGTGCACCAGTAAACGTCGTCCTGGCGAACGTCAAATATCATCTGCATGGTGGCACGGAGGCCGACCGCGTATCCGCCCACAGGAAGCTGGGCCCCTTTAGGAGCAGCCGTTGTGCCCGACGTGTAGAGTATGTACGAGAAATCTTCAGACCCGCATTTCTCTGCGGGCACGCTTGCGTTCTTCGGCACATCGGCGATCAGATCATGATGCCAGACGTCTCTCTCTTTGTCCCAAGCTATCTCCTGGCCCACTCTCTTGACCACTATTACCTTCTCTATCTTGTGACCGTTCTTGGCGCATATCTTTACTGCATCATCCACGATGGGCTTGAGGTTCACCGTCTTCCCTCTTCTGAAAAGCCCGTCCGCGGCGACAATTATCCTCGAGCCGGAGTCCATGGCTCGCGTGGCAAGCGCCTCGGCGCTGAAGCCGCTGTACACAATGCTGTGACGTGCCCCAAGTCTCTGAACCGCGAGCATATACATCGGAAGCTCCGGAATCATCGGCACATAGAACGTCAGGATTTCTCCTTTCTTGACCTTCAGCTTCTCTCGAAGGGCATAGCTGATCATGTTCGATTCTCTGTGCAGATCACCGTACGTGAACTTCTTGACTTCCTTTGGTTTCTGAGAGGCCTCATCCCAAGGTTCGCCTTCCCATATCAGAGCCGTCTTGTCCTTTCTGCCGAGCTCAATCTGCCAATCTGTGGCCAAGTAGGCGAGGTTTGTTTCTCCACCGACGAACCACCTGTAGAATGGGGGGTGACTATCATCCAGCACTGTATTCCATTTCTTGAACCAGAATAGCTCGTTTGCCCATTTCTCCCACCATGCTTCGATCGCCTTCTTGTCCCGCACGGTTGTTGCATACCAGGTCTTGAAATCGTCAGGATTCCATGCTTTGTCTTTCCAGCTGGGAGGGATTATGTGAACATCAAATTCCTTGTACAGATCTGCCGCTTGTTTTGCCATCTCATTTCACGTCTGCAGCTATGGTGCCTCTGTCGCAATTGCCTGCAAATATATATGGTTTCTCGGGCTGCATCTTCTGATGTTCCGACGCGAATCGATTTTCATTCCTTGGGTTTCGGCTTGGGGTGGGGCGATGTCTGGCGACTGTACTGTCATGATTGTATTTGCTCGCTCAGACTTCCTCGAAGTCCGACGCTTCCTTGCGATTCAGCTCCTTGGTGTCGACATCGTAATGCCACAGCCCATGCTGAGAGCACCAGAAGTCCCGTAACGAATGTCGCATGCCGTCAATCGTCACTTCTGTCCTTTCGCGAAGAAACGACATAGGTACTCCGCATTCAGGACAGGTCATCTCCGGTGCATCGACTGACAATTCGGAATCATGCCGGATACGCTAGGCTCATGCGAATAAAGCTAACAGGAAGTTCACTGACTGATTGTTTGGCCGCTTTGTTTGAGGAACTTGATTCCGACCGTAGAGCTCTCGATTTCTCTCTGAAAACGCTTGGATGCCAGCACATCAAAGAAATCACGTGCGTATGGGTTCCTCAGCCTCTTCTCGACCAAGAAATCATACAGCTCATCTGCCAGAGGGATGAAATCCAGCTTTGTCTCGGATGCAACTGATGTCAGACCGACGCCGACATCAGCTCGTCTGGTAAGGACAGCCGCCGCGACCTCTCTGTGAGTCATCATCTCCGAGTCGTATCCTCTTATCCGCCTAATCAGTGTGTCAAGAGTCATTCCCTTCTTTCTTGCAAGCTCTCGTAGCTTCAGGTCAACCAAGATTCGGGTTCCCGATCCGACATTTCGATTCACCAACTTCACGTCGCGTCGGAGAAGGTCTTCAACTCCTCTGATCTTCTTGGGGTTTCCTTTCCTGACCATGAGGCACTGTTCTCTCTTGTAGCCACGGACCAGTGCACACGTGTTTGACAGCCAGTATTTCGAGAGCAACGGTTCGTTGTATCGTGATTCGGTCTCATCGTACACGTGTATGCCGGCTATGTCCGCTTCTCTCAGCATCATTGCAGTCATGCCTGCCCAGGATCCCACGTTGACCATTTGATACGTCATTCTCGGGTTGCTCGCGTGCAGCGAGTTCAGTATCTTCTCGACCACCACACAGTGACTGCCCACAAAGGAAAGGTTTGGACGGACACGCCCCGTTTCAG
>Ga0315279_10007079_pt1 | contig 13959 bp, 14 predicted proteins | sample YL17G06_20_MG_FD_203694 | JGI IMG/M metagenome (GOLD analysis project Ga0315279, IMG submission 203694) | Sediment microbial communities from Yellowstone Lake, YNP, Wyoming, USA - YL17G06_20 | ecosystem: Environmental > Aquatic > Freshwater > Lake > Sediment | place: USA: Wyoming | collected... | reverse complement strand
ATCACCTGGCCACATTGCCTGCAAACCAGATGGATGTGAGGTCCATGTTGGTAGGTGGCATAGATCACCCGCTCCTCGCCCAAGTCAATCCGACTGGCGAGCCCCTGTTCCACCAACAGCTCCAGGGTGCGATACACCGTGGCGACGTTCACGGAACGGGTCCGTTTCTGCACTTGAGCGAACACTTCCTCAGCGTTGATATGGTGACCACTATGGGCGATGGCTTCGACAATCATTTCGCGTTGGGGGGTGATGCGGTAACCGTGTGAACGTAAAGTGTCTATAAAGGATTGACAAGGAGACATAATAATTATCCAGTATGATGGGTCACTCTATATTTTTATTGTGCTTATTTGTTATTGCAACTAATCGCAATAAAATATAATCGAAGATTATAATCCAATTTCTATTGAAGCAAAGGGGTTAAAAAATCAAGGCAGACCTCAGGCCTGCCTTGTTGGAAATTGATGGGTGGGAATGGATTAAATATAAGAGCTAAATTTTGAGAGGATGCGATCCTTGGGTTGGTAGCCGCTTAATCTCTGCACTGGATTGCCATTGACAAACAAGATCAAGGTCGGTACACCCATGACCCCATACTGCACGGCGAGGTTGCTGTTGTCATCCACGTCCAGCTTGACGATTTTTACCTTGCCATCCCATTCTTGAGATAACTGCATGACTACCGGCTCCAGCATCTTGCATGGACCGCACCAGATGGCGGTAAAGTCGACAATGACGGGTAGTGTGGATTTAAGCACTTCTGTTTCGAAGACTGCTTCAGTTAGTTTGGGGATATCTGTCATTGATTACTCCTCATTTTCATTGGTGTTCCTGCCTGGATAGTAACAAGGGGGGTGAAAAAAGTCAAGGCTTGTATAAGGCGACCGCGCGTGATAGAATGTTTTTCGCAAAACCGGGCGTGTAGCTCAAAGGTAGAGCAGTGGCCTTTTAAGCCATTGGTTGAGCGTTCGAGCCGCTCCACGCTCACTGATTTTTTAATCGCAATTTACCCGCCAATACTCTCCAACTGAATATTTAATTTAATATAATCCCTTGTTTCTAATTGGGTTATTTCTTAGAAACTTCTTTACGGGATTTTTCTTTAGCTAATCGTCCAGCTACCATTTTTGCATGAAAGGCAGCTTTTTCTTCTGGTGTCCATTCCCTTTTAGTACGGGGTTTTCTTACCTTTTTAGTTTCTGGATTGCCAATCAAACGAGCAGCCAGGGTTTCGAAGGTAACTGTATTCTTCAATGCAGTTTCTAATTGGGTAATTCGAGCTTCTAGTTGTTCAATACGTTCAATTACTTGATTTTCAGAATTTGTGGGTTTCATTTTTTGCTCTCCTTTTTTTATGTTTGGATGGATTAGGTAAAACCGAGAGCAGCTTATATAAAAAATGTGATTGTGGCAAGCGATTTTATAGGTTTTAATAAAACTGTAATATTGTTATTTTTTGAAACCTTATATAAAATAAGGTGTTGTTATTTGTATTAGATATATAATTACATCTATAGCCAGCTAGAAACATAAACAATTTAGTTACTATCGACCAAACCTTTGGGAGGATGATATTATGGCTGAAATATCGCTGGCAACTTATACAATAAGGAAATTTATGTTAATCAGGCAACCCCTTGGATTTTTCCTTTCTTATTAAAAACACAAAGAGATAATCATGGGAAAAAAATCAAAAGAAAAACCCCAAATTTCTATTGCTAAAATTGGACTCATTGGGGTCATTGTTGCTGCAATTATTGGTTTATTTGGGGCAATAATCAGTGCGTATATAGGATATTTAGGTAGTAAGGCACAAATAGAAAAACCAATTTATGCTACACAAACAGCCGAAAAAGTAAAGTTTACAACTGAATTCGTTGATGGTACACAACTTCCTAGAGGTATAGCCCCAAGCTTCTCACTATCCATAGAAACCGGCCCGTTTTGGCTTTGGGTAGGCCTAATAAAAACCCCAATTGACCGCAATCAGTTAACCCAATCAATTGCATCGGATATGGTTTCAATGCCAGATGATATTTATAACCGTTTTGCCGATATAAAAGAATTTCCAAACACTACTCATATAATCCTAACTGGTCGCTCTTTTGATAGACCCACCTATATATCTAACAAAATACCAGTAAAAATAATGTCTTATCAATCTGTTCCAGAGACTGTTGACATGCAAGGTATATCTATAGGTGGGGGCGACGATGTGTGGTTGTTTTCGTTAGAAATTTCATCTGCGTCTGTAAGAATGCCAGATCAAATAACTTGGGCTACTTATTCCTCGGATTTAAAGGCACAACTATCAGAGCGATGGAAGCAAATTCAAGATACCGAGAAACAGGAAATTAATTTTATCGACCCTTTACTATATGCACCAACTGAAATAATAAAATACATTTCGGGTGAATCACAAAAATTGCCAGATTATTTTCAAATCAAAGAAAATGAAATGATGGTTTTTAGCATTGCAAGTTTATTTAAAGAACCGGGAATTTATACCATAGACTTTGGAATTGAATATGTTATTGATGGCTATAAAAATATAGCATGGGGTGATCAACCATTAAAAATTTTTGTACCTAAAAATTATTATTTATGGGGTGTTTCTAGATACGGAAACAATAGCAATGAAATATATTTAAGCGCAGTCTGTATTTATACATCCAACAAAGGCCATACCTGCGAGGGTGTTTGTCAATATACTGTAGATGGATTGAATTGTAGATGAAATAAGACTCAGCTGGCCGACCACTTAACTGGTGGAACTCGCTGCGATTTACAATTGGTTTGTTTGTTGAATGAGGAAATAAAATGGACGATTTTCCTTGGGAAGATAATCTACTTGAAAGAAAAACCGAATCTGATTTAAAGGATTTGCTTAAAACCCTTGTTGCATTCGCAAATTCTGTAATGCCAGGCCATACAGCTCGATTACTTATTGGTGAGAAAGATGATGGCTCTATCCAAGGTGTTACAAATCCAGATAATATTCAAAAGAGAATTAGAGAAGAATGCGATAAGATTTATCCACCCATATTATGGCGATCGTCAGTGTACGAAAGAGAAGGTAAGCATTGCATTCAAGTTGAGATTGAGTATGATGGCGATACACCTCACTTCGGTGGGCCAGCATGGATAAGAAGAGGATCAGTAACAGTAATTGCGCCAGATTATATGTTCCAGCGTTTAATTGATTTACGAACAGGGATTGTCCGTGAGTTGGCAAAATGGTTGGATAAGTTAGTCACAGTAAATGGTGATCCTTCAACAATTCCTATAAGTGTAAGTCAAAGTAGTTATTTTCATGGAAATATCCATCGGTGGAATATTGAAGAGTCCGCTAGGATCACATTTGTGAATAATTTTTGGGTAACATTCGAAAGTATAGAAACTGGGAGTAAGAGATTATCTGAACCCATAAGGAAATTAACCTTATCCTTTGACGATAAGAAAGGTCGTTTAAAAGTAATAGTTGATTATTAATAGATCTCAGAATAACTATCTATAACTTACGCAATTTGGCTCAATAGGATATGTTGCGGTGGTATAAAACCTTCATGTAGACCTGGTAAATTTAATCGTGCCAAAACGTTGTCTTCCCCTGCCGCTATAATAGTCACCTTCCATTACTTTTAGATCATCTGAGATATCCAACCAAGTTGTTCCTTGATGGATTGCCATGGTTTTAAGTGCGTCAGCTTTCGGCTGATTTATGTAATGATAGATTAATTGAAAAGGATTGATTCTATCAATTCGAGTTAATACGCTGTGTATGCTATAGGAAGATGATTTTTCCATCTGTAGGCCAATACAAATTTTAGAAGCCGTTTGACGGATTGTCGCAATAGCATTAGTCGTATCTTCAAAACCACCATAAGATGACTTAATTATTACATTCCATTTGCCATTCAAATCAGGGATTTGGAACCAACCCAACTTAGATAATGGCCAGTATTTCCAAAGGACATGGTCATAAAACCAAATATATGCTCCAAATAATCCTAATACTGATGGTATTTCGATATACCAAGGTATTGCAAAGGGTAAATTCATAACTAAAAGTGATAATAAGCGAGCTGTTAAAACGGCTAGAATGGCTGTAAGTATAAATACCCTTTGTCTGATCTTATCATCTACTTGATAAGGATGCATATCACCAATTGCTCCACAGTTCCAATAACACATTTACTAATTGTCGGGCATCTGAAATGTTCCATTGTACAGAGTTGGAACCGAAGAGATAATAAAAGTCATTTTGGCATACAAATTCATTGGTTTTGTTTTGATCGAACTGATCATCCAACCAATTTACAATTGAAATATAGATATTTTGGAAACTATACCTGAAGCATTTGTCTGGTACGTTATATAATAGGCACTCGATAAAGTAGGATGGAAATCTTCCCTTCAATTCTGGTTTTTCACCAACAATCTTATCTCGGGCATTTTTAAACATACGGGTGGATTTTCTATACCACCCAATGGTTCGGTGGCCCGAGTTTTTATCGGCACCGTTCTCATAATGAAGCTTGGGGAAATTTATAATTTGCTGAGATCCCACCTGTGTCCAAAAAGTTATTCCCTCTGCTGCAATTTTAAGATTTTCATAATGCCGATATGATCCAGATACCACAATATCTGCTTTAAGTCTCCCACTATTATCAGGAAGAACTTTTATGGATTTGTTCCCGTTTATATCAACTAGAGTATTTCCATAATAATTAACTAAGGCAACAATGACATCTCCTCTGAATTGGTCCCAGTTATAATTTGCCCTTTCCCAGCCAAGCTTTACTTTCTCTTCTTCTGTAAGGTTTGACCAATAAGCCGAAGTTAATTCGACCACTAAGTCTACATCACTATTGCCATAGATATTGGTTGAGTTCCTATAGGAACCTTGTAAATATGCTTCATACCTTACACCATCAGGCCAGCGGTAATCTTCCAACGCAGTTCTAATGGAATTATGAGTATTCTGTGCAGTAATGACTGCCCCTTGATTTGACCATACTTGAAGTTGAGCTTCTGGAATGCTCATTAATTAGCCATTGATAAACAACAAGTTTATTAATTTGGTTTATGTAATACTTGATAAAGAGCTTATGGATTATAAGTAATGCTCAATATAAGGTCATTCTGAATTTCTTGAACCTTATACTCATTGGTTACATTGTCAATCAGGAGAAAAATTGAACTCCGTGATGTTCTATCTATCAAATATGAATTAGTATTTGGATCCGAAAATAACTTGCTTACATCAATGTTCGATATTTGTGCATCAACCCTTAGAATTTGCCCTCCGCCAATTTGTTGAGGAATATTTGGATAAACTCCAAGTGTATAAGTAGGTACGATTAATATAAATGCCATTACAACAATGAAAATCCAACCATGGATTTTTCCCAATGGATTATCATCCTCAACAGTCACTTGTGATGAACGTGAAAGAAAAGAAGTAGTCAGCAATAAAGCAATGAGTGAATAAATAATAATTATCATGTAGAAAAATCGTGACCAACCAATTGCAGATAAGTCAGTAAAAAACTTTGATGGCGAAGATCTTGGTATATCATTGACTACATTTGTAGAGATTAATCTGAGAGCGTCACTCATAAATAACCAGAGATAAATAACTACAAAGACAGCAAAAAGGCCACCTATAAATTTCAGTTTCTTTTTCCATATTTCCATAAAAATCTCCCCCAATATCTGTTTCCTGGTCCGTTTATTACCATCTTTATCTTTTGGATTGATTCCTATAATAATTACCATGACTAGAATAATACCGACAATCAATATACCAAAATAAACAATTGATTGTTTTAATATAGATACTGATACAGTATTGAACCATTCTGTCCACGGGATGATTGGTGATAGCTGCGGTAATTTATTTGGAGGAATTTTAAAAGCTCCGGCTAGAATAGCTAAAACCGGTATCGCGAAATAAAGCATAGAAATATTACCTATTGAATGCCATATTACACGTAGAATTACATTGAGCGCAGATTTTTCCTGATATTTTCGTATTGTTTTTATGAGACCATATACTAGGTATACAATTGCCCCTAAAAATATAAAGAATAAAAATCCAGATAAAATATAACGCGACCGTATTATTTCTAAATTTACTATACCCATGGATCCAAGATAAAGATTCGTGATCACAAAGCCAGTGATATAACAGAGTAAACTAATACCAAGTAAATAATTCCCAATCTTTGGTAAATATTCAATAATCCAAGACTTATTTGTTTTGGGAGTTGTGTTCATTTCTCCACTCTATCAACCAAGTCTATTCGGTTTTCTAATAAATGCAACACCCTCATACATTCCTATATCAGATATGTACTCAGCTTTTCTTGGCTTATCAATTATTCCACCATGATAAGTGACAGAAATTTTATATTTTCCTGGCAGACCATCTTTATTATGCATACCTTGTCTATATTCTAAAAAACTTGATATAAAAGTTCTTATTTCATGATTTGGAGGTAGTGAAGGAATTTTTCCTCCTGGCATTAGTCTATTTATTAATTGTTCAATTGTCGGAGCACCGGATGATGTTGTAGGGGCTTGAAATGGTGGGTCAAATTCAATTTGAATATCGGTAGCCATACTTTTTCCATTATTTTTCACAACGAATTCAATCTGGTTTTCAGGCATATTTACGTCAAAGTACGCGATTACATAAGGGGCGATTTCTTGATCTCTGGCATCTCGCATTTCTTGCAATGTAAGTTCTGATATTCTGGCAGATTCGCGTGTTGCAGATGCCATCTCCCAAGTTTTTGCAACATAAAAGACAAGTGCTATCAAAGTTAGGCTTTGAATGATTATGCTAATAATCTCAATAATAGTCATTTTAATAGCTCCTGAGTGGAAAAACTTTAATCTCTAAAAACCATACTCCTTCAATTTCGGGCAATATCTTTCCGAACGACCCGACTTTCCACATATTTGACATAAAACCGGGGGTAAAGGTCTATTCCATTTTTTCGGGATATTTCATTCTGCTATAAACAGTACTAAAAGAGGTGTATATATAACGATAAAAAAGGTACGCAAGCAGATAAAATTGTTTGTAGATTAAATGAGTTTTGTTCATTGTTATATTATTTTGTTCTATCTTGTGTTTCTTGCTCTCTAAGTTCATCTAGCTTATTTTTGTACCATGAAAATACTTCAAACCAGGCTCCATTAATTCCATCTCCTTGCCAGATCTTGGTTAAAGTTTCCAATATCTCTATATCTTCGGCACCGTTCTTGTGGAGTTCGACTGTTTTATCTTCAACCCATATTCTTGCTGCTTTTTTCCTTGGTTCTTCAATTCCGAAGTGTGCTAAAAGGGCATCTATTTTTTCATGAAGGTCATATAGATTGAATTCTTCAATCTGTTCGAGAGTATTCGATACTTGTTCTATTCCATCTGCAGCTTGTTCGGAAAAGCCTAACGCGTCGTCAGCCAATCCGCCAGTATTTTCAGCACTTTCAAAAGTACTTTGTAAAGTAGCATCCAAATCTTCAGTCCGATCCAATAATCTTTCAAGGCTAATTTCCAACTGCTTGGTTGCATTTCTAAATCTATCAATAAATACTGCGCCCTCCTTCTCCATGAACATTTCTAATAAGAGCTCTGGGGTTATAGGTACGTTGCGTCCGTCACCTCTAATTTTGTAGGTACCATTCGATGTACAGTAAGGTTTTTGTGGTCCGCTTGGTATATCAATCCTGAGAATCGGTTTACCGTCTGTGTTTTCTGCAATAACATAAACTTTAATTTGGGGAATGCAACTAATTCCCCGATCAATGATTTTTTGTTTCTCCTCATCTCCTATTTTGCAGCCGACAATATTTCCTATCTTTCGCCCATCTTTTTTTTTGATTTCTTCAACGCCAATAAAAATAACCCCACCTTCGTCCGAATTGGCGAACGCCACTAAATCCTCAGTGGTCAGACCACTAATAGATCGCTTGAATTCAACGTCAAACCCTTCTTCTCCACGAAGTAGTAATTTACTCTCGGAGGTTACTCCCTTATATTCTTGTTTTTTCAACCAAAACCTCCAATTTACTCGTTGTGATTTTTATTCTGATATTTAGCAATCAGCCAACGGTTTATTACGTTGAATTGATTGTATTATTACACTCATCATCTCTCCATTACCTGAACAACCTTCCAATGGATTTATTATCTTTATTCCGATAAACGCTTTCTCTATCATATTAACATAACGCCTGATTTATCTGCATGTTGGAGAATTGCGAATATAAAATCAGATAGTTATAAATATCCTATTCCCCTGAATCCAGAAGAATAAATCATGTTTGCCAGGAAAAGGGAAAGCCCCGATGGGACGCGCCTCACGTGCTGGCAGCCATCACTCCTTGGTCAGAGAGGCTAGACAATTGGCGGGGAAGTTCGTTACCTCAATCGGATCGCCACTTACCTCTGGGAGAAGCTGCAGGGTATCTTCGTCCACCGGCCGTACATAATAGTAGCCCCAGTCTCTCAGTCCGCGGATCGACTCTCGCTCAGCTGTACAACCAAGAATGCTGAACACAAGCTTGTCGCCGCTCTGAAATCGATGCGCAATGATCCGAATATATGTATATCCACCCTGCGGGTCCTTGAGAATGTCAGCCGAGTCAAAAAGCCTGGAGCTGGGGACTCCGATCTTCCCTCTGGTTAGAGCCTCCTCCAGATGAGCTGCGATTGCGCTGGCGGAGTACTCCTCCTGGTGGACAGGCACGCCCTCACACCAGTATTTTCCCATTACGTCAAAACTATAGGCGCGTGCCCCAGTTTTCGCTTCAAAGATGACCACTGTTCTACCCGGCAGATTCAAGTACCGTATACCCCCGCACCCTCCGACGATGTCTCTTTCCGAATGAACGATTGCGACCAACTGCACCTCGCTCACCGAACTTGGATTCCATTCCTTCCCCAGTCCCCTCCGTGAGCCGTAGGCAGTGCAATCCTGATTGAGCAACAATGTCGGCACGGGACCTGAAGGCCCACCTGAGAACAGGGTGGCCTCGTCGACACGTTCCACTTCACCTGTGCATATCCCAGAATACGCATCGTATACGCTCTGCTTTACCATGGACCCCGGACTTGGAAGGAGGGCCCACATCACAACACCGATCACCACAATCAATCCGAGGATAAATCCACCAAGTGCCACCCAGTCCTTAAGCGTTTTCATGACCTGACCACCCTTTCATATGATGATCACGCTGGCAGATCCATCCAATGCTACGTGCTGGGAGTCCCTTTCTTCCTGCCTACTAGCAGTCTATACGGACACCGTCCTATCGACAATCTCATCGTATCGACAGCCATTCGCGCTCTCTGCCACGCCGATCTCCGTTGGCTTCGTCCCTTCACCCCCATTATGCCACGAACTCTGCGAATCGTCAATTTTCTCGCTGATTTCCTGTACGGCTCTTCCATAGTCATTCTGGAGGCCTCCGTCCAAGTTAGCTGCCTCATAAGTCAGTGTCACTTTGGGGTCAGTGGGCGGAAATGAAGGATCACCTTCAGCTATTTTAGGTTAATGGATCCGATAAGGGGGATTACAGATTTGAATATTCTAAATCATACTTACTTGAAGTTTTATAAATTAGATATTAGTTATCGGATTAATGGATTATTAGGGTTTCCATTCTCCATGTAAAGTCTTGTTCCTAAAACGATTCAAATTATGGTGATGTTTGATCTTGCTTGACCGAGACTTATTTATAGGTTATACTATAATAATATACATTATTTCTAATGTCATGGAAGGTGGTTAGAAATGAAAGCAAAAAAGAAAGTAAAGATGAAGACATGCGCTAAGTGTAAAAAAGAATTCCCTGCAACCCACGAATATTTCCGCCGAAACTCAGGTCGATACGATCGCTTGGACTATTACTGCAAATCCTGCGCTAGAGTTATGGGGCGAAAATATACTAAGGCGGTTTATGACAGGGATCGAGAACTCAAGGGGATACTTGGGGCACGTTGTCCATTGTGGACTCAACGTTGTGGACAGTGCTTTCGTATCAATACATGTTGGCGTATTAAAAGTAACAAATTTAGAGATTTGCCCACGAAATTGGTCGGCCCACTCCAGGATAAGGAGTAAACCATGTTTGCTGGTAAAAGGGAAGGCCCCGATGGGACTAGCACCGGGGCAGGAGACAGGAAAGGAAACGATTATGAAGGAACGTAATAGTGAGCCTACCCTAAACCCGATAGAAGGTCAAGCCGATCGTAGCGAAGGTAAGGGTGATGATATATTAGGATTTGCAAATATGAGCGACATATACAATTTTTTCGGAAGTATAAAATGGTCATGGAAAAATTACATCCCTATTGGCCATTTGACCATGATTGCTGGTGTACAAGGTCAAGGTAAGTCGTATCCCGCCGATATAATATTCAATCAGGCCTAGACCGGGAGTCATAAGCAGCCAGGAAATAATGCAGGCGGTAAAAGACCAGGGCCACAGATTTGCAAGGAAACGCCGGGCAACAGGGAAGAGATGAGTGCGCCACCAAATCAATGGCGAATGCGGCTGGTTGGTCTCAAATGCATCGCATCTTCTTGCCAAACACCATGTGGCTGGCGCTGATCTTTTGGGTGGTGCCGGCTTTGCCTGGATTGGGATTAGGTGTGATGGTGCTGGTATCGGCACGCGCACAGGGATTTCAAGATGCCTACCAGCTCGGCAGCCTGGTGGTGTTGCCGGTAATGCTATTGATCTTTGGGCAGGTGTCAGGAGTGATGGTCTTCAGCGTTCTCATGGTGTTCCTGATGGGTCTGGTAATCTGGCTATTGGACGGATTGCTGATCTATCTCGGCAGCCGCAGTTTCCATCGCAACCGGTTATTAGCCGCATGATTCGCCATATGAGTGCTAACTAATGATCTGGGTATACCAATGTACTTGCTTTACCGCTGTCCTGTGGGCTGGGGCAAATTAAGCAGGCCATTGGATGGGAGAAGCGTTTTTGAGGCTCTACCTATTAATCCATTGGTTGAGCGTTCGAGCTGCTCCACGATCACACGGTATCACTCCCATAAACCTACCAGAAGGCGGGTTTATGTCTTTACCCCCCAATTGAACGTAGTAAGAGGATCTCACCCATTGAAATTATCACGACAAATTCCATTGGTTCACTCATCTATAATTGCGTTACCATGCTCATTAAAAGCGCCCACCACTAAGTAATGCGGGTAACAATTGCTTTAGTTTGAACAACAACTATATCGTACCGTGTGGTGATTTTGGTGCTTAACTCCTTTATACTGGCAAGTCGCTTTGCGAGTATCTTGAATGTACGGCAAGTAATACCAATGTAGCTTGTCAATAGCATGCTATGATTAAGCATCGTGGTTTCCTGCTAATCATTTGGGTTGATTGATGCACCAAACCTTGCTTTCCACAAAGCTGTACTTTCCTCCCGCCCGACTCTCCCTCGTATCGCGACCGCATCTAGTGGAACATCTGCAGAATGGACTTCAAGGTTCATTAACTTTAGTTTCCGCACCCGCTGGATATGGGAAGACGACGCTAATGAGCGAGTGGCGTGCCGGGATTGGGAGAGATGTCCCGGTTGCCTGGTTGTCTCTAGATGATGATGACAACGATCCCATACGTTTTCTTACTTATATCATCGCCGCCCTTTCACCACTAAAGCCTGGTTTTGGAGAGACCACATTAGCCTTACTGCAATCTTCACCCCCACTCCCTACTCAAGTAGTTTTGATAAGCCTGATCAATGAATTGGAGGAAGGTGATAGAACATTCTCTCTTATTCTTGATGATTATCATGTGATCACAAATCCTCCCATCCATGAAGCGGTGGCGTACTTGCTTGACCATCTGCCACCCCAAATGCACCTGGTCATTCTCACCCGCGCGGATCCTCCTTTACCACTTTCACGGCTGCGCGCACGCAATCAATTGGTCGAAATTCGTTCCGCTGAATTACGTTTCACCGATGAAGAGGCAAGCACATTCCTGAACCAAGTCATGGGTCTGGTGCTCTCAAAAGATCAAGTCAGAGCACTCGAAACACGCACCGAAGGCTGGGTAGCAGGCCTTCAACTGGCAGCTCTTTCGATGCAGGGTCGCGATGACATTCAGAGCTTTATCTTGGCGTTTACCGGCAGCCACCACTATATTGTAGATTATCTAGCTGATGAGGTACTGAACAGCCAGCCTGAAGTGGTGCAGGAGTTCCTATTGCGAACATCGGTCCTTGATCGGTTGACCGCTCCCCTATGCGATGCTCTTACAGATCGCTGCGACGGGCAGACCACATTAGAACAACTGGAACATACGAACCTGTTTCTGATCCCATTGGATAATATGCGGTGCTGGTATCGTTACCACCCTCTGTTCGCAGAAATGTTACGGAATCGCTTGCAACAACTATACCCAGATGTGCTTTCAAAATTGCACCACAAAGCAGCAGAATGGTATGAGCACAACATATTTGTACCAGAGGCACTAAGACATGCTTTAGCAGCGGGAGAAAAGGATTATGCCGCCAACCTAGTAGAACAGAACGCCTTGTCTATGTTGCTGAATGGTGAGTTATCCATGTTGCTTAATTGGCTCCAGAGTGTTGAAACCCAAGCTCCTAGCCGACCTTGGATATCCATTTATTTGGGCTGGGTGTTTTTCCAAACAGGCCAGCATGAAAAAGCCGCGGTGATATTGGACCAATTTGAACAGAGTAATTTTTCAACGACTGTTCCTCGAGATTTGCTAGATATGCAAGGACATATTGCGTCCATACGGGCGCACATCGCCGCATATCAGTGGGATGCCCTGAGTACAATTGCCTATGCTCATCAAGCCTTGGAGTTTTTACCCGAAACTAATTTGCCTATTCGCAGCTTTGCCATCTTGGTCTTAGGAAGTGCATACCTTTTGAATGGTGACATGGAGAACGCTGGGCATTATCTGGCAGAAGCGCGGCGTCTTGGAAGGGATTCTGGAAATCTCCATGTGGCTGTGCTTTCTACTTTTTTATTAGCCAATTTTCTGGTCGATCAAGGTCAGCTCCACCGAGCAGTTGAAACTTACCAGGAAGCCTTACAGTTAGCGACTACTCCTACAAGGCAATTGCTGCCAGTAGCAGCCCGCGCCTATAACGGTCTGAGCAGGGTGTATTATGAATGGAACGATCTGGAAGCCGTCAAACAATTTACACAACATTGCATTGACCTTGCCAAAGAATGGGGAAATAATAACGCACTGGTATCAGCTTACATTACTCTGGGGCGCGTGAGGAAAGCAGAAGGTGATTTGATTGGCGCTCAGAATATCCTGAATGAGGCGCTACACTTGATGCATGACTATAGGCTGGCGCCAGGGGTGGCTGAATCGGTGGAAACGTTCCAGGTTTGGCTATGGTTAGCCGAGGGCAATCTGGCAGCTGCGGCGCGTTGGGTAGAGAAGAACGGCTATAAGATACATGATGCTGTATCTCCCCCGCGGGAAGCAGAGTATCATACTTTCGCGCGAGTGCTCCTGGCCCAGAATGAAATTTATTCCGCATTGACTTTGTTGAACCTTCTTCTTACGACAGCCATGTCGGCAGGAAAAACAGGGGCAGTGATTGAATTATTGAATTTGCAAGCCCTTGCATACCAAGCAAAAAATGATGTCTCCCAAGCACTCAAGTCACTCGAAAGCGCAATTTCCTTAGCCCAATCAGAAGACTATACAAGGATATTCTTGGACGAGGGTGAGCCGATGGAGGAGTTGCTGCGTCAGGCCAGGTCGCACGGAATTGCGCCTAAGTATCTCGCCAAACTTCTATCTGAGTTTGATACGTTGAGTGTTCTAGACGCTGCATTCCCTAAGAACCAACACATTGTCGAGCCGCTCAGCGAGCGTGAACTGGAAGTCTTGCGGCTGGTGGCGGTGGGGAAATCAAACCAGC
>Ga0315279_10007077_pt1 | contig 13960 bp, 18 predicted proteins | sample YL17G06_20_MG_FD_203694 | JGI IMG/M metagenome (GOLD analysis project Ga0315279, IMG submission 203694) | Sediment microbial communities from Yellowstone Lake, YNP, Wyoming, USA - YL17G06_20 | ecosystem: Environmental > Aquatic > Freshwater > Lake > Sediment | place: USA: Wyoming | collected... | reverse complement strand
GCAAGTGACAAGAAAAAAGCTACGAACTCACCGAATCGTGGCCGGGGTGAGGTAGCCTGGTAGCCTATAGGCCTGTGGAGCCTAGCGCCCGGGTTCAATTCCCGGCCCCGGCCCCACTCAACTTTCTTTCTGAAAGAACGTTGATTAAGAAAGCTTGAGCTTTCTTTGTTTTGGGTTTCAAGATAGTCCAGAATTGAAGATAGAGCTTGTTCTGTTCGACAACAAATGCTGAGGGCCTAGGAAAAACCTCTTTTTGGTATCCCAGAAGATCGCCTCTGTTTTCGCATATCCCTTTTCGAGTGTGCTACCACAAGAAGGACATTTGATCACAGAAGCTAGAACTGAGTGATGTTCACCTTCATTCATGGCTTGTGTACCTTCTTTCTTTTCCCTTTTGCTTGAGTCATTCTTTCTTTGTCGTAAAGCTCTATGTAACCGCACTTGTTGCAGACATAGGCCATTGGTTTCGCACTGTATATTCCCCAATACGGAACTCCAGTTTCCGATGTTCCTATCTCCAAAGGTTTCTCAATCATTCTTCCCTTGCATTTGGCACATCTTTTTGATTCACTCATGGCTTATCGCCTCCTTCTATCCTTCTTCAATAGTTTTTTCTTTGGAATTTTTGGCTTACGAACACGTTTAGCATATGGAATTTCCAAAGTTCCGTCATTCGTGGCTTAACACCTTCTTTCCTAGCCGTCTTTGCAGATTTTTAGCCATAGCCGACATGCTTAAGATTCTGTAGTTTCTTTTATTGTTTAGATCCACCAAAAACGTATCGATTCGATCAAAATTGACAACCCGTACCTGCTTAAGGAGTTTCATTGCTTCGTCATAGTCTGAATAACTCTCATAGAAATTCACAGACATTCTATTTTGGTCACCACTCAAGCCTTCCACCGCCATCAAGTTGACGCGGGGGCTATCCTCCGCGTCGATTACTGTCTGGCGTGTTTCTTTTGTTCCTTCGTTGATGGGTTCTCCACGCAGTTCAAACCACGTGGCTCCCATAATATTGTAACCGAGAGCACAAAAATCAGGAATCATCGTGTACTCTCTGATGACTCCTGTTTTCTCAAGCCTTTTTCTAGCCCTAGTAACCGTAGACTGCGAGACTCCCATGATCCTAGCTAACTCTCGATCACTTCTCCGACTATTCTTCATAAGCTCAGAAATCAATCTCAATTCAACATCTCTGAGGGGCTCTTTCAGTTGTACCATCTCACTTGTTCTCGAGTCTTTTTGTCCATGCTTACGTTCATTCATGGCTCAACACCTTTGTTCTCTCCATAAAGAAAAACGGCAAGTTGGCACTTCTTGCACCTCCAAACTGTGAACTCGCGTATGGACTCTGGCCAAAGTTGTGAGAAGACTGTCTCTTCATAATCATCGCCAAACCACATGGCGTTATGTACAAACTGCATTACACCCTTTTCGAGGTCTCCACCGCGTTTGGGACATTTCTTAGGTTCATCTTCAATCATGACTTAACGCCTTCATGCGAATCTTTGATCATCATCTTCTACCCCCGCAGTAAGGACACCTATCCTGCACTTCGTCAAATAAGCCACCGCAATACCGGCAGCGTATCTTGACAACTTCACGGATGATGACGACTCTGTTAGGCGCCCCCGGTGATTGTTCTGACTTGGTTCTTTCTTGGTCGTTCGCCGCCGGGTTTGGGCTGGCCAGTTCCTTCCAGAAATCTGCCGAATACATCCTATTCAAGAGGCTGGACCCTTTACGCTCCTTGCCAAGCTTGACCAGCGTCGCTGACGTGAAAACCCACTCTACGTCATAACTCATGTCAGGCTCCCATGTTGCACCGCAGTTCTGGCATGTCATTCCATTTGGAACCAAGTCTCCCCAAGTAAACTCCATAGTCTGGCTCTTGCAGAAAGGGCAACTTGGAAAATAACTCAATATCTGATTTTCAACTTCATCGCGTCTGGGCGGCGTGGGTGCTTCATAGTTCACGGGTCAACACCGTCTTTATTGTATCATTCATTTCCTTTAAGTCTACCTTCATCCACATTCACCACATACGCTCTTGCAGTTCTATTCAACTTGTCAATTTCACTCGCGAGTCATATGGGCGGTCTCGTGTGCTTTTTGGTCTCTTCGTTGGCTTTTTTCCATTTTTCAAATTCCTTGGATGGAGTATCTTCGGCGTAAAGTTTTTTCCTCAGAGCCTCAAGAGGCTTGTTTTTCTCTCCCAGAAATTCTGCTGCAGTTTGCACCGTGGACCCTGATTCGTATGTTTTGTAGAAAAGGTCAACGGTCTTCTTCTGCCATTCTTCGTCCCTTATTATGTGGTGGTCAAGGATAACGTGGGGAACTTTTGCGACGATTTCCGCTAGGTTTTTCAGTCCTGTTTGGAGTTGGTTTCCAGTGACTTTCATCGGAGAGAGGTAGAGAGGTGGGCCGCCGACCATTAGTAACTGAGGCTTCTCCTCCGCTATTATTTGGAGTGGACGGTTTGACATTGGGCCTTGGACGTCAGGGGCGAAGAGAAATTTCTCTTCTCCTGTTTCTATTGTCGCCATGAGGACCCATCCAAGTTCTGACCTTTCGGAGCCGTGGAAAACGGGTTCTGAAAATCGCAGCTTTGTTTGTCCGAAAGTGAACGACCTGCCATCGGCGTTCAAGATTTCCCGCGCGTGCCTTCCGCCGGTTTTCGAGAACACCCATCCTCTTTCTCGTTGGCTGAAGTTTATGTTCTCCCGCGGGTTCTTCACGAGAATGACCTTGTCTCGATAGATCTGTTTCGCCGTCTCACCAGCCTCGGTCCAGTTTACTAGCCAATCCTCGAATGAGGGAGTATTATGATCATAATGATAGTGGCTTATCGTGACGACGTCTGCTTTGTCTGCTGCTTCTGCGATTCTCTTTCTGGCTTCAGCAATGGCATGCAGCTCTTGAGGATGTGGTGGAAGACCGAACCGGTTAGGGCACAGGGATACCCCTGCATCTAAGAGTAAATGGAGGTCCGCGGTCTCGACGTACGTGCACATTGACCTGACTCCGAGGCTTTCAGCCGCAAGCGGAACGACGCGAATGTTTCTAAGCATCTGTTCTCACCTTGGTCAATGGCGACGCGTATAAGCTTTTATTCGGGTGATTTCAGTTTTGATCAGCGGGCGATGAAGACTCTGGCCCCATGACTTCAAAATGATTGTGATCTTGAGTGCGGAGCACCGCTCACGCTCTCTTCAGGTTCACGATGAACCCTGGAGGGGGCGCTGATACTCATTCAATTTCCTGATGCAAAGACCATCATGAAAACAAATGCTGGTCTATTGACAGAATATGGCTAGACCACTAGGTCCTTCGACCAATTGAATTTTCTTGGACTCCCCTCATCGCTGCCGCAGATATCGATAATCTTTTGAGACGAGAGCGAAAAGACTTAGCGCGACCATCGTTGACAACATGGGCCAAATCGTCAATTGTGTTAGAAAAGTCTGGAAGAAATCCAAGTCTTGCGTTGAAGATTCATTCGAGCTTGCCTGTGAGTGATCCCAAAGCACCGTTCCCGGCTTCAGAGTTCGGTCTTCATAGGAAAAGATGAGTGCGCCGCCACCCTGATTTGAGGTTGCGGGACGCTGCACGTCAACACCTGTGTAGGGTGTTCCTCCCCATGTGGCGTCTTGGTCCAGGTACGAAATGTCTCCTTGGATTGACCATGCTTTCTCAGGGAGTACCCACGTGTCTTGTTTCAAGAACCTTGCATCCTCAAGTAGCACCTTCCACTGGTTGTTCGCGATAATTTCTGAGCCTGTTACCCCGAACTGGAAGAAGTCAACGTATCGTCCAAGCGGGAACTGTTGTCCAATTACGTTTCCCGTGTAAAACTGGGGCATAATGTTCTCGCAGTCCGGAAGCTCAGATACCCTTATTGACATGAGAAACAACTCGTTGGCTTCAGTTCTGATCGAGTAGTTGAGCAGGCCTTCGGAATCCCATCGTGCAATCAGCGTCACTTGTGTCGCTGGTTCGATGCCGAGCAATTGCCAAGTGTAGGTGTAGACGAGGCGAGAATCCGGTTGTTGAATCGGAAGCGATCCTTCCATGGTTTGGTGAAAGCCAACATCAATGAAGAGATTGCCCGAGAAATCGAGTGCAATTATCATGTAGAACCCGTAGTCGATGAACAAGTATTTGTGATCTTGAGCTTGAAGAAATAGGCCAGCTCCGAGCCAACTCCCAGTAGGAAAAGAGGTCGCGTTTGTCGAAGGAAATGCAACCGTAACTGTCGCGCCATCAATCATTCTGTAGGTTCGAAAATCATCGCTGAGAACGTGGAAGCCTGCGACATAAGGCTGATCCGAGCTTATCTCGACCAGATGATGGTTATCCACGGGCACCAAACGAACAGGGTCAGCGGCCTTAGTTCTTGCAAATCCAAGTGACGCCATAATCAAGACCAGAATCAGAAACATGGAGGCTTTTCGAGTCATCGCATGATGGGGATTCATCGTCAACTGGCCTCTAAGCATATATAGCAATCGCCAAGCTTTAATTCTGATGCAAAGAGACTTCTTGTTATGAGTTCATCTTGTCCGAAGTGTGGCAGAAACGTGCCTGACGACGCAACCTATTGTCCGTATTGTGCGCATGGGCTCAAACCGTCTGCCTTGACCGGTAAGGTGTCGGCTGCAGGTGTGCTCATGCTCATCGCCGGCTGTGGGTTCTTCGTGGTTTTTGTCATCTCGGTAGCCGCGCTTCTTCAAATCTTTTCGTGGTATCCACCGCTGGTCGCACAGAAATGGTTCCTGTACGATGAAGTTTTCACGGGCTTTTGTCTTTGCGGTTTCTTGTCCGCCATGCTGTCCTCGACGCTGATATTCGCGCGCAGGTTCTATCGACCGACAATGACCTTGGCCGTGGTCTCTACACTCCTGGGCGCGTGCGTTTGGGTCACGTCAATGATTATACCCGAGTTTAAGCTCATGTACTCGATCCTGTACTACTTTTTGCCAATGTTCCTTTCTCCGTTGATAGGAGTATTACTGATTCTTCCAAGAAAACCAGAGTTTCAACAAAGAAGTGCACGGCAGAAGCATTGACGATAGGAAAAAGTCGCCTTCAAATGCGCGCACGCTGGTATCGACATCACTTGACGTTGTTTTCGCTCAAAAGCTTGGGCAGTTCAATCTCACTCCAAAGCTCAGCGTACCTCACACGATCTCGGCTCAGTTTGACTGTTGTTGTTCTTTGAAGCTTGATGTCGTACTCGCACGATTTGTTTTTACACGTCATGCTGCTTGCCTTCAAGCGCGTTTCTTAGGCCGACAGGGCCTTGCTCCCGGAAAAACTCCTGAACTGGACCTTTATGAGGGAATTGGCAACCACTGAGACGGAACGAGAGGCAAGGCCCGTCAAGCCTAAGGGTTAACTGTGAGCCGTGGGATCGGTTAAAAGGGTAATTGCGGACCGACCGTGTTGAAGATGGGAGAGGGCAGTTAAAGTGAATGACCGAAAGAATTGATCAGGGACAAAAATGACTTTTGTTGATGCTTTTGTATACCGTCGTTGCATTTGCAAACTGGAACATTGCAAATGTGCTAAGCGATGCCGCCCGAAAAGGTCACGAGCACGTTGATCGATAATATGAGCTTTCGCAATCCTCTTATTTGTCTTCAGGAGGTTTCTCCCAGAGTTCCAGTTTCTTCTTTTTCAGGTCTCGGCGTTTTCTGTGCAGGAATCGGTAGACTGTGCCATGCATGCTGCCCTTGATCAACATCTCTATGGCTTCTCGCGCGACCTGAAGTTGATCCATCGTTCCAATGATCGCGACGGTGTGCCCGTACACTGCCACGTTTGCGTCCGTGAGTTCTTCGATTATTCCGCGGGTTTTGCCGTTCATCCCGATGATCCTGCCCTTGACTCGTTTGATGTCGGCTTCAGATTTCCCAAAGACCACTCTTAGATCTAGAATATCGAGGACTGCTTGCTCATCGCGGATCAAACGAAAAGCGTGCTCGGGCGAAAATCCTCTGCCAAGGGCTGTGACGACGTCCTTTGCGCTGAAGAGCATTGATGGGTCAGTGGCGCCTTCTTTCATGAGAATGTTGACGTCACCTGCCTCACTGTCTATCTGCAGTTCCACAGAAAGTTTGTCTTCGATGCTTTTCTTTGTCCTGCCTTCGGGACCGATGACAACGCCCACTCGTTCTTTGGGGATTTTTATGAAAGTGTTAGCTCGAGACACGACCAGTAACCCTCTTGTAACATTCTTCAACTGACGGTACTTTAACGCCCAAGCGGTTAAAATACTTGTTGAGGTTGGTTAGATCTCTGCGCAGTAGGAAGTCGGCCATTGGGTGCACCAGTGGGACGGCTTGTGCGACGTCAAACAAAACTGTTCGGCCACGCCATATCATGATGTTGTACTCGCTCAAGTCTCCGTGAACCAGCCCCGCTTTCCTGTACAATCTCTCCAGATAAGTCATCAAGTCTTCGTAGACTTTTTCAGGGTTCTTCGGGGACTTTTCCTTAAGTGAAGGTGCGCCCTCACCGTTTTCGCCGATGAACTCCATAATCAGAACGTTATTTTTCACAGCTATTGGCTTGGGGACTCTCACTTTTGCGCGTATAGCCAGCTCCAGATTCTTGAATTCTTTTTGAGCCCAAGCGAAAATCAGTGAACGAGTGCCGTGTTTCAAGCCCTGGAATCGGGGGTCTCCTTCAATGTATTTAACCATGCCCTTGCGGAATTCGGAAGACACGACAAGATAGATTTTGATCGCCAGTTCTTTCCCCTCTTTGCTTTTGCCCCAGTAAACGCGTGCCTCTTTTCCAGCTTTTATGACACCGTGTATCTCGTCAATCGTGCCTTTGTTCATGAAGTCATAGATTACCATCAGGGTAGACCGGTCGAAGACTTCTTCCAAAACCTCGTATTCTTCGCTTCGTTTATCCTTCATCAGTTGATCTTTTTCATATGACTTCTCGTGTTTCAGAAGCCTTTTGTCCACATTCTTGCGATAAGTCAAAGGAATCTCCCGTCGAACGTGTCGGAAAGCTAGATGGTTATGTGACCTTGTCTGCGGAGCTGTTCTGCCTGCGATTTTGTGTAGCGCCAGAATAAATCGCCGCGCTTATCGCCCTGAAAGTCCCAAGGAGAAACTAAAACTATGTCTCCTTCGCGTATCCACACGCGCCTTTTCATTTTGCCGCGTATTCGGCATAGACGTTCGCGCCCATCTTGACATTTGACAAGAATCCGGTCGTAGCCAAGCAATTTTACAGCCACGCCTAGAACGTCGTTTGGAGAAGGCAACACCAGCGTGTTCAGTTCTTGTTCTGACAGGACCTTCTTTTTCCCCAACCAAGCACCTCAGACGCATTTCTGTTAAAGAATTATGATTCTTGCTTTTAAAACTATGTTCGGATATTTGGAACCAAGGCTCTACAGCCTCACAATTTGAGCATGGGGAACGCCTTCTATTTTCAGAACGGCTTCTGGATGCACAAAGCCTTTTTCTATTGCTTCTTTCACAACGTTCTTTCCGATCATGTTCACAATGGTCGACGATTCTATCATCGACACGGCCTCCTCAACGTCCACTCTGGTGCCCCTGTAAAAATCTTCCTTGACGCAGAAAACTATCTTTCCTTCCCGAAGCGTCCTTCCGAGTATTTCAGTGTCACACATGCTGAGGAGGACGTTTCTGCCGATCTTCTTGAGATTCACGTACACGTCCAATATTGGGCACTCTTACAGCTGCTTAATTGAGGATCTTGCCCCGCAAGCTTGACAAACGATAAATGACAAGCGTTTTTCCTTGACAACTCTTGTGTCCGGACGCTTGCAGACGGGGCACACAACGAAGGTCTCCAGGTATCTTTGAATCAACCGTTGAAACGTGTCTTCCAAGAACTTGCCTTGGAAGATGACTCTCGAACCCTGCATAGTCGCTGCCGTCGCCATTTCGCCTGACAAGTATTTGAGTAAGTGCTGTGGGTCGCGGTCCAAGGCGTCGGCTATTTCTTTAAAGTTGAAGATCACTGTTCGCATGCCTATTCTTGCGTAATTGAGCCTTGGCACCTCTAGTCGCTCGCGTTTGGAGGCTACTTCTGGAACTTGAGCCCTGGCCCTTTTCAGCAGAGTGTCATAATCGTATTCCATGTTCGTTCTCCTGAAGAACAAAACGCACGATACTATTAAAGACTTTAGCGCCAATTTCTCATATTTTTGAGAGCGCAGTCAGTACCGGACAAAGGTCAACGTTATGCACTGCGTTGGATGCAGAAAACAATAAGTTCTAGAATCAAAAATTCTGGGTTGAGGTATTGCCTCGCGTCTCGGATGAAAATCTGAGGTTCTTCTTTAACATTATCCTTTGATTGTAACCGTCTATGGCTTCATAGGCTTTATGGATGGTCTTGATGTCGTTCTCTGTTGGAACCCAAGAAAATGTTCCGTCATCATGAACCCAGAAATTTCTTCCTTTAACATGCCATGTGACCAATAACAAGCGTGTTCCATCAGGTGTGAGTTTGACCTCAAACCTTGTTTCAGAACGTGCGCGTTCCGACCCCGCTTCTTTTGACACTCTGGTCGGACAGTGAAATATTCGTTTCCCGTATAAAAAGTGTTGTGAAAAAAACTGCAGGGACAAAAAAGGGTTATGAGCTCTTAACGAGCCCCTCGATGTTTTTGCGTCCACAAGCGCGCGCTGCAATTTGCGCAGTCTCAAACGTTTTCCGCTTTATACATGAAAAGTACAATGGTGTAACCGGCGTGCCAAGGTGAAAATAAACACTAAAATGGGGCTCTTACGAGCCATGCGATGTTCCTGAATGAACTCTTTTATGGCGACGCTCACGGCGCTGCTTTCATCGCGCGGTCCCAGTGAAAATGAAAGAAGGATTTTGGCCTTGCGAAAACATATGTATGACAAACCTCATATTCAACATGGGACATGCCCACGGGTTCAATTTGGGATGATGATAGCATTTGGAGAAAACCAGTGCCCAAAACTTCACGAGAACTCTTGTTATTAAAGCAGAAAGGCAAGTGTGCCAGATGCAGAAAGAGCTTCGCATCTATCAGAGTCAAACCCATCGTTCATCACACTGGGAAAAGTAATCAAATACGGTCAATGCAGCTACTATGTCCAAATTGCCACACTAAGGCCCATGAAATCAAGGTTAAGTCAGATGATTGGGGCGGCACGTACACTGTCGTCAAGAGGAAAAAGTTCGGCAAGAAGAAGGCGTTGAAAAAGAAGAGGGCAAGAAAAAGGAAAAAGAATTCAGACAAGTGGACCCTTTGGTAGAAAAGCGTGCGCGTTAAAGAGGCGATGAGAGCCTATGTCAAGATCAACAAAAAAACCTAAAGTTCTCAGTTGCCCTAAATGTGGCAGTGAAAATCTTAATGGCGTTTCCGTGGAAGTAGGCAGGGCCTACCGCTGCAATAGTTGCGGCAAAGTGTTCATATACAACCCCGAATAAATTACCGAAGAACTCAGGAACAGTCTGTAAGTATCAGATCGTGCGAGAAGTAGAGCAAGAAAAAAGAGCCCTAAAAGGTGGTATATTTGGAACGGATTGGGCATGTTTACTTGTATACAGGCACCGGCGCGGGAAAAACCGCGAACGCGCTAGGTTTGGCGTTGCGCTCCGTTGGGCATAAACGCAAGGTTGTCATAGTTCAGTTTTTGAAATGGTGGAAAAACACGGGCGAGTACAGAATCCAGAAAATGCTTGAACCATACTACGAAATATATCAGTTTGGGAGAGAAGGGTGGATAGGCCTCGGTACTTTGGGTGACGAGGACAAAAAGCTGGCCGAAAAAGCCTTGAAGTTTGCAGAGAAAATCGTTATGGAAAAAAAGCCAGACCTACTTGTTCTTGATGAAATAAACCTGGCCTTGTACAGTCAACTCTTGGACACAAAAGATGTTCTTCGATTAATAGACAAAATACCAAAAGGCACAGATGTCGTCTTGACAGGAAGGTTTGCTCCACAGGAGCTCATAGATAGAGCAGACTTTGTCAACGAGATCAAAGAGATAAAATCCGCCAAAACAACGGTCACGACGAAGGGAATACAATACTGAATCGACGGGAAAAGAACCTGACAAAAATCAAAAAGTCCCTAGAATCTTCTGGTCCACAGAGAGATGACTACAAAGATCTCGTCCACAAGTACTACTCAGGGATGAGTCTGAAAGAATGGAAAAGACTTGAACAAGACGCATACCACCGTCTGGAATTCGCCACGACGGCGCACTATCTAGAGAAGTACCTTCCACCAGGTGGACTTGTGCTCGATGCTGGCGGCGGACCAGGACGGTACGCAATACATCTTGCGAAGATGGGCTACAACGTAGTGCTTCTTGATTTCACACCTGAACTGCTTGACAAAGCAAGAAGACAAATCAAAAGAGCGAAGGTCGAAAACAAGATTGACAGAGTCATGCACGGAACCATGTGCGACCTATCTTCATTTGATGATGGAAAATTCGACGCAGTACTCTGCCTGGGAGGTGCGCTGTCCCATGTCCTCGACAGACACGAAAGAGAGAAAGCCGTTCACGAATTGATCCGAGTCGCGAAAAAGGGGGCGCCCATGTTTGTTTCCGTCATCGGACAAATGGCCTTGTTAGTCACCGAGCTTGTGCGCTTTCCACATGAAATAGAAATGGATTTGTTCCGGAGAATCAGGGAAACAGGTGATTATTACGGCGGCTGCGGTTTCGCACCGTGCCACTTCTACAACCCTGAGGAAATCAAGAAAGAGTTCGAAAATGAAGGACTTGCCGTGTTGGAAACGGCGGGGCTTGAGGGATTGGCAAGCGGACATCCGAAAGAAACAAACCGGCTCTATAAGAAATACCCTAAAGCGTGGAACATATGGTGGGAAACTCATCTGAAGACCTGCATGCAACCGACGAGCGTAGGCATAAGCGAACACTTCATCATCGTCTGCAGAAAGTGACTCGGTCACCTCTTTCCCTCGGTCGCCGTTCTTTTTTCTTCCACAATGATTGAAGAAAACTTAATGAACTCTCCTTGACCTAGTGTCTAAGTCACGCGCGGTGAAACGCTTGAACAAGAACGCTCATCCTTACATTCCAAACTCCGTTCCAGAGATCAAAGAAGAAATGATGCGCGAAATCGGGATAACACAAATTGACCAACTGTTTCGAGACATCCCTGAAAGGTGCCTCCTCAAGAAAAAGTTGAACCTTCCCGAGCACGGTCTGTCAGAGTATGAGGTCAGGAAACACGTGGAAAACCTCCTGTCCAATACTAAAACGTGCAGCAATATGCCTCTGTTCTTAGGAGCTGGATGCTGGCCCCATTATGTTCCCGCTGTCGTCGAAGAAATATCCCGTCGCAGCGAGTTTCTAACGTCTTACACTCCGTATCAGCCAGAGATTTCACAGGGAATGCTGCAGACCCTTTTCGAGTACCAAAGCATGATCTGTGAACTAACATCCATGATGGTTGCGAACTGTTCCATGTACGATTGGGCGACGGCTCTAGGCGAAGCAGCCCGTATGGGGGCACGAGTCAGAGGAAGAAACGAAATTGTGGTTCCTGAAATCATCCACCCAGAACGAGCTTCAACTCTCAAAGTTTACACCGATCCGGCAGGCATCAAAGTCAAGAAGGTAGGTTACGAAAAAGAAACGGGACAACTGAACCTAAACGATTTGAAGGACAAAATTTCAGAGAAGACAGCGGCAGTTTACATTGAAAATCCTTCCTACCTAGGATTTTTGGAAACAGGAGTTGAAGAAGTCGCCAAACAGGCACATGCCAAGAACGCGTTGTTCATCGTCGGCGTCGACCCGACGTCCCTTGGCGTGATAAAGCCTCCTGGCGAATACGGTGCAGACATCGTGATTGGGGAAGCCCAGCCCCTTGGCAGCCCGATGAACTTCGGAGGCCCCCTGCTCGGCTTGATGGCTTGTCGAGACGACATGACGTTGATCAGGCAGATGCCTGGAAGGATAATTGGACTGACGACAACACAAGACAACAGTAGACAAGCGTTCTGCATGACCATGCAGACAAGGGAACAGCACATCAGACGAGAAAGGGCGACCTCAAACATATGCACAAATGAGGCTTTGTGTGCCGTCACATCCGCTGTCTACATGGCGCTTCTCGGACCTGAAGGCTTTCGTGAGCTGGGAGAAGCAATAGTCTACAAAGCAAACTATGCGATGAACCTTCTTTCCAAGATACCCAAGGTCAAAACGCCAGTTTTCAAGGCGACCCACTTCAAAGAATTCACTGCCAACTTTGACGAAGCCGATTTGACTGTCAAAGAGGTAAATAAACGTCTGCTGGAACGCGGTATACAGGGAGGAAAAGACCTTTCAAAAGAATATCCTGAGCTTGGACAGACAGGCCTGTTCTGTGTCACAGAGATTCATTCACAGAATGAGATACAACGCTTGGCAACAGCTCTAAGAGAAATCGTAGGAGAAAGGTGAAAACTGAATGTTTCGACAAGCAAATTGGAACGAGCCCGTAGTATTTGAGCTCGGCAGGAGTGGACGCAGAGGACATTTGTTGCCCAACCCTGAAGACGAAATCAAAAAAGTTGTAGGCGACTTGGACAAGCTTATACCAAATAGCATCCGGAGAACTAGCACGATCAGCCTTCCAGAACTGTCGGAAGTTGAAGTTAACCGCCACTACTTCCGTTTGTCAGAAATGAACTACGGAGTCGACTCAGGACTCTATCCCCTTGGAAGCTGCACAATGAAATACAACCCGAAGATAAACGAGTCACTGGCAGCTTTGCCCTCGTTGGGCATGATACACCCCTATCAAGACGAAGAAACCGTGCAGGGTATTCTTGAGATCCTTTACACCCTGGAACGTTGGCTCAGTGAGATCACGGGAATGTACGAAGTATGCTTGCAGCCAGCCGCTGGCGCACAGGGCGAACTGTTGGGCACTCTCCTGATGCATGCCTGTCTTAAAGCAAATGGGCAGTGCGACCAAAGAACGGAGGTGTTGATTCCTGACTCCGCGCACGGAACGAATCCTGCAAGCGCGGCTATGGCTGGATTCAACGTTATGGTTCTTCCATCTGGAAACGATGGATGTATCGATATAGAAGCCTTGAAATCAGCTGTTTCGAGCAAGACAGCGGGTCTCATGCTGACGAACCCTAACACGCTGGGCTTGTTCGAAAAGGATATTGTGGAAATCGCCAAAATCGTTCACGAAGCTGGAGGATTGCTCTATTATGACGGTGCTAACCTGAACCCGTTGTTGGGCAAGGCAAGGCCTGGAGACATGGGGTTTGACATAGTCCACATCAACATTCACAAAACGTTCAGCACGCCTCACGGTGGGGGCGGACCTGGCGCTGGACCAGTTGGAGTCATAAAGGAGTTGGCCAAATTCCTTCCTGTTCCAACTATAGCACACGACGGAAATGCCTATCGACTAGATTATGACAAGCCAAATAGCATTGGCAAAATGAAGGGTTTCTTCGGGAACACAGCCGTGCTGCTGAGGGCTTATGCTTACATTTTGACTATGGGTGCAGAAGGTTTGAGAGAAGCAGCCGAAGTTTCAGTTCTAAACGCGAATTATTTGATGGAGAGACTCCGTAAGATCAAAGGTTTGACCCTGCCGTACGATTCGGTGAAACCCAGAAAGCACGAGTGCGTCATCAGTGCCAAACCGCTTAGGGATCAAACTGGTGTTTCTGCCTTGAACATCGCAAAACGTCTCCTTGATTACGGATTTCACGCGCCCACGGTCTATTTTCCCCTTATAGTCGACGAGGCGTTGATGGTCGAGCCAACCGAAACGGCTGATCGGGAAGAAATGGACAGGTTCGCGGACACAGTGGCAAAGATATGTGACGAGGCATACACTAACCCGGACATTGTGCTTAAAGCACCCCAGAACACGGCTGTTTCACGTTTGGACGAGGTGAAAGCATCGCACCCCAAGACTATGACACTGA
>Ga0315279_10007075_pt1 | contig 13961 bp, 8 predicted proteins | sample YL17G06_20_MG_FD_203694 | JGI IMG/M metagenome (GOLD analysis project Ga0315279, IMG submission 203694) | Sediment microbial communities from Yellowstone Lake, YNP, Wyoming, USA - YL17G06_20 | ecosystem: Environmental > Aquatic > Freshwater > Lake > Sediment | place: USA: Wyoming | collected... | reverse complement strand
TAGTGGCTAATTAATTCGGGCTAATTAGCCCTCATTAGCCGATGATTAGCCAGCCTCTCAATGATGATTCGATCTCTCTGATACTTCGTGCTCCCTGATCATCTTCAGCTCTCTCGTCATCCATTCCCTCCCATTAGGCGTGAGGATGATCTCGATGTCCTTGCGGAAGATCGGATGGTCCTTGTATCTGCCAAGTATCTCGAACGCCTCTTCGGGCCGGATCTTCGTCAGGATGGAGAGCAGGCCGGGGAACATCTCCTTCAGCTTATCAATCCTATCCTCAGAAGGCGGGCCGCCGTCCTTGATCCCGCTCGATGCGAGATACGCATGCCTGACCAAGAGCGTTTCCTCTTCCAGATTGAGCTGCACCGACTCCCCCTCCAATCGGTATATATTGATTTTGTGGCGTATATACCTTATCTGCAAAAGCGAGATGGGGGCGCCTGCTAATTCGATAATCGTAATTTGCAGGATTTTCCGGTCTCATCGGCAAGTCTCCCTATATCGCCTTAATAATTAGAAAAATCCTTATTTTTGCTCGTTCTCTTTTACTAATGGGTGAGAGAATGGGAGATAAGGGGAAATCCTGCCCGGCTTGTGGTTCAAAAGATACGATGCGAGTTGAAGGTTATCATGGAACCACCCACAATGAACGACAATGCCAGAGTTGCAAGACACGATATAGAGACAATAGTTCTGACGATAATTCTGGCGGGGGCTATCAATACTGATTGATGCTTTGGTTTCAAACCTCCTTCTTGTGAAGGATCAGAATTTGATTGAAAATTATGTGCAGAACGATCTCTTGAATACATATCATAGAGTTCATGTGCAAAGCTTATCAGATTGGTCCGAACAGAAGAGCTTCGAGAAAGCATACAATCTTCTCAGACTCTCTGGATCCTTGCAGGGGCGTGCCCGTGAGAACCAGGCCTCCTTTTCCTTGGTGTAGGTAGCCCAGCACAATTGCGTGCCGCGATTTCGAAATGGGTCTCTGACTCATCCCAAATAGGGCCATACCGCCGGTTCCAATGAGCTCCTATTACCTATGGCAGTTCACGGTGATACATAGAAAAAATGATAAATAGTCAAAAAGTGCATTTGTCTTGGTCGTAGTAGGTGGAGCAGAGGAAAAGAGGAAGATTGGAATCGAGATAAGGCACTGATACGCCATCCGCGTTCCTTCTGCCGATAAGGGTGGAAGAATGGAAAGGAATCATCTGGGGGGTATGAAATCGATGACGGATAGCGATAGCTGTGGGCAATTGGATTCGATGAATGTACGAAAGACCAATGTGAGGAGAACGATCAGAATCTTTGCCATTTTCGCCGTCATAATCATGGTATCGACTTGTTTCAGCATGCTCATTGGTGCGCCCGCGGCAGCCGATGTCGGTCCTCTCGCAACAGTCGTGGATTCAGATTCTTCCTTAACAAATGCATCGCTGTCCCCCGCCCCTCTTTCTGACACGACCTTCCTGCAGTCCAAACCTGTCCCACAGTTCTTCGGGGAGGCGAATGGCGGTGGTGTCGAGGTCTTCGGTTCTGCAAAGTCCGTGACCGTATCGGATACTGGACCTATCTTGACTCAACCTCAGTTGATAAGGAAGGGAGATGCGCTCATCTTCAGGACAGGCTTTGGCACATATGTCGTTAATCAATCAGCTCCCGAGACTCTAGCTATACTGGGGGAGGACGATGTCACCGTAGTAAGAGAATCATATTTCACAGTCCAGTATGCCGGCGTCGTCGCTTCCCTTCATGACGCGACCGTCGTTACCGCTGATAACGGATCGCTTGTCGTCGAGTACAATCTGACTCTTCCCTCCTCTCCTTCATCGCCCATAGGTAGAATGGAACTCCGAATAGACTTCTCAGACTGCAGGCCTCCGAAAATGACAGCTACCGTCCTCCAGATTGATTCCTTGACAAAAAACTGGTGGGTAATCTGGCAGATTGCCATTCCCGACAATCCCCGATTCGCATTTGACGGCTTAGACAACCAAGAGACTCCGATTGCCAACTACGCTAACTTCAACGTACCTCTCCACTCCCTCTCTGCAAAGATAGTATCATCGCCGGACAATCGCACCGCCTCGATATTGATCAACTGGAGCGACGAACAGGAGGGCGAGTTGAGCGTTGTTGCATCGCCGGACCTTTGGGGAAAAGGGATATCGCATATTCTAAGGGTGTCCTTCGAACCTGGAAAAAGGATAATCGACCCCTCTCTTGTCGCGACTACAACCGATCCTTCCGGCACGCGTCTCTCGACCCAGAGGAAGACATTCTGGTACGACGGATATTACTGGATTTTCTATTACAGCGGGAGTGGAATATACTACAGGACCAGCGGTGACGGCCTCAGCTGGAGCAGTGAGACAACCGTTGCGTTTAGCACGGCAATCGGGTTTAGGACTGGATTCGACGTCGCTCAGCGAGATAACTACATCGCCATCGGTTGGCTCGATACCGCCAAGATCGTCCACTTCAAGCGCGGGATTATTCATGATAGAAACATAGGGTGGATCTGGGAAAATCCATTCTCAGCTGACATTGGTTCCGTATCGGTTGCGATTGGAACCGATTATACATTCTGGCTTTCATTCCTCTACCTAAATTACCCCCCAACCAGCCAGAACATCCAGGTCTGGCGGTTCGATAGTTCCAGCTACCCGGGCAGCAAGATTCTAGACAGAAGTCGCTATGGTCCAATGCCCTCAACTCCCGCTCTTGAACATTTTCAGATACTTCTTCCAATGACAAACGGCAACATGACCCTTTTGGAGATGTCTGACACGGGTAGTGGAGCCATAAAACAATCCGTCTACCTGCAGTCCTACTGGAGCTCGCTCGGAGGAGGATATGGTTGGGGATCACCGAGGCAGGTGTTTATCTATGCCGATGTGGGGAAGGCAGAAAATTTCACAGCGGTGGGAACATCCAACGGGACAATCTACATGGCATATACCGTCGCCCCTTCTGTGCTTGCTATCACCGTGATATGGCCGAATTCGCTCTACACGATTACGGAAATCGAAGCTGACCCCTACTACGCAAAATGCCCGACCCTCGCCCTTGATTCGACAGGGCGCCTTCACGTTTTCTATATGGCGTACTTCAGCGGTGCTAAGCGAATCATGCACTCGATGAAATTGAGCGATGATGTCACTGATTGGTCGACGAAGGACACAGTATATTCAACCACCGATTCATCGATCGACTTCTGGGGGTTGAGCGCCTGGTCATCGCCTCTTAACACCCTTACTCTCGGATTCACAAGGACGACATCCACAACGAAGAACGTGCTTTTCCTTAGCATCCCCCTGCCCTATGGGACATCAGGCTCATCGAGCGATCCTTGGAGCCGGGAAGGCATTTCTCCGTACGGGACATACTTCGGGTCGAGCGGCGCCTCCATCTCGCCCGGCTCGGGTCAGCTTTTCCTTTCACAGCAGGATGTTTCGGTTCCTGGAAGAGTCGGAATGAATATCGGGATCTCTCGGATCTATCAGCAGCCGAGGTTCTTCAACAACTCGGACGGTTCGCCCTACATGGCCCTAGGATATCCGTTCGCCAATATGGGGAGGTACTGGTCCCTCGATCTCCCGTGGATGGATAAGACATACATCTACACTGGCAGCGGGATGCGGTTCATCATCCAATGGGGGAACAACGGAAACACGAATGAGTTCGAGAACCACGACGGGGTACATTTCATCATGCGCAAGGCTAACATCGGTGGAACCAGTTTCATCGAACTGGTTATGCCGTCGGGATTGAGGTATAGATTCGATTCCAATTCTCCGTACAAGCTTCTCTCGATCACCGATCTGAAGGGATACAACCCGCTGGCATCGACCTACACCAACCCCTACAACTGCCTCAACCTCTCGTATAATGCGAGCAACAGGCTCGTGGCGATATATGAATCGGGGATGAACCGATCGATACTATTCGGATACAACGGCAATGGGCTGCTTTCCCAGATCACAAGGCCGGACGGCAACAAGATCAATTTCACGTATGTTTCCTACAACGATGTGTATTACCTCAGCACAGCGTCTGATCCCAAAGGACGGATCACGACCTACAAGTACAACTCCAGTGCCAACTATCTGCTGAGAAGCATCGTCTATCCAACGGGCGCCAATGCCACATACGCCTATTCGAAGGACAATACGAGCGCGACAGAGTTCTTTTCTTGGTTCGCAACAAAGGATATCCTGAAGAACTCCACCGGAGGAGCGCTAATACGACAGACAAACATCGACTACAAGATAATCAACGGGAAAGTCACATTCGCGAAGCTCACTGATTTCAACGAAAGCGCCGGGGTTGCGGGGTACACCGAGCACATCTTTTACTCCACATTGAAATACTCTAGTGAAAGTAAGAAGGACTCCTCCGGCTTGCAGATTTACTGCAAGCGTACGTACTACGATTCATCGGGTCAGCCATCCAGGATTGACACGCTGAAAGGTATCTCACAGGAAGTCAACTACTCGGAGTACGTCAATTTCGACGATTGGGGGAACGCGATATTCAATAGGGACGCACTCGGGAATGCGGTCTATTCCACTTACGCGAACACCTCGACGCAGAATTCCTTCCAGGGAGGCGACATTCTCACGCGCAGCTCCTCGTGGAAGATATTCTATGATGCGTTCGACGACTGGGACTTCTCGGACTGGACTGTGACAATGAGCGGATCTAATACTGCTACAATGGACGGAATCACGGATCCTCCGCATGCCCCCGCTTTGAAACTATACCGAGCATCTGTCGGGAGCACCAATTGCATCGTGACCAAGACTATTTCATCGCAGACAAGCGCCTTTTACATGCAGTTCTCGTTCATGACGACGACTAGTAACATATGCTATCTACTGGCGGACAGTGGGAGCTCAAATATTCGAATTTACTTCTCAGCGCAGCCGGGAGACGGAACCGGGTACTTCGAATATTACACCGGCAGCGCCTATGTCAAGGTCGCGCCCTGCCGGACGAACGTCTGGTACGATGTCTGCTTCTATGCTCGCACCAACAACACTTACGATATCTTCATCGATGGCAGTTGCGTCAAGAAGTATGCCGTGATGACCACGAGCGGGAACATCAACATGGTTCACTTCCAGGCAGGCACTTACGGAATGGATTCATCAATCACCATGTTCGTCGACAATGTCCGAATCTACAGGAACCTCACAGTAAGCATCGGGAACATGGATTCAAATTACATAGCTGAACTCTATGACGGAAGCGGGCAATTACTCAATAGGAGCAAAACCGGCAACCTCACTGTGCTGATACCACCGCTGGACGCTCCTCCCGCATTCATCAGGATATGGAAGATCGGGGATTATTCATTCACGACCCCGATGATGGACGTCTGGGGTGGGGATGTCTATCGCTTCAACCCTGGCTTACGTTCTTCAAACCTGCAGAAATATGAGCTAGGATATGCTAAATGGACGGGATGGCTCGTCAATGATACTTGGCCGACCGGCTCTACATATTATGAGAGCTGGATCAATGAAGGCACTTGGGAAAGCTATCCCCAGATAGCCGTTGGAGCAGGGACCAAATATCATGAGAGCCATTACGAACCATGGGATTCCTCACCTGTCCACTGGCACGGTTTCAATGGGAGCACATCACCCATGTACGTCTATCAGACAAATGTGTTGATTACATACATCTGGCTGACTTACGGGAAGGTTCCGAAGGAAATCATGCTCCAGTTCTATGTCCAAGGAAAATGGCGCCGGGCGTACTGGGGCGGGAACGACACCAGCAAGGCGGATATGATGGGCAATCTCCAGACAGGATTCGCACCGTATGTTACCGTGAGAATGGGAGAAGTACCGCAGGTCACTGGCAAATGGGTCGAACTAACCGCCCTCGCATCCGATCTCGGATTGACTGGCTGGAATAACGCAACAGGTGTGTCCGGGGTAATCTACGGACTCTATGGCGGCACTGCGATGTGGGACCTGACCTGCAGGTACAGCAAGGGGATCTACGTATACGGAGTATCGTCGGGTATGAGCGTTCAGCTCAAGCTTGACAACGGCACCTTGATATCGGGGACGGTCGCTCAGGGTCAGACCCTTCTCATCCTCGATCCAATCATGAACGGAGTTAAAGCGTGGCCAGTTTCCGGATACTTCAAAGTGTTCGACAGCGCCGGCGCGTTGCTGTATGCTAGTCCGCATTTCATCGACATGTACAATCTCGACAAATTCCAATGGTCGGCACCGAGCTTCTACCCCAATCAGATAAAAGCGCTGATACACGACAGGCTGGCAGGCACTTTCCGTTATCAGGACAAGGCTAACACTACATCTGAAGAGAGTTATGTGAAATACGACTTCGAAGGCAACGCGATCGAGAGCAAGTCGAAGCTCGGTTCGTCGTGGGTGTATTCGCAATCAGGATACGATCAATACGGCAACCAGCTTTGGAGCAGCGATCCAACTGGCAGGAGAGCTATCACTGAGTACTCCTCATCGAACTGCTATACATATCCCGTTTCGACGGGCAGCGGCGGTCGAACGGACGTGTTCGAATTCGACACCAGCTGGACCGCCAGCAAATCGGGCACGATGAGCCCCGATACTTACGATGCGAAATACACGACGGTCGAATCCTACTCTCCGACCCATTCTATCCAGCTGAACTTCTCCGATGGAATAAACAGTCTGAGCAACTGCCAGGCTGCGATGTACAAGGACTATCAGGTGAATCCGGTGGCCACATTGTCCGTCCGCATGTACCTCGACACCTACTCGCACAACCACCACCGCCCGGACAGGATGCAATCTGGAATAAAAATGCGCCTTTATGATTCCGACGGGGTCAACTACGCGACCTATTCCTACATCCTGACGGGATGGTACGGATCCCAAGATAATTGGACTGACTATGATCCGAGTTGGATAGTGGTCTACGGCAAGCCGACAATGGGCACGTGGATCAATCCCGTTCTCCATCCGTCAACGGATTGGAATATCAATTGGACCGCCTGCGACAAGGTTCGCTTCGAGCTGTATGTCTATGCTTCCGCAACATACGGGGACGAGTTCAGGGTGTACTACGACGACTTCACATACGACGACTTCGCTACAAACAGCAAGACGGTGTTCACCTACGATCTCGACACCGGGAATCTCCTCTCCTCGACCGATCCCCTAGGCCATCAGACCAGCATCCAATACGATGTGCTCGGACGGGCGATTAGAGCGAACAACTCCGACGGAACCTACCGGACGATCACATTCGATGATGAGAACAACAAGCTTACCACCCTGGACGAGTTGAGCCACAAGACGATCCAGTATTTCGACACTATCGGGCGGCTGATCAAGGTCGAGAGGTACAACGGCTCTACCTACTATTCAAGTGTGAACTCGACGTACAACTGGCAGGATAGACAGTCCGCTATTCAAGACGCCTTTGGAAGAGTGACGAAGACGACCTACGACTATCTCGGGAGGCCCATCAAGATAGTCAATCCCGACAACACGAATCGTACTGTGTCGTATAACGACCAGGCGAACCTCGTCACATTCACGGACGAGAACGGGCACAGGGTCGTGCAGGTGCTCGACGACGTCGGGAGGCTCAACGCGACAAGGGAGTACTATTCCGCGTCATCGTACTACGAGACGAAGATGGCGTACGACGCCGCCGGCAACCTCCTGACAGTCAGGGCGTCGAACGGCAATGTCACACGGATGTCCTACGACTCACTCAACCAGGTCACCCAGACGACATACCCGGATGACCTCAACGAGCTGATGACCTACGATCAGGCCGGCAGGGTGCTAACCAAGATTAACCGCAACGGCCAGACAGCATACTCTTATTGCGACTCCTCCGGCAAGCTCTTCAGATTGAAGACGCTGAACGACACGATATCCTACCTGTTCGATGCGGACGGCAAGACCGTCAAGATCAAGAACAGCATCGCGACGATCTACTGCTTCTACAACAGCAGGGACCTCATGTCCTCGATGGCGGAGAACATCATCAGCAACCATACCATATCGTACACGTACGATGCCGATGGGAAGCTGATGAACATCACCTATCCGAACTCGATCAAGATCACTTACGGATACGACGCGTTCGACAGGGCGATCAAGATCGACAAGAACGCCTCCACGAGGCTGCTCACGGTCTACTACAACAAGGACGACACCGTATCGAAGGAATCAACCGGAAGCGTCCAGGTCACGAACTACACCTACAACACGCGTGGATTCGTCTCGCAGATACAGACGAAGAACGGGAGCAAGTTCGTCCTGTCGATGAACTACACATACGACAAGGTGGGGAACGTCAGAAACATCAGCTACACCCCGGGTGGCGGTGGCAACCCGGCGAGCTATGAGAACTATACGTATGATTGGCTCAACAGATTAGTTCGAGCGAAAGGAGCAGGGTCATACAGCTGGGGCTCCACGATAACATATGGGTACGACTCCATGGGCAACCGCCTCTGGAAGAACGAGAACTCAATCAACACGACCTACTCGTACGGATTGTACAACAAGCTCGTGAAGAATACGACCTCCGGGACCGATACCACTTGGTTCTACAACGGGAACGGAGCGTTGCTCTGGAAGAACACGACCAATTCGAAGTTTCAGTACGCGTTCAACTCGATGGACCAGCTGACAGATGTCTACAAGTGGACGTACTCCGGGTCGTGGAGCAGGTCCCTGATCGCATCGTACTACTACGACGCCAACGGCGCACGGGCGAAGACCGTCGAGGGGTCGAGGACGACCGAATACGTGTACAGCGGGCATGACTCGATTTGCGACAAACTCAATGGCACTTACACCGACTATGTCTACTTCAACGGGCACCTCAAATTGAAGATGATTGGCACCAACACCTACTGGTACATCGACGACATCATCGGAAGCACGAGGCTCGTCTACAAGGGCAGCGTCAAGGTCTACTCCGTTACGACTTACAAGCCGTTCGGTATCGCGTACGGCGCGTCCGGGACGGAGAAGTTCACGTTTGCGGGAGAGATGATGGATTCTCCATCGGGGTTGTTCTACCTCATGGCGAGATACTATGACCCAAACATCGGGCGATTCATATCGATGGACCCACTCGAAAGTTCCAACACACCGCAATCGTTAAACAGATATGTCTATTGCCTGAACAATCCTCTTATTATTGTCGATAAGTCGGGGTTATACCCCCTCTATTTTGAAGACACTGGACGAATGAACTATGTTGCGAGCCTATCTCCAGAAGAAGCATTAATCGCGCAAAACGCATGGATTGCAGGCGGGAACGGAGATATTAGCACTAAAAGCATTGATGTAGGCGATGGTGCGAGAATCGATCTGGTGGGGAATCAAGATGGATTTTTACTATATGAGGGCGAGGTTATAACCGGAGCAACCTTTTGCGGTTTTGATCAGAAGACTGCAATTGAAGCCATGCATGGAATGGGATATGTTTGTCAGGAATCTGGATATTATAACGTTAATCAAATAGTCGCATTGGATTATTCGGTCGCGGCGGGTGCCTCATTCCCATTTATATTCTTGCCTCTTGCAAGGGGTGGAATAGTTCCCATGGGAATAGGAACAAGTTGGGGAGATGTCGAGCTTGAAGGGCGGGTCTATGACTTGAGCATTGGAGAATACGTGGGCGAATCTACATTTCTAGACTTAGGCCCTATCAAGGCCGATTATCAGAACGGCATGAAACTTTATAACATCAATAATGAAGGAGTATATCTGGAGGCTAATCATGTCTATTCATTTAGGGTTAATTTGATGATCCAAAGCACGTCCTTAGCATTTGGAGTAGACGCAAGCGCAGGGCGGGTGACTGTCAATGCGATATATTGTGGTTACGAAGTAGGGCTTGGTTAAGAATATTAGTAAGTTTAAAAAAATCAATCCATAGGTGATTAATAACGGTACATGAATCATTTCCAATTGATCCATTAAGAATCCGCTCTAATGGTAAAAGGAAAGTTGCCAAAGCTGCGATTGTTTTGACCATAGGAATGATTTTGATTTTATATTCATTAATCAATCTCATAATCTATCTCAGCATTTCTCATCAAGCGGAAGAGGCTCAGAGACAACTCCAAGAATCTTTGCATGAAATATCGAATATTACCTTATCACAACCTGCAATTCCCCCTACGATAACACTTCTCATCATATGCCAAATTATCTTTTTTGCATTTTTAGGTTCTGCGCTTATCTTCCTTGGCATCGCACTATGGAAAAAGGGAATTTGAACAATGTCTGACATTATGAAGTTCCTCACCGACAAATAGTGATATTTCGATGTAATTTTATTAGATAGCTGATGCTTAATTAATGCTATTGACTCTCAAAGATCAGAAGCAAGTTACTATATGTTGAAAACCAAATACTACGGCATATGGTCAGGATTTGTCAGTCGTGCAATTCGATAAATTCCGATGATGCTCGAACTTGTTACAAATGTGGTTCATCGCTATTGAAACAAATTGGAGAATCCGAAGAATCTCGATTGATCGCACAGCGGTCCATACTGATTTTGAGGACATTTTCAATCATTATAGGTAGTTGGGCCTTTCTAGGAATTCTATTTGTGTTGGTCCTGATCATGAATCCTGGGAGTGTTGGCGATAATCTCTTGATATTTATTTTCGTTCCCGTAGGGCTCTTTCTCCTCGCCATCTCTCTCATCATAGGTTTTCTCTCTCTAAGAAGAAACGGTCGGAACAGACCATAAGGTAGGGCGATGAGTTCCTGTTTGGTCAAGTTCTAGATACCTTCAAAACGGCTTTAGATGCGAAAGAGTCATTCGACTCACATATGAATCTACTCGAATCGTCTCTTGCATGGGAGGATATTGGACAGACATTTCTGTATAGATTGAACAGTGCACTCGATTATTACCTTTTCAAAGATTTCTGGTTCAAGGAAATATGAAGCAATATTAACAGACAATTAACATCCGAAATAATCAAAGAAGCGCAATGATTATTATGATTCAAAGAATATATCGAAACTTCGAAATACTTAATACCACCAACTAGGATGAACCTAACGCTGAATGCGATAGGAATGCCAAGAAATGAGGAAAAGAGCCGCTATTCCGCGGACTAGTGCCGAGGCAGTTAATCTATAATGAATGCCGAAGTAAAAAATCGTTCGAATAAAAAAGGAATTGATTTTCTCACTAGTCTGATTATCTAGATCATGAAATTTACCACCGAAGCATATCGCATTGATAGAGGAATTTTATTAGATTTCTTGATTGAGAGCCTGTAATCGATTGATTATGAAAATATTACTGAGATAAATCGAGACACGGGAGTGCGAAGGGCGTATCAACTGACAGTTGCCTTTTGTTGGGAAGGTGGCTACTTGGGGGAAGTGATTGTCCGAAACATCGGCGGAAAATTGATATATCCTTCTGAGAGAAAATTCGAGTTCTACCGCCATCTAAGGTTTCTATGGATACCATCGAGGTTCACAATAGGCATCCTGTTTAAGAGTTGCGAAGTCAAGCTCGGTGACAACCTCATTCCCATCATGACCATCGCCCAGCTGAGATTGGACGATAAGATACCCTCCCTCGCCGATGTGTACGAGAGAATCAGGACGACGGGGAAATGGGAATCAATATCATCCGTTGAAGATTCGAAAAAGCCTTGAAAGGGGTTGAGGGGAAGACGGGATTCGTGCGATCGACAACTACTAGCACCATTGCCAACCCACTTTTGCATGGGCAATATACTTTCGGGAAGGATGACAGCAAAGTTTTACGTTGAGATGGATGGGGAACCCTTATCTTCTGCCAGCCTCATTGAGGTTAAGGAGGAATCCATCTGCTGGAGCTCGCCGTCATCATAATTGGGGTCCCGATATCTGTTGTTGCAGGCATCTATTGTCTTCACCTCTACAAAAAGACCGGCGTAATGCAATTTCTTGTGCTTGGGCTGCTCCTGACCTTCGTGATTCCCGGGTTGGTCGTGTTGATGATATTCCTGTACACCATGGTGACCTGTTACATGGGGGGTCCAAGCACTGGGTTCTCTCTGCTCGGGATTGTCGCTCTGAAGAGGAATCGGAAGGAATTCATCTCGAGATTCGAGCATCGCCTCCCCACGGATCTCCTCTCGAAGATCAAGGGGTAGCAAAGGTATTATCTCCTCAACAATAGTTTATCAATCAATGGACATTGGCCTCATCATCATGATACTGGGCATAGTCGTATTCGTAATCGGCATCATTCTGATCTACTTGGGTGTTAAAAGGAAGAATAGGTTGTTTAAAGTGATTGGAATAATCCTTACTTTCGTCGGGCCAGGATTATTGATAATCGGATTGTTGTATTATTTATTGATCGGTACTGCATCGTGCTATCCACCTACTTTGCAGACAACATCGCCGATCTTCGCTTTGACCGTCGTCGGGCTAAGGAAGGAACTGGCGATAAAGCACAAAGACAAGGTGCCGAAACATGTCCTTGAGAAGATCTTCACAGAGAAAGGCGAGTCTTTTTAATTTCGTCCTCGAGGTCACGCAAGAGTGCAATGAGGACTGCATCTACTGCTACAATGTCTGGAAGCACTGCAGGTATCCAAAGGGGAGACTCGGCCTCGGCGAATGGAAAAAAATAATCAGGAAGCTCAAGGAGGAGAGCCGCGTCAAGCTCGTCTCAATCTCCGGCGGTGAGCCGCTACTTTATCCAGAGCTTCTCGATCTCGTTGATTTCATCAAGATGAACGGGATATCCGTCAATCTCCTCACTAATGGCGCGCTCATCGACGAAAAGATTGCCGGCGAACTGGTCAAGAGGAGAATATCCATTTTCGAGATCCCGCTGGTCGCCTCGACTCCGGAGCTTCACCGAGAGCTCAAAGGATGTGATGATCTGGATGCTGTGATGAACGGCATGGCCAACGTCCTAAAGGAAAAGGGGAAGATAATTCAGACCTTCGTTGCCACGAACAGAAATATTACTGACATTCAAGACGCCGTCGAGTTGGGGATAGTCCTCGGGAGCAGGGGGCTCATGTTCAACAGGATCAACCCGGCCTGCAAGGAGCATCTTCCTCTCTTGCCCACCAAAATGGAGATTTCGGCGGCGCTCGAGTTTCTGAACTCGTTCTCCAAGAAGAATCATTACCCAGTCAGCTCTTCGATACCCATACAGCCATGCATCCTCGACATGGAAAAGTACCGGAAGATATCGCACGGATACTGTCCTTCTGGAAACGAGCGATCGTACTATACGATCGACCCGATGGGGAACGTTAGGATTTGCAACCATTCGCCTACAATCATAGGCAATCTCCTCGAAGGTTCGCTCCAGGAAATTATCGGGAGCTCGTTTGTATCAGAATTCAAACAAGCACTTCCTGAAATTTGCAAATCCTGCGACAGAGCCGAAGAATGCAAAGGCGGATGCAAGGCAGCCGCCCAAGTCTGCTTCGGAAGCCTGGACCGGAGCGATCCATTCTTTGAAGCGGAGCGCCCCATCTGACATCCCCCGCAATAAAAAGACCTTCATTGTATCTAGAGCGCTCAGGAAAACACTTATCTAATGACCAGAAGATGACCGGGTGAGGAATATGGAAAGAGAGAGGATTCAGAAAATCGGATATGTTCTCGGAATCTTTCTGATAACTCTTGGTGTAATTCTGACTTTCGTCATATCCCCTCTGCTCCTTATGTGTCTCTGCATACCTCCTCCTGTCCAAGGGATGATTGCAGGAATATTAGGCGTATCTTTCATTGTGATTGGAATCATCCTTTTCATGAGTTGTCATCAGAAAAAGATTGTATTGAAAAAGGTCTGAGGGCAGCGTTGCCTAATATCTCATTTTGGTTTCAGCCAGTAACTTAAGTTCGCTTTCAGTCGGAATTGGATCGGATTCACAGAGAGCAATTAGGGAATAAGCCTTGAAAGGG
>Ga0315279_10007074_pt1 | contig 13961 bp, 13 predicted proteins | sample YL17G06_20_MG_FD_203694 | JGI IMG/M metagenome (GOLD analysis project Ga0315279, IMG submission 203694) | Sediment microbial communities from Yellowstone Lake, YNP, Wyoming, USA - YL17G06_20 | ecosystem: Environmental > Aquatic > Freshwater > Lake > Sediment | place: USA: Wyoming | collected... | reverse complement strand
GTGTTGGGGGTTAAAAATGTCAAGAAAAACGTCAAGTTCGACGCGATCAAAGAACAAAATGGCAGATTTCAAGCCAGATGAATGCCTTACAGCATAGATATTATCTCATTGTCTATGCAACGGTCACCCCACTCTTTGTTATGCTCATTGATTTTTTCCTTGACTTTCATGAGAGAATCTACTTCCACCATTTTTGCTCATAAGTGAAAAACTCGTAATATTAAGATCAATTCTTCAATATCTTAACAGCAAGCAATGAACTCAGATCTATATGCTCAGACGCAAACAAAACCTCAATACCTGCTAATCTGCCTAGTTATTCTCATGTTATTTCACTATATAAGTTTATGTCGTGGAGAAAACTGCTAGTTTGCTATAATGGCAATCGGGTAGATTGTCCCACTTAATCAATTTCAATTAGGATGTAATTCATTATACTCTTTGGCGATCTCTTCCGGTGATGCCTGACCTGTGCCGAAGAGCTTTCGCACAACGACTCTCGCCGCTGAATTTGCTATCTTTATGCTCGTTTCAACGTCATAACCAGCCATTATGCTTGATGAATATGCCGCATAAAACATATCTCCGCACCCGCATGGATCAATTTTATCTGTCAACTCGTCTGAACTGACTGGAATAGCGTAAAGACTATCATTATTCAAACGGAAAGACGTTGCACCTTTCCCACCCATAGTTACAACAATTTCGCTGAGATAAAGATTCCTCATAAAATTCTCAACAATCGTGTTTAATTCTGCTGACTTGCCAAGTCCTGATTGATCGGTCAACTCTTTTGTGTTCTGCAATAGATGGTTAAATCCCTTGAAGTTTTTAATTTTTGCTCTGCTCGTGCCGAACTTTGGCAATGGGCTATCTGCAACGATTTTTAATACTTTTTCGGAACATACTCCATACTCATTAACTTCTTCGTAATCAGCGCAGGCTACGAAATCAACGGAGCCTATTATCGCTTTCACTCTTTCTGCAAGTTGATCTACCAGTGGCTTTGTTATCGGTTCAGATATAAGGTCTATTCTATAAATATGCACTCCGTTATGTAGATAGACTTTTCCGAAAGTTGGCGTTCTTGAACCTTCAATCATCCCAGAGGTATCAATGTTTTTCTTACGGAATGATGATTCTAAAATATACCTGTTTACGTCATCATCATCACCCCAAATTCCAGCGATAACTGTCTTTACTCCCAGAGCAGAGAAACAGACTGACAGGTTTCCTCCACCGCCGGGATTGTATTTTTCTATCTCTGTCCTGAATATCGGTAATTGCTCTACTTCTCTTGAGAACCCTGAATAGCCTCCAATGAAATCTTTATCAAGGCACATATCACCACAGACGAGAACAGATAATTTACTATATCTATCTTGCAATTCTTTATAATCCATCAAATACTTCCCTCTTTAAGCAAATTCCAGAATTTTTTATTAGCCACAGATGAACAAGGATTTTCACAGATAGGGATAGGAAATTAAAGATTAAGAAGTGATTTAGCAATCTTTAATCTTCAATCTAACTACATTTTACAAGACAACAAGTCATTACGTCAATGATTTTGCTTGCATTAAAGTTGTTTATATAATATTATTCTTTATAAACCATGAGGTTCAAGTTTGAAGATAATACAATATTGTAATGAAAAGTGAGGATGATTGAGCGATGAAAATGCTTTTACAACGTATATCTGTTGATCCAAATGTCTGCTTTGGTAAGCCATGTATTCGTGGAACACGTATATGGGTGTCTTTGCTTCTTGATTTTTTGGCAAGTGGAATGAAGGTTGATGAAATTCTGAAGGAATATCCCCAATTAACTGAGGAGGATATTCGAGCAGCTATAGCCTATGGTGCGGAAATGTCACGAGAACGTTAGGGATGGTTCATAGTTCATAAATAAAGGAAGTATACATATATGTCTCAAGAAAGGTTCATACTAACCGTTGTCGGTAAGGATCATCCGGGTATCGTCGCCGGGATCGCAAACACGCTTTACGGATATGAATGTAACATCCATGAGCTAAATCAGACAGTATTGAGTGACGAATTTGCCATGATACTACTACTCCAACCGACAAGAGATATAAATATTAAAGAATTAGATGAAGGTCTAAAGAAACGCTGTGAAGAACTCGACGTTACACACGCTCTAAGAACTGCTACAATTATGCTTGTTTCTGATGCACAGCCTTCAAAAGATAAACTCATAATCACAGTAATAGGGTCTGATAAGATAGGCATTGTAGCTGGTGTGACAAGTATACTTGCAAACATGAACGTAAATATTATAGAATTATCAGCCCAACCATACACCGTAAGAGATTTGAATCAATACGCTGTTGTAGCCAGAGTGGAAGTTGATGACGATCTAGATATTCTGAATTTAAGCGAGGCTCTTGATGATTGTGCAAAAAGGCTGTCCGTAGAGATCAAAATTCAGAGTCAGGAAATATTTAAAGCAATGCACAAAATATAGGATTATAATCGGAGGTTATTTATGCCAGAGTTTCAGGAGATACTTGAAACAATAAAGATGATACATCTCGAAAATCTGGATGTTCGTGCAGTCACTATGGGCATCAGCCTGTGGGAATGTACCGGCACAGATGATATAAAGGGAAATATAAGAGAAAAGATAATTAAAAACGCATCAGGATTAGTATCAGCGTGTGAAAGGATTGAGCAGAAATACGGCATACCAATAGTCAACAAAAGAATAGCAGTCAGCCCTATCGCACTCGTTGCGGGACAATCCAGCATGGATCAAATGATCGAGATAGCTGTAACGCTTGATAAGACGTGTAACGAGATCGGTATAGATTTAGTAGGAGGATATTCAGCACTTGTTCACAAGGGCATTAAACAGGTAGATCAAAAGCTACTCGATTCCATACCAATAGTATTATCACAGACAGAGAGAGTTTGCTCATCTATAAACGTGGCTTCCACAAAGACAGGGATCAATATGGAAGCAATTATGCAGTTGGGCGGTATCATAAAAGATTCTGCGTTTAGATCAAAGGAAAGGCACGGTTTTGCATGTGCAAAACTGGTCATTTTCGCCAACATTCCAGAAGATAACCCATTTATGGCAGGTGCTTACATGGGTGTCGGAGAGCCTGACTGTGTTATCAACGTTGGTGTTTCTGGTCCCGGTGTTGTAAAACGTGCAGTAGAAGATGCAATAAAAGATGACCAGAATATTGATCTCGGTGGATTAGCGGAAGTTATAAAGAAAACCAGTTTCAAGGTTACAAGGGTTGGTGAACTCATAGGCAGAGAGATCGCAAAATATTTAGACGTATCATTTGGTATTGTTGATCTGTCGCTTGCGCCAACGCCAAAAATTGGTGACTCAATAGGTGAGATACTTGAGGTACTGGGAATTGATGCTGTTGGGGCACCGGGAACGACTGCGGCGCTTGCATTGTTAAATGACGCAGTAAAGAAAGGTGGTCTTTTCGCTTCGTCTTCTGTTGGAGGGTTGAGCGGTGCATTTATACCTGTCAGCGAGGACATAGTTATGAGCGAATCAGTCAGAAAAGGCACGCTTACCCTTGAAAAACTCGAAGCTATGACCAGCGTTTGCTCGGTTGGTCTTGATATGATAGCAATACCGGGTGATACGGATGCCGAAACAATATCCGCAATCATAGCTGACGAGATGGCAATAGGTGTGATAAATAACAAGACGACTGCTGTAAGGCTTATCCCTGCGCCCGGCTTAAAGGCTGGAGATAAAGCAGTTTATGGCGGGCTGTTTGGTGAGGCTTACGTTATGCCTATCCCGAATAATGGCATGAGCAAAAGGCTTATTCGCTTCGGAGGACGCATTCCTGCTCCGCTCCAAAGCCTGAATAATTGATTATATGCCTAGCCAATAGTTAAGCTTGATTAGAAAAACATTTTCGCCTTTATCGGTGAAACTTCCTTTTATGTCTTTGTAGGCATCCAGCGATGGATCATTATTATCAAATGATGCGCTTCGTGATTGTGACCAGACGAGGAACAAGACACTTCCCGGTCTATACTCCCATCGAAATACCACGTTGCCTCTTAGAGATCGGCTGACGAAATCGGGATTGTAATCAAGTTTAGTATACGGAATGAAATCATAAGAACTCGATCGTGCAAGCTCTTTGAAATTACGGTAATTACCAACTGCCACAAATGGTTGAAGGTAAAGCTGAAGGCTTGTGTTTGTCGTGAAAGACACATTCAGTCTAGTTGAGAAATCAAGAACTTTATTATTCAATTCACCAAAGACGTAATGATCGTTACTTCCATCACCATTGTCGTCAATGTTCTTGACCCACTGCGCAAAGCTCTTACTAAAGTTAAGCCCGGGACCGATCTGGAATTGCACTCTTGATGCAAGATTTACGTTTATGCCCAGATTAAAACCAAGATACGAACTGAGTCCATCATCACTGCGACTCCCGTTACCATGAATTTCCATACTTATGATTTTGCGTCCGTCTGTTCCGAATCCAACAGAGCCCCATATTTGCGCAGGTCGAATCATGAGTGGTTCCCCGCGTGTCTCCATATCATCTAACGCTTCAAAATCTCTGCTGATTCCGACATTAAAGAATCGAATAAATGATTTGCTTTTGAACTCGTTCCACATATTAAGGTCGATACCTTTTTTGAGGTTTACGCCATCATAGTTCCAGCCTGACCATGCGTTGAAATTGTATCCACCTACTTGAATAAAATGCCATGGCTTATTTTGCTTTACCATAAGGTGGAGTCCTGATTGGATAATATTTGCCCTATCCATGAACCCAAGATCGTTTACGTTAAACTCTGGCGATCTTGCATTGACGAAGAATTGTCCACCAAAAGTACCTGAAAATTTATAAAAGTATGCGTAGGCATCATATCCGCTTTTTCGGTCATCTGTAAGTCCCGTTTGGCTTCCTGTGAGTCTGGTATAAATTGAATAATCTTTCTTGCCAAACTTCAGGTGGGCATCAATATCACCAGCATAAGCAGGAGATACTGAGTCTCGATTTACTGCTGTCATCATTGCACCGATTGTTGACTTTTTCAGTATGTCCTGCTGTACCCTGCCCACGAAAAAGTTTGTCAAAGGTTCGACCCGGAATTCTTCACGTTTAACTTGCTCAATTCCTGCTGAATCTATATATTTGCGATTAATTTCTGCGTATTCGTTAGCTGTTACAGCGTTTACAATGCCAAAGGCTGTTTTGCGTTCAGTCTTGCCTGAGAGTTTGACTGCGCTGATTATCGTTGTGGACTTAGGTTGATGTATGACTTCACTTCCATCGGGTATCGCAAATTGTTCGGGCTGTCTGCCTATTCGCCGAGAATAGAAAAGACCCGGAATCCCGCCTACGCCCGGCATCTCAGGAGATGGCATTGAAAATATTGTATTACCTTCTATAAAGAAGGGACGTTTTTCCTCGAAATAAGTCTCAAATGTAGAAAGGTTAAGTTGTGCCGGGTCCGCCTCTATCTGTCCAAAGTCGGGGTTGAAAGTCGCATTGAGCGATACGTTTGACGTGATACCATAACGCATATCTATTCCTGCTGTCGAGAAAAGGTCATTTGATTTTTCTAATGAGTGCGTTGAGCGTCCTACTGCAAATGGGGAAAATTCAAGGTGATTCGGTGGATTGATGCCTTTAATCCCAACAATATGCCCAAAATGTGAGATCCAACCGTTGTCTTTTTGACCGACGAGTATCCATTGATCCCTCTCGTATCTTCTGCATATACTCCTGATGACATTCATCCCCCAGACGTATTCATCTTTTTTACTAAATCGCAAAACGTGATATGGTATCTTATATTCAGCGTACCAACCCTCTTTGTTAATTGACGTTTTTGCTTCCCATACACCGTTCCAGCTAGAGTCTTCCTGTCCATCGTTGAACATCTGTCCATCGTTCAATACACCAGCGGCATTGACGCTGAACCAGTTGCCTGTCTGATGATCGTGGTGAGAGTCAATGTTGACTGACACCCAGTCCGCTTCTACCTGTCCGTCACGTCGGGTCAGTCTTGCAACAACCTTGTCTGGTTCTTTGTCATAGCATGTAACACCAAAGTAGATCGCATTGTCATCGTAGGCAACCTGAATCTTTGTATCTTCGGTTGAGGCATTGCTCTCTTTTGGTTCTTTCTGAAGGAATCCGCTAGAGGATGGTGCTTTTTGCCATACATCGTCGTTCAGTATACCATCAATCACAGGTGGGTCTGGATTGGCACGAATCGCTGTTATAATCTTCTCTGGATGGACTTTGGCTGGTTCTTCTGCGCCAACGGCGCTTGAAAAGCTCAAGGCAAGTGCCACCAAAAGCATTATAAGTGATATTGTTTTCATTTGAAATTCCCCTCCCGTTTCCGAATGACTAACCGTTGCCAACTTTTAATGCACAAAAGAATTATAAAAATGTTATATCATAAAAAGCCACATACTAAACCTGTCATGGATGCACACAATCTATATAACCAGATTTTTGCACAAAACTTCAGCGAAAATAAATGCTCTATTGATACGACTTTTTCAGATAAGAAGAATCGAACAACGCTAATTGAATAGATTTTCACGGATAAAAGAAAAGATGTTGGATGTTATATTAGATAAGTATAGGTTTGCCAACATCCAACACACTTGTATATTCACACCTTCTTCACTTTTCTATAGGCTTAGGTGACCGATATTACCGATGCCAACGTCCTGATCTTCGTCCTGGTCCTCTCCAACTGCTTCGACTTTTGTGGAATCTTCCAATACCCCGTCTTTTAAGCCCAATTTTGCTTGAATGACACCCATTTGATCCGGTGTGCATCTTACCACCCCAAGATTATGAACCTTTGATAAACGATCGAACAGCACTTTTGGCTCTGTATCAGGTGAGATCGTCAGCACGTCAAACACTACGATAGTCACCTTATCCTCCATATAGTCAAAACTGGAAGCCAAAAGGGTATGCTCATCTTCCACAAGCAAAAGCTCTCCCTCGTAGAATATAACCTGGGTTTTGAGCAAATCGCACTTTTGAGAGAGCACTTTCTTGAGTGCCACTGGACATAACACCATGTCACTGGCTATAAGCGATTCTATACCGTTATCCAGCATTGCGGCATCAACATCCCGATCGATCTGAACCCGATCGGTGCAGTATAATTTCCGTGTTGACAAGGATTCCAAAAGATCGGCATTTAGAAGCAATGATTTTTCTACTAATTCAAAGCCAGCAGGGAAAATCGTCATTTTGGGTGCGCCTGTTTTGCTTTCCAAACGGGCAAAGAGGGTTTGAGCGTTCTCTTCACGGCACGTAACCTCACCAAAAACCTGAATCCTCTGGATTTTCTGTTCTAAAAGCTCTGTGGGAATCACTTTGGGCAGCTTGAGATCGCCTAACACAACTAATACTGACGCATCATCGAGAGTATGCAGGTAGTTTTCATCCAGAACGAGTTGGTCAGTTATCAATCGGTTACACTGGATATAGACATGCGATTCACCAATTATACTCCGAAGCTTGCTTCCCATTACACCTGCGAGATGCTCCGGGTAGAGGATTTTACCGACAACTCTGAGCTCAACAAGCCCTTTCTCGATGTCCTCGATTGGTATATCAGGATGCACTGTTAGCCCGCCGATGACCACTATGCTTAACGGCGTCTTTTGGTTTTTGAAATAATCTCGACTGATTTCTTCCTGACCTGTTATGAGCTTGGCATCAGTCGGGACTTCTACTGGTGACCCTATGTTGCCGGTATTAAGCCGTAGTATAAATTTCGCCGTTTCCGGTGAATAAAGCAACATGCCAATATTGCCGATGTGTCCAATGCTGGCGATAGATTCCTCTGTAGCTTTCCGGATGTCCAGAACTCCTACATTCCCGATTTTTTTCTTTGGTTCCATTTTTTCTTCCATGATTTTCCTCCTTCTTTATAGAAAGTGTGTCTTTTTAGCACGAAGTTTTTTCAGAGCCAGGTGAAGTCTAGATCGAACTGTTGCGGCAGGAATTCCTAGTTCGTGAGCGATTTCCTGACTGTTCAACCCAAGCACATAGTGTTTGTAGAGCAATTCACGATAACGTGGCGGAACCTGATCAAAAATATCCTGGGTCAGCACATCCAACATAGGATTGCTATCAACTTGAACGTCCTGGATCAGTTTTGCTTGTTGAGCAAGTTGATCCACAAGAATTTGCTCTCGTTGACGTGCGTATTGCTCATCAAGAACCAGATTCTTTAGAGTCCTGTATAACCAAGCTTGACGTTGATAGTCATTTAATTGCTCTAACAGCATAATATGCCCCATTGATCTGAGAAACGTCTCTTGCACTAGATCATCAGCTTTGTGTACATCATGAACCATACGTATGGCATAACGACGCAACTTCCGCTCGTATTCTTTGTATAGGTCAGTGAGTGTCATCACAGTTGCCTTTCTTTCCAGACTATGTGGTTCCCTGGCACTTTATTACCTTTATGACTGTACAACGGTTGGAGGAAGTGAAGTGTTTAAAGTTTTTTTCGATAGTGCGTTACATGTAATGCTATAATTTGAAGTTGACAAATGAGATTATCATGGTTATCCTTACTTGTTTAGCACTATCAAATTTTATATTGATCTCATAGAGACAAAAAGATATAATGCCAGTGTATATATAAAAAAGTATCTTAAATGACAATAATGGAGCTACATGAAAATGCTATCTGATAAACAGAAGATAACATTCTTTAAGAGCGTGTCTGAAAAGTTGATAAAACAAGGTTCGCTCTTAGAGGATTGCAGATTAAAGATTATAAGATTGAAAACATTACTAATCTTGAATCTTCTAATCGAATCAAATATATCGCTCCTCTGGAGCTTTGGGTTGTTTTTCTTGTTTTTTTCTATAAATATGACACCCCTCTGGGGTTAAAACTCGTTAAGTCAGTACCATTCAGGTTAGGTCGAGTTCCAAAATACTAAAAAAGCGAGAAGCACCTATGAAAAGTAAACTAAAATTTACACTTTATTTTATTATTCTGGCATTAGTTGTTAATCTTATTGCAAACATGATTTTTCGTTATCTTCCTGATACCAATTTACACCTTGATATAGTCATTTCTGGATTATTAATTGTAATCTGTATATTGTTTATAGTATTCTACAAAGATGAGCTAGAACCAGAGAACAGAAAGCCGCAACCAGAAAATGAATATATACCACTTCCACAAGGGGAAATATCCCTTGCCAAACTACCATCCACAAGCCATGACCTGTTTGGCAGAGAAAAAGAGCTTGAGATACTTGACAAGGCATGGGATATACATACAAACATAGTCTCAATTGTCGCATTCGGCGGAACAGGCAAAACCGCTCTGGTCAACGCATGGCTCAACAAGATGGCTAAGGATAACTACAAAGGCGCAGAGCGTGTCCTCGGATGGTCGTTCTACAGTCAGGGGACAAGTGAAGATAAACAGGCTTCTGCTGACCAGTTCATCGCATCTGCGTTGGGATGGTTCGGCGACCCCAATCCGAATGATGGCTCACCATGGGACAAGGGCGAAAGGCTGGCTGAACTTGTCAAAGCTCACAGGACATTGCTCATTCTTGACGGATTAGAGCCATTGCAGTATCCGCCCGGTGAGATGGAAGGGAAGCTCAGAGACCCATCAATAGAGTGCCTGCTGAAGGAATTGGCACACAGCAATAAAGGGCTTTGCATCATAACCACACGCATTCAGGTTGACGACATCAAGGATGACATCGGGGATTCTGTTGAGGAGATAGAGCTAGAGAACCTGTCTCCAAAAGATGGGACAAAGTTACTTGAAAAGCTGGGTGTTGATGGAATACCTGATGAACTGAAAGAGGCTGTCGTTGACCTTGACGGTCATGCCCTTGCGCTGACGCTGCTAGGCACGTACCTCAAGACAGTCTATCGTGGAGACATCCGCAGACGGAAAGATATACCAAAACTTACGGATGCAAAAAAACAGGGCGCACATGCTAGACGGGTGATGGAATCCTACGAGATATGGTTAAAAGGTAAGCCAGAGCTTGACATACTGTACATCATGGGATTGTTTGACAGACCGGCGGAGTGGGAAGCGATTCAGGCAGTCAGGGAGAAGCCAGTTATAGAGGGATTGACTTCTAAGCTAGAGAACCTGACTCCTGCGGAATGGCGATTTGCCTTAGATAACCTCAGAACAGCCAGATTGCTTTCAGATGAGGATAAGAAAAAACCTGATGACCTTGATTGCCATCCGCTTGTCAGGGAGCATTTCAGTGAGAAGCTGAAAAACAACCCAAAGGCATGGAAGGAAGCACACAACAGACTTTATGAGTGGTACAAGTCTCATGCAAAGGAGCATCCGGATACGTTAGAGGAGATGACGCCATTATATCAGGCAGTATCACACGGCTGTCATGCAGGCAGATGGCAGGAAGCACTTGTCGAGGTATACTATCAGAGAATTGGTAGAGGAGATGAGGGATTCAGTACAAAAAAGCTAGGGTCATTTGGTTCTGACCTTTCCGCAATATCAGGCTTCTTTTCTGAGCTATGGAGCAAGCCAGTGGATGAGTTGAGTGAGTATGATAAAGCCTTTATCCTGAATGAAGCAGGCTTCCTTTTGCGAGGGTTGGGTCGTCTGGCTGAATCCGCACAGCCAATGCAGGCAGGTCTGGAAGCACGCATTAAACAGGAGGGCTGGAAGAATGCTGCCATATCTGCAAGCAACCTCAGCGAGTTATACCTGACAATCGGCGACATTGCTGGGTCAGTGAGATATGGGGAACAGAGCGTCGAACTTGCAGACAAAAGCGGAGATGCCTTTGAACGTATGTCAGATCGCACAGCCCTGGCAGATGCGCTTCACCAGAGTGGCATGATTGAGAGGGCAGAGAAGCTATTCAAAACCGCAGAGGATATGCAGAAGGAAAGACAGCCTGAGTATCCGATTCTATATACCCTTCCGGGTTATTGTTACTGCGACCTTCTTCTGGGTCAGAGGAAGTATCAGGAAGTGCTGAGACGGGCTGGTCAGACATTAGAATGGGAAGAAGGAAGGCTTCTTGACATCGCCCTTGACCATCTCTCACTAGGTTGTGCTTATATGCTCAAGGCACAAAAGGAAAATAGTAATTTCGCAGATGCAGAGGGGCATCTCCAACAGGCTGTTGACGGTCTACGGCAGGCTGGAACTCAGCATCATATACCACGTGGTTTGCTGGCACGTGCAAGCCTTCACCTCATCCGTAAAGATTATAACAAGGCACAGCACGACATAGACTCCGCCTTCAGCATCGCCAGTCGTGGTGGTATGGGCTTGCATCAGGCGGATTGTCACCTTGCATACACACGCCTATATTATGCTAAAGGCGATAGTGCAAAGGCAAGGACTCATCTGACCACCGCAAAAGAGATGATCAACCGCATGGGCTACCATCGCCGAGACAAAGAAGTCGAGGAATTAGAAAATTCGTAGAGACCCAACTCCTCGTCCTTGATCATGATGTAGACGTCATCAGACAATATCTCTCCGCTTTCGATCCTTAGGATCCGTGATTAAATAACTTCCCTATTTTAAGATACTAATGCACCATAAAAATAACATTTTTAAATCCCCCTAACCCCAAAGGGCATATTCAATATGCCCCTACAAAGGGGGAATTGACCTAAACTCCCCTCTTGAGAGGGGGCCGGGGGTGTGTTTCCTATCAGGTGAGTTCACTTTAGTCGTTCAGCTAACCATAGATTAACCAATGTTTCAGGTAAAACCCCTAGCACACGTGCTTGAGCTTCAATTCGCTCATATAACTCTGGTATAAGTGTTACACGTCGTCTGCGCTTAATCCTCAACTCAAACTCGACTTCGTGGGTTTGATCCCAATAATCAGCCAGACTGTGCGAATCCCAAAAGTCTGCTATCTCTTCCAATGACTGTGCCTTTGATATACTCGTGACTTTTGCATCTTCATTTTCTTTCATATCTTCTTCGCTCCCTCTTATCCATATCCCTTGCACTTAATACTCTGATAATATGGATAGATGATTCAACTAAATAAACTATAACATGATTATATTGTGAAGTCAATAAAATTTGATCATACAAGTTGATTGTGTATCACAACTATGTTAAAATACAAATCAGAAATATGGTGCAGTTTGTAGGTTGGTGTTGAGGTACGAAACCCAACAATCCTAACATTACGTTGGGTTTGTCAACTTAATAACTTGCTGATGGGTTAATATTGTTTTATACGAAAGAAAGGGGTAATCAAATGAAAATGAGTTTTAAGGTTGTATCTGAATTGGTTATTTTATCGTGTTTCGTATTTATTACTTTCACATCTTCTGCAATTGCCAAAGTGGAAGGGCTTGTGGTATACCTCTCATTTGATGATGGCAGTGATAAGGTCATCAAGGATTTATCAGGTGTTGGACACGATGGCGAGAATCACGGTGCAAAGTCAGTCGAAGGAATGTTCGGCAAGGCACTGCAATTTGGCGGAGTTGACACTTGGGTCACTGTGGAGGACGCTCCTGATCTAAATTTCGGGGCGAAAGACTCCTTAACTGCTATGGTTTGGGCAAAGATAATTGGCGCTCCGACAGGGCAGGGCAATCTGCTTGCTAAATACGCCGTCGGTGCAGGCACAACGCCATTTTATGGCATTTTCCACAATGTCAGTAACCAGGTTCATGCTTATATACGAGATAATGCCAGTAAACTTACAGAGCAGTGGTCAAAGAGCGCCATAAATGATGATCAATGGCATCACATAGCATTAGTTAGAGACACAAATAAAAAGAAGGCTTATCTATATGTTGATGGAAATCTTGAATCTGAAAAAGATGATGTAGCTGAAGATTTGACTAACAATTTTCCTTTAGCCATTGGTCGTCATACTGGTGAATTCCTTGTTGGGATAGTAGATGAAGCAATGCTATTCCGTCGTGCATTAAGCGAAAATGAGATTAAGGTAGCGATGACGCCGAAAAATCTTCTTGCGATATCGTCTAATGGAAAACTTGCGACAAAATGGGGAGATATTAAGTAATCGTTTTGGGAATAACTTTTATGTCTGCAAATGTTTTATTTTATGTAATCGTTAAAAAATGCCATTTTGGCACAATGGTAGGATGGGTAAAGGGTTTTGAGTCGTTATTTGAAACTTACTATTTATTAATCATTGCTTATGGTAGAAGCCAAATCAATATAAGCGAAAACCCTTTACCCATCCTACAAAAAAACCATTTTTTAACGATTACTTTATGCCTAATATTTACTAAAACAATCAAAAGAAAGGAGAATTGTGATGGCAGAAAAATTAGAGGTTTACATTTGCGAAATCTGTGGTAACATAGTTGAGGTATTGCAAGGGGGCGTTGGCGAGTTAGTTTGTTGTGATGAACCAATGAAGCTCTTGAAAGCAAACACGGTTGATGCCGCAAAAGAGAAGCATGTACCTGTTTTGGAAGCAACCGATCATGGTATTAAAGTCAAAGTCGGAAGTGTTGCACACCCAATGGAACCAAAGCATTTTATTATGTGGATCGAGCTAATCGCTGAGGGAAGATCATATAGAACATATTTAAAACCGGGTGATGCCCCCGAAGCTACGTTCTGCATTGATGTTAAAGAAATCACTGCTCGTGCCTATTGTAACTTGCACGGTCTCTGGAAAAGCTAATTTTAAAGTGGTGAAAGCAGGTTTAGGTTTGCCTTTCACCATTTAAAATTCAGATTTTTTCATTTCTTTTATCGAACTGACATTAATCATACCTTTTTATCGTTGAATCTATCCTGATAATATGATAAAATCTTCCGTGTAGTGATTACTACCACGACTAATGAACATTAAATAATTAATGGGGTAATAGATTAAGATGGATTCCCGTTTTCACGGGAATGACAAACCCCGTAGAATGTCATTCCCGTCCCCATGAAAATGGGAATCCA
>Ga0315279_10007072_pt1 | contig 13963 bp, 5 predicted proteins | sample YL17G06_20_MG_FD_203694 | JGI IMG/M metagenome (GOLD analysis project Ga0315279, IMG submission 203694) | Sediment microbial communities from Yellowstone Lake, YNP, Wyoming, USA - YL17G06_20 | ecosystem: Environmental > Aquatic > Freshwater > Lake > Sediment | place: USA: Wyoming | collected... | reverse complement strand
AGCTCGAAGGGGGCGCCCAGGGCCTTCGCTTCGGCCATCAACTCGTCTTCGGGCAAGCTGTGGAGCTTGCGGATGCCGTCCATCACCGCCCGCATGTGGCGGACGGCCTCGACGATGTTGCCGGTGCCGGCCTCGCCCTTGGTGCGGATCATGGCCGCGCCCTCGCCGATGCGCCGCAGCGCCTCGCCCAGGTCGCGGCAGCCGCAGACGAAGGGCACTTTGAAGGGCCACTTATTGATGTGGTGGGTCTCGTCGGCGGGGGTGAGGACCTCCGATTCGTCGATGAAGTCCACGCCCAGGGCCTCCAGCACCAGCGCCTCGGCAAAGTGGCCGATGCGGCACTTGGCCATCACCGGGATGCTGACGGTGTCCATGATGCGCAGGATGACCTCGGGGTCGGCCATGCGGGCGACGCCGCCGGCGGCGCGGATGTCGGCGGGCACGCGCTCCAGGGCCATGACGGCGCAGGCGCCGGCCTCCTCGGCGATCTTGGCCTGTTCGGGCGTCACCACGTCCATGATGACGCCGCCCTTGAGCATCTGGGCCAGCCCCTTCTTAACGGTGTAGGTGCCTTTTTCGACCGTCATAGTGGTCTCATTCTACTATCTGGCGTTCCCAATAGGCAAGATGGTGTATTCACCCCTTTCGCGGAATTTTCGCGTGAAGGCACGGCTCCCAGACGTACGCCTTCCGGTCCGAATGCCGCTTTCCGCGGCCACGATTGCCAGCGGGCCTGTCCCTTCGGTAAGATCGATGGGCTGGCCGCATCTCTTGGCAAGGTGGCCCCTTTGATCATCACCGGCCTCGATAGCATCCTGCCACGCGTGTCCAAGCCCGCCCGCTATGCCGGCGGCGAGTGGAACGCTGTGGTCAAAGACTGGGACGGCACGCCCCTGCGCGTCGCCTTGGCCTACCCCGACGTCTACGAGATCGGAATGTCCAACCTGGGGCTCGCCATCCTCTACGATATCCTGAACCGCCAGCCGGACGTGCTCTGCGAGCGTGTGTTCGCCCCCTGGACGGACATGGAAGAGGCCATGCGTCAGGCAGGCATTCCCCTCTTCAGCCTGGAGACACGCCACCCCCTGGCCGAGTTCGATATCATTGGCTTTTCTCTGGGCTCCGAGCTGTGCTACACCAACGTCCTGAATATGCTGGACCTGGCCGGCCTAGCGCCGCTGGCTACTCACCGCCGCCGCGCCCTGCCTCTGGTCGTCGCCGGCAGCAGCGGCGCCCTCAACCCCGAGCCCCTGGCGGACTTCATCGATGCCTTTGCTCTGGGCGACGGCGAGGAGCTGGTGTTGGACATCGTGGAGTGTCTGCGCCGGTTCAAGGCGAGCGGCGGCCGCTCCAAGCTGGAGCTCCTCCGGGGGCTGGCCCGAGTGGAGGGGATGTACGTCCCCCGCTTCTACAGCGTCCGCTACACGGCCGACGGCACGGTCGCTCAGACGAAGCCCAGCGACGCGGCGGCGGCCACGGTACGCAAGCGGTTCGTCCAGAAGCTGCCACCCGCTCCCACCCACCCCATCGTCCCCTTCGTGCAGGTGGTGCACGACCGGGCAGGCATCGAGATCCAGCGGGGCTGCACCCACGGCTGCCGCTTTTGCCAGGCCGGGATGATCTACCGCCCCCGTCTGGAGCGCAGCGCCGAGGAGGTGGTAGCGACGGCCCGCGAGCTACTGGCCAACACCGGCTATCGCGAGCTCTCGCTACTGTCCCTCAGCACTACCGACCACTCCCAGATCGTCCCTATGGTGCGCGCCCTCAAGCGCGAGCTGGGCGAGGGCGTCATTATCTCCCTGCCCAGCCTGCGGGTGGACACCTTCTCGGTGGAGGTGGCCAAAGCCGTGGCCGGGCCGGGCCGCCACGCCATGACCCTCGCCCCCGAGGCCGGGAGCCAGCGCCTGCGTCTGGTCATCAACAAGCTGGTGACGGACGAGGATGTCCTGCGGGCAGCAGAGGCGGCCTTCTCCTGCGGCTGGACGGGCGTGAAGCTGTACTTCATGGTGGGCCTGCCCACCGAGACGCTGGAGGACGTACAGGGCATCGTCCAGTTGGCGGCGCAGGTGAAGGAAATCGGCCGCCGCTACCACAAGAGCCGCGCCCGCGTGCGGGTCAGCGCCTCCACTTTCATCCCTAAGCCCCACTCGCCCTTCCAGTGGGCCCGTCAGAACACCGCCGACGAGCTGGCCCCCAAGCACGAGCTGCTGCGCCGCGGCTGCAAGCGGGCGGGCCTGGAGTTCACCTGGGAAGACCCCGAAACCAGCCTGCTGGAGGCCATCCTGTCCCGCGGCGACCGTCGTCTGGGGCGGGCCATCCTGCGGGCCTGGGAGCTGGGCTGTCGCTTCGACGCCTGGCACGAGCACCTGGACTGGGGCAAGTGGCAGCAGGCCCTCGCCGAGTGCGGCCTCGACCCCTCCTTCTACGCCCACCGCGAGCCGGGCCTCTTCGAAAAGCTCCCCTGGTCCCACATCGAGGCGGGGGTCAGCGAGGCCTACCTGCGGGGCGAGTGGCTCAAGGCCCAGCGGGGCGAGCCCACCCCCGACTGCCAGAACGAGCCCTGCAACGTCTGCGGGGTGGAGCACCTGGGGGCGCAGACCTGTCTGGTCAAGGTGGACGAACTAGCCCAGCGGCGACAGGGCCGCCGCCAGCCGCCAGGCACGCCCTAGCACGTACTGTCTCCAAGATGTGGCGGCGCCTACGGGGGCGGCGATGAGTCGCGTTGACAGCGCTGGGGTGCGCTTGCTATCTTGGCCGCAGGGAGGCCCCCGATGACGAAGCAATCAAAGAGGCGGGCGAAGAAGCCGGCGGCGCGGCCGGCCAGGCCCAGCGGCCCGACGCGGGCGGGCGGGCCGCCGCGGGCGCATCGGCCTACGCGAGCGGCCGGGCGGTTCCGCAACCTGGGTTTCGTGGCAGCGCTGGTCGTGGCGGTGATCGCTGCCATTGCCCTCATTGGTGTCGCCAACCTGCTGAAGGGAGACGACAACAGCACCACCAACGCTAACCCCATCGACATCCCTGACCACACCGCCCCTGCCGACGGCATGGCGCTGGGCATGGCCGACGCGCCGGTCACCATCTATGAGTACTCGGACTTTCAGTGCCCCGTGTGTCGCGACGTGGCGGCAGAGGTGGTGCCGCAACTGGACACGGACTATCTGGCCACCGGCAAGGCTAGGCTGATATTCAAGAACATGGCCTTCATCGGGCAGGAGTCCACGTGGGCGGCGGAGGCCGCGGCCTGCGCCAGCGACCAGGGCAAGTTCTGGCAGTACCACAACAAGCTCTTCGAGGAGCAGAAGGGCGAGAACAAGGGTGCCTTCAAGGTGGACAACCTGAAGCGCTTCGCGCTGGAGATCGGTTTGGACGAAGTCGCCTTCAACACCTGTTTCGACGAAGGAAAGTACAAGGCCAAGATCGCCGACGAACGCTCAGAGGGACAGCGGCGGGGCGTCAGCGGTACGCCGACCTTCTTTGTCGGCCAGACCAAAGTCAACGACAACACCTACGATGCCATCAGCAAGGCCATCGACGACGCGCTGGCGACACCGACCCCGTCGGCGACAGCGACCCCCACGGCGGAAGGCACCCCTAGTGGCTAGGACGGCCAGGGTGGCAAAGGCGGCGGGGACGAGGAACGCGCCCGAGAGGGCCGTAGCGGCGGCCCTCGCCTCCGAAACCACCCTGAGTGTCGGCGGCCTGGCGCGCTGGGCCGCCTTGGGCGGCCTGGCCATGGCCGCGATGGGCGTGGCCGCCTACCTGACCTACACTCACTATGCCGGCAAGCCGGTGGCCTGCTTGGTGGGCCACGAGTGCCAGACGGTGCAGCAGAGCGAGTACGCGACAATGGCGGGGGTACCGGTGGCCCTGCTGGGCGGCCTGGCCGCGGCGGCGCTGCTGGCCGTCGCCCTGAGCCGGCTGGCAGGGCTATCGCTAGCGGTGGAGTGGGCGTCCCTGGCGGCCCTCAGCCTGACCACGATGTCAGTGGCCTTCGCCGCCTACCTGACCTACGTGGAGCTATTTGTGCTGGACGCCATCTGCACCTACTGCGTGACCCTGGCCTCCATCTTCACTGCGGGCTGGATCATCAGCCTGAGCGAAGCGTTGCTGACTAGGGATATATCCCCCGAACCTGGGTAGCCTCGGCAACCCGCTGTACGTCCAGCATCGTCGCTGCCTCCACCTCTCCTGATGAAAGGCCCTGGGTCTGTCCCCCGACGGGTCGGGGGACAGACCCAGGAGGGCCCCCTTCGATTCCATGGCGCGGCCCGCGCGGGCCGGGCGGCTATTCGCCCGCCGCGCTCTCCTCCGGCTTGAGGTCTGTCTTGTCCTCGAGGTCTTCTTCGGACTTTTCTATTTGCCCCAGGTCGCCGAAGCCGGAACGCAGTTCGGAGAGCTCGCGAGCCAGCTCCTCGGCCAAGCCTTCCCGCAGCTTGGGCGGACGCTCCCCTTCCCCGGCCAGCTCCGCCCCCTCACCCGGGAAGAGCGAGGGCGGCCTCAGGAGTTCGGTCGGCGGGCGGCGCTCGGGCACGCTGATCTGGGCGCGGGCCGGGATGAGCTTGCCGATGATGACGTTCTCCTTCAGGCCCAGCAGGTGGTCCACAGCACCAGCCACGGCGGCCTCGGTGAGAACGCGCGTGGTCTCCTGGAAGGAAGCGGCGGCCAAGAAGCTGTCGGTGTTCAGGGAGGCCTTGGTGACCCCCAGCAGAACGGGCTGGGCGGTGGCTGGCTCGCCCCCTTCCGCCAGGACCTTGGCGTTCACCTCTTCAAAGCGGAAGCGGTCCACCAGCTCGCCGGGCAGGAGCGCGGTGTCGCCGGGGGAGTCCACCCGCACGCGGTGGAGCATCTGGCGGACGATGACCTCGATGTGCTTGTCGTTGATAGTGACACCCTGAGAGCGGTAGACCTTCTGCACCTCTTCCACCAGGTAGAGCTGCACCGCCTCCGGCCCCTGCACGCGCAGGATATCCTGCGGGTTGATGGCTCCGTCGGTGAGCTGCTGGCCGGCGTGGACGTAGTGGCCCGTCTCTACCCGAATGCGGGAAGTGGGTGGGACGGGGTACTCCCGCTCCTCGCGCTCCTCATAGAGGACGGAGAGGCGATCGGGGCGTTCCCGCAGAACGCGTCCGGCGATGCGGGCAGCGATCTGCCCACCCGGCACGGGAAGGGTGGCCTCGGCCCCCTCGAGGGCGGCCTCGGGCGCGGGCACCAGGGCCAGAATGGTTCCCTGCTCCACCAACTGCTCGTGCTCCACCATCACCTCCGCCCCCTCGGGCAACGCGTAGTCGTCGCGGTAGAGTTCGCTGCTCACCACCCTAATGCGGCGGCTATGGCCTTCGCGCAGGATCTCCGCCGTGCCGTCGATCTCGGAGATGATGGCCCCGCCCTTGGGCACCCGCGCTTCGAACAGCTCTTCCACCCGCGGCAGACCGGAGGTGATGTCGACGCCGGCGACACCACCGGTGTGGAAGGTGCGCATGGTAAGCTGGGTGCCAGGCTCGCCGATGCTCTGGGCGGCCACGATGCCCACCGCCTCGCCCATGCCAACCAGATGGCCACGGGCCAGGTTACGGCCGTAGCATGGGGCGCAGATGCCCCGCTTGGTCTGGCAGGTCAGGGCGGAGCGCACGTGCACCCGCTGGATGCCCAGGGCCTGGACGCGGTCGGCAACTTCCTCCACGATCTCCTCATTGCGGCGGACGATGACCTCGCCGGTCTCCGGGTCGACCTGGTCCGAGGCGGCCCAGCGGCCGATGATCCGCTCGCGCAGGGATTCGAACACGCCCTTCTCGCTGGGCTCGGTGAGCCAGATGCCGGCGGTGGTGCCGCAGTCCTCCTCCAGGATGATGACCTCCTGGGAGACGTCGATGAGGCGGCGGGTCAGATAGCCGCTGTCGGCGGTGCGCAGGGCGGTGTCGGCTAGGCCCTTGCGGGCGCCGTGGGTGGAGATGAAGTACTCCAGCACGCTCAGCCCCTCGCGGAAGGACGAGCGGATCGGCAGGTCGATAATGCGGCCGGCGGGGTCGGTCATCAGGCCGCGCATGCCGGCCATCTGGCTGATCTGGCTGATATTACCCTTGGCGCCGCTGACGGCCATGAGGTAGACGCCGCCGTAGCGGTTCAGCCCTTCTTGGATGACAGCCTGCATTTGCTCGGTGGTCTGGCGCCAGATGGCTACTGCTTGCTCGTAGCGTTCCTCTTCAGTGATAAGGCCCATCTGGTACTGTTGCTCCACCTGGGCGATGCGGGCGTCGGCCTCGGCCAGGAGGACAGCCTTCTGTTCGGGCACCTTCAGGTCGTTCATGGCGATGGTCATGCCCGACTGGGTGGCGTAGTGGAAGCCGGTGTCCTTGATGCGGTCCACCATCTCCGCCGTGCGCTCAACATCCAGCTTGCGGCAGCACTCGGCCACCAAGTCCTTGAGGACCTTCTTGTCCAAGACCCCGTTGCGGAAGCCCAGCTCCTCAGGCAGCACCTCGTTGAAGATGATGCGCCCCACGGTGGTGTCAATGAGTTGGCCCTGGGTCTTGGCGTCGCGGACGCGGATGCGGGCCTGGAGCTCCACCACGCCCAGGTCATGGGCCAGTTTGGCCTCCTGAAAGCTGCCGTAGACGCCCTGCGGCGGCATGCCCTCGCGGTATTCGCCCTTGGCCCCCGGCTTGGGGAGGGTGAGGTAGTAGCAGCCGAGGACGATGTCCAGGGTGGGGGCTACAGTGGGCTCGCCGTTACTGGGCAGGAGGAGGTTCTGGGCGGAGAGCATGACCTGGCGCGCCTCGGCCACCGCCGCCCGCGATAGAGGGATGTGCACCGCCATCTGGTCCCCGTCGAAGTCGGCGTTGAAGGCGGCACACACCAGGGGGTGGATCTGGATGGCGCTTCCGTCGATGAGCACCGGCTCGAAGGCCTGGATGCCCAACCGGTGGAGAGTGGGCGCCCGGTTAAGGAGCACGGGCCGCTCGCGGGCGATCTCGTCCAGGATGTCCCAAACCTCGGGCCGCGCCCGCTCGACGACGCGTTTGGCGGACTTGATGTTGTGGGCCAGGCCGCGCTCGACCAGGGCATGCATGACGAAGGGCTTGAACAGTTCCAGGGCCATGCGCTTGGGTATCCCGCACTGGCTCAGCTTCAGCTCCGGCCCGACGATGATGACGGAGCGGCCGGAGTAGTCCACCCGCTTGCCCAGCAGGTTCTGGCGGAAGCGCCCCTGCTTGCCCTTGAGCATGTCCGAGAGGCTCTTCAGCTTGTGGTTGCCGGCGGTGGAGACGGCGCGGCCACGGCGACCGTTATCGATGAGGGAGTCCACCGCTTCCTGGAGCATGCGCTTCTCGTTGCGGATGATGATCTCCGGCGCCCCCAGCTCCAGCAGGCGCTTGAGACGGTTGTTGCGGTTGATGACGCGCCGGTAAAGGTCGTTCAGATCGCTGGTGGCGAAGCGGCCGCCATCGAGTTGGACCATGGGGCGCAGGTCGGGCGGCAACACCGGCAGCACGGAGATGACCATCCACTCGGGGCGGTTGCCGCTCTTGCGGAAGGCCTCGATCACCTTCAGGCGCTTGGTCGCCTTCTTGCGGCGCTGGCCGCTGAAGTTCTGGATCTCCTGCCGCATCTTGAGGGCCAGCTCATCGAGGTTCACGCGACGCAGGATGCCCAGGACGGCCTCGGCACCCATGCCAGCGTGGAGCACATCGGGGTAGGCGGTGGCCAGCTCCCGGTACTTGGGCTCCATGAGGAGGCTGACGGCGTCGTCGCGGACGGGGTCCTTCAGGTCCTCCAGCTCCTCGATGCGCAGGCGGTACTCCTCGGCGACCTTCCGGCGCTCCTCTTCCATCTTCCCCCGCAGGGGCTCCGTTTCGGCCCAGGCAGCAGCGCGCCGCTCCTGGGCCTTCTTCTCGGCCAGGAGCTCGCCGTCCCGCCGCCGCTGGGCGAACAGGGCCTCGAGCTCGGCCCGGCGTCTCTCGGCCAGGGACTGGAGGATCTGCTGAGCCTCAGGGCCCGCCGTCTCGCCCGCGGCGAGGATAACCTCGTCGTCCAGGGCCAGTTGCTTGGCGGCGGGCTTGTCCTGTCCCTTGGCGAGGGCCTTTTCCAAAGCGGCCAGTTTCTTCCCCAGCGCCTCCAGCCCCCGCTTCTCCTCGTTCTCCAGGCGGGCCAACTGCTCCACCCGCTGCGCCTCTATCTGCGCGATGGCTGCCTCGCTGGCGGCCTCGATGGCGGAGAGCTTCTCCACGAACTGCCGCTCCCGCTCCGCCGCCTGGCAGTCCATCTCCTCGCGGATGGCCTCAATGGCGCGGCCGCGGGCCGCCTCGTCGACACTGGTGACGACGAACTGGGCGAAGTAGAGGACGCGCTCCAGGCTGCGGGGGGAGATGTCCAGCAGCAACCCGATGCGGCTGGGCGTGCCCTTGACGAACCAGATGTGGGCGACGGGCGTGGCCAGCTCGATGTGGCCCATGCGCTCGCGGCGGACCTTGCTGCGGGCCACCTCCACGCCGCACTTGTCACAGATGATGCCCTTATAGCGGACGCGCTTGTACTTGCCGCAGTAGCACTCGAAATCCTTAGTGGGCCCGAAGATCTTTTCGCAGAAGAGGCCGTCCTTCTCCGGTTTCAGGGTGCGGTAGTTGATGGTCTCCGGCTTGGTCACCTCCCCGTAGGACCAGGAGCGCACCTGCTCCGGCGAAGCCAGGGCTATGCGGATGGCGTTGAAGTCGCGAACCTCAAGAGCCAAGTAGGTCCTCCCCCTCGAAACCCGACAGGTTGATGCCCAACTCGGGGATCTCCGTCGCCGACGTATCGGCCAGGGTCACTCTCTCCTCTTCCTCGTTCAACACCTCTACCGCCAGACAGAGGGCTTGCAGTTCCTTCACCAGCACCTTGAAGGACTCGGGCACCCCCGGAACGGGGATGTCTTCGCCCTTGACGATGGACTCGTAGGTCTTGACCCGCCCCACCACGTCGTCGGATTTCACAGTGAGTAGCTCCTGCAAGATGTGGGCGGCGCCGTAGGCCTCCAGGGCCCAGACCTCCATCTCGCCGAAGCGCTGGCCCCCGAACTGGGCCTTGCCGCCCAGCGGCTGCTGGGTGATTAGGGAGTAGGGGCCGGTGGAACGGGCGTGAATCTTGTCCTCCACCAGGTGGACCAGCTTCATCATGTAGATGTAGCCCACCGTCACCGCCTGGTCGAAGGGTTCGCCGCTGCGGCCGTCGTAGAGGATCTGCTTGCCCAGGGTGGGCACGGCCGGCCCGCCGGCCAGCAGCACCTGTTCGGCCCGCTCCTCCAGCTCGGGGATGGGCCGGCCGCGGACGTCCTCCTGGCCCTGCTGCTCCAGCCACAGCTCCAGGCAGGCGCGCTTAGCCTCGCCCACACAGGCCTCATCGAAGACGGCCGCGCCGTCGTAGCCTCGCTCGGCCAGCCAGCGCGTGGCCTTCTCCAGGTCCAGGTTCTCGCCGGCGGAGTGGTGCTGGCCATTGGGGCCGGGCAGGACGGCGCCGGCCTCCTGGGCTAGCCAGGCGCGGGCCAGGGCGTCCTCCACCGTCTCCGGGTTGCCGCCATCGAAGACGGGGGAGAGGGCGCGGAAGCCCAGGATCTTGGCCGCCCATCCCAGGTGGGTCTCCAGCACCTGGCCGATGTTCATGCGGCTGGGGACGCCGATGGGGTTGAGGATAATGTCCACGGCAGTGCCATCGGCCAGGTAGGGCATATCCTCCGCCGGCAGGATGCGGGCGATGACGCCCTTGTTGCCGTGGCGGCCGGCCATCTTGTCGCCCTCGGCCACCTTGCGCCGCTGCGCGATGCAGACGCGCACCATCTTGTTGACGCCGGGGGGCAGCTCGTCGTGATTCTCGCGGGAGAAGACCTTGACATCGATGACCTTGCCCCGCTCGCCGTGAGGCACACGCAGGGAGGTGTCCTTCACCTCGCGCGCCTTCTCGCCGAAGATGGCCCGCAGGAGCTTCTCCTCGGCGGTGAGCTCCGTCTCGCCCTTGGGCGTGATCTTGCCCACGAGGATGTCGCCCGCTTGCACCTCGGCACCGATGCGGACGATGCCTTCTTCGTCCAGGTTACGCAGGCTCTCCTCGCCCACGTTGGGGATGTCGCGCGTGATCTCCTCCGGTCCCAGCTTGGTATCGCGGGCCTCCAGCTCGTGCTTTTCCACGTGGATAGAACTGAACTTGTCGTCGCGGGCCACTTCCTCGGAGATAATGATGGCGTCCTCGAAGTTGTACCCCTCCCAGCTCATGAACGCGCAGAGCAGTGTCTGGCCCAGAGCCAGCTCGCCCTGGTCGGTGGAGGAGCTGTCGGCCAGGGCGTCCCCCCGGCGGAGCCGCTGGCCCTTGCGAACGATGGAGCGCTGATTTACGCAGGTGCCCTGGTTGGAACGCACGAACTTGGCCAGCTCATAGGTCTTCTCGCGGCCGTCGTCGTAGCGGACGCGGATGTGGCGAGCGGTGCAGCTCAGCACCACGCCATCGTCCTCGGCGAAGATGACCTGGCCGGAGTCGGTGGCCGTCTGGCGTTCCATGCCGGTGGCCACCAGGGCCACCTCGGGCCGCACCAGCGGCACCGCCTGGCGTTGCATGTTGGAGCCCATGAGGGCGCGGTTGGCGTCGTCGTGCTCCAGGAAGGGGATGAGGGAGGTGGCCACGGACACGATCTGCTTGGGCGACAGGTCCATCAGGTGCACCTGCTCCGGCGAGGCGGTGATGAAACGGCTGCCAAACCGCGACTCGATCTTGTTCTCGACGAAGTGGCCGCGCTCGTCCAAGGGCTCGTTGGCCTGGGCCACCACGTAGTTCTCTTCCTCGTCCGCCGATAGGTAGAGTACCTCCTGGGAGACGAAGGGGCGCACGGCGATCGTGGTGGGTGGCAGGTCGGCCAGGCGAGCAGCCAGTTCGGCCGTTACCTCTGTGCCGGCGGCCGCCACCACGTTCTCCCCGTCGTCCTTGACGTCCGCCCGCAGGAAGCGGCCCACCAGCTCGGGCGAGTTGTTGGGCAACTCGCGGACGACGCGCCGGTAGGGCGCCTCGATGAAGCCGTAGTCGTTGACGCGGGCATAGGTGGCCAGGCTGCCGATGAGGCCGATGTTGGGGCCTTCCGGTGTTTCGATGGGGCAGATGCGGCCGTAGTGGCTGAAGTGGACGTCGCGCACGTCGAAGCCGGCGCGGTCACGGGAGAGGCCACCGGGCCCCAGGGCCGAGAGGCGGCGCTTGTGGGTCAGCTCGGCCAGTGGGTTGGTCTGATCCATGAACTGAGAGAGCTGGGAGCCGCCGAAGAACTCCTTGATCGCCGCCACCACCGGCCTGATGTTGATGAGGGCGCTGGGGGAAGTGGTCTCCGGATCGGTGATGGTCATCCGCTCCCGCACCACCCGCTCCATGCGCAGCAGGCCAATGCGGAACTGGTTCTGGATGAGCTCGCCGACGGTGCGGACGCGGCGGTTGCCCAGGTGGTCGATGTCATCGGACCGCCCCTGGCCGTTGTTCAAGCGGATGATCTCACGGGTGATGGCCAGAAGGTCTTGCGGTACCAGGGTGCGGACCTCCGGGGGGTCCGGGTGGCCCAGGCGCTTGTTCAGCTTGTAGCGCCCCACCTTGGCCAGGTCGTAGCGGCGGGGGTTAAAGAAGAGGGCCGTGAGCAGATTGCGCGCATTGTCCAGGGTAGGCGGGTCACCCGGGCGCAGGCGGCGATAGAATTCCAGGCGCGCCTCCTCCTTGTTCTTGGAGGGCTCCCGCTCGATGGTGGAGCGGATGTAGTGGTGGTCGGGGTCGTTGTCCACGTCCTCGAAGAGGACCAGCATGCGCTCATCTATGCCCAGGGCCTGCTCGTCCGTGACCTGGGGATCCTCATCGATAGCCCGCAGGAGGGTGGTGATGGGGATCTTCTTCTTGCGGTCCACCTTGACCGCCACGACGTCCTTGTTGGAGGTCTCGAACTCCAGCCAGGCGCCGCGGTTAGGGATGAGTTTGGCGTAGCAGAGGTCGCGGCCGCTGGTGGCGTCACGCACCAGGGTGAAGTAGACGCCAGGCGAGCGCACCAGCTGTGATACCACCACTCGCTCGGCACCGTTGATGATGAAGGTGCCGTTTTCGGTCATCAGGGGGAAGTCCCCCATGAAGATCTCCGTCTCCTTGATCTCGCCCGTCTCCTTGACCAGAAGCTGGACGTTGACGCGCAAGGGGGCGGCGTAGGTCATGTCCCGCTCGCGGCACTCGGCCTGGCAGTACTTGGGCTGACCGAACTCATAGCCGCCGAAGCGCAGCTCCAGGCGGTTGCCCGTGAAGTCGGCGATGGGAGAGATCTCATCGAAGAGCTCCCGCATCCCCTCGTTCTTAAACCACGCGTAAGAATCGATCTGTATACGGATGAGGTTGGGTACCTGGATCACTTCGGGGATGCGGGAGTAGGACTTCTTGAGCTGGGGAATACGATCCCTATCGTGGGCAAATCCCCTGGCCATCGTCATAGACAAAAACCCTCCTGAGGGCAAAAAACCCCCGCGGCCCCTCTCGTGGTTAACGGTGCATTAAGCCCTATGATGGATACGAAACAGGGGGGGAAAGATTGGGGAAAGCCGTCCTGCCATCAACCATATAATATACCCCCCAATCGGTCCCCTTGTCAACACCCCGAATTGCCTCACAATAAGTGTTGCCGGGTGAGGTAACGTTGCCTCAGAAATCATCCTACCCATAGAACCATCCAGGCAGCCGGTAGCGCCACTTGACCGCCCAGAGCGTGTAACATTCCCAGGCGCGCAACGTCCCCAGTATGTGACGCGAGGATGTGACCAGCCTCGCGTCCACTCTAGACGATGAGTTATCCAGACTCCACCAACGCCTTTCCGAATGAAACCGCGTGGGAAACGGAGGAAGCGGCACAAGAGCCTGGTCCTTCACAGCCCACCGTCCTCGAGCCGCCAGCGCCGCGAAACCTGAAAGATACCGGCCTCTCGCCCTCTTTCTTGACCGAACTCGTGCTCAAGATCATGCACTACGCCGAAATGCCCACGGCGGAGCACGTAGCCCGGACGGTAGCCCTCCCCTCGCGGCTGGTCGATGGACTGCTGGCCTCCCTCAAGGAGGGACAGCTCTGCGAGACCATCAGCTCGCCCAACCTCCTGCCTGGGACCTATCAGTACCGCCTGACGGACATGGGCCGCCGCCGCGCTGAAGAAGCGCTGGCCCGCTGCCGCTACGCCGGGCCGGCCCCGGTCACCCTGGAGGAGTACGAGGAAATTGCCGAACAGCAGAGCCGGCAGCGGTGGCGGCCGGCCAAGGAGGCCATCCGGAAGGGCATTACGTCTCTGATCCTGGAGGACGACATCGCTAATTTCGTGCAGCGCGCCCTCTACTCAGGCCGCTGTGCGATGATCTTCGGCCCAACGGGCAACGGCAAGACCCATCTCCTGGCCTCCTTCATCCACCATCTGGACGGCACGATTCTCATTCCCCATTCCATCTATGCCTACGGCCAGATCATCAAGGTGTTCGATTCGTTCGTCCACATCCGCGTCCGCGATGAGGAGGCGAACGACGCCTCGCCCGACGACGAGCCGGACAACGGCGCTGCCCTCCTGAGCCAGGTGCGCGTCAAGGACAAGCGGTGGGTGAAGATCCGGCGGCCGGGGGTCATCGTCGCCGGGGAGCTGACCCTGGATCACCTGGAACTGGGCTTCGACCCCGTGAACCGCTTCTATCAGGCGCCCCCACACCTGAAGGCGCAGGGCGGCATCCTGGTGGTGGACGACTTCGGGCGGCAGAAGGTGCCGCCGCGGGAGCTGTTGAACCGCTGGATCATGTCCCTGGAGCGGGGCCGCGACAACCTGACCCTACAGACGGGCGAGAGCATCAACCTGCCCTTCCACCTAGTGCTCTTGCTGTCGACGAACCTGGCGCCGGCAGCCCTAGCGGACGAGGCGCTGCTGCGCCGCATTCCGTACAAGGTCTACATCCCGCCGCCCAGCCC
>Ga0315279_10007071_pt1 | contig 13964 bp, 7 predicted proteins | sample YL17G06_20_MG_FD_203694 | JGI IMG/M metagenome (GOLD analysis project Ga0315279, IMG submission 203694) | Sediment microbial communities from Yellowstone Lake, YNP, Wyoming, USA - YL17G06_20 | ecosystem: Environmental > Aquatic > Freshwater > Lake > Sediment | place: USA: Wyoming | collected... | reverse complement strand
CGCTTGAGCCCCAGTTGTCCAGCTCGACAATGAAGGGCAAATGCGCGCACTTCCACCCGCTGGGCGTCTCACCACCCTTGCTGCGCCCGAATAACGCGTCCGTGTAGTTCATTTCCAGGACGCCTTTCTGCGGTGAGGCGGGGACATCCTTGATGCGCAGGGGGAAGGCGTGGAAGTCGAAGAGCAGTTTGCCGTTTTCCACGACGCCGTGAGTGTGGGCGTCGCAGAGCACCAGGTGGCGGCGCGCATGTTTGGCGGCGTAGCCTCGCACGCGGCTCAACATCTCAATCCAGTTGCGATGGCCGGGATCGTTCTGGTCCATGAGGTGCACCTGGCCGAAGTGGATGGCCTCGTAACCCGCGTCAATGTAGCGCCGCGCACGGTAGAAGAACCACAGCCGCGTCTCCAGCTTGCTCATGTCCGGCACCGACGCGCCTCGACCCCACTTATTCTTGAACTTGCCCTTGTCGAAGAGCATGGCGTCGTAGCTGAAATTGCGCGGCTCGGCTGGCAGCCCGAATTCCTCGAAAACCCATGCGGGGACGGGCAGCTTATTCACGCCGTCATAGATGCACTCGAAGACGCAGGCTTGCAGCAGCATGTCCGGGTCAGTTTGGTGCGCCAGGTCCGCGGTTTCTCTGGCTCGTTTGAAGTAGGCTTCGTCATCGCCGGGGTTTCCCCAGAGCAAGGCGGAGCGGCCGATGTATTTGGCCCCGACATTCTTCAGCATGCGGATGTCTTCCGCGCGCTGAGAACTGTCTGTGAGGCCCATTTGCGTGATGGCGCGGGAAAGGTAGTTCTCCAGCACCTGGCGAGTAATCGCCCCGTCAAAACTGTAGGCTTCGGGTCCGCGCACGGCGGCTGAAGCAAGCAGCGTATCCAGGGCGGCGCAACACAACAGGAATGCTCTCATCTCTCCTCCTCCGGTCGGCATTTGCCAGTGCCGCCAACAGATGGTACTACAACTCAAGATTTTGCGCGAATGACGCGGGCGGCGAGCCCGAAGCAGCCGCGCACCGGCAAGGACAAGCTGCAAGTGAGCATGCCAACTCGGCCCCCTGCGCGGCTGGCGCTTGAAGACGGCACGGTGTACCGGGGGCGCGCCTTTGGCGCCTCGGTGGACCATACTGGGGAAGTGGTCTTCAACACTTCGATGGCCGGCTATCAGGAGATTCTGACTGACCCCTCCTATGCCGGCCAGATCGTCACGATGACCTATCCGCTCATCGGCAACTATGGCGTCAACTTGGAGGACGTGGAGTCATGCAAGCCGCAGGTCGAGGGCTTCGTGATCCGCGAACTCAGCGCCATGCGCAGCAACTATCGTTCCAAGGAGGAACTCGCGGTCTACCTGGCCCAGGCGGGGGTGCCGGGAATTGATGACATTGATACCCGAGCCCTGACCCGGAAACTGCGTTCCGCCGGTGTGATGCGCGGCATCCTGGCGTGTTCGGAAGGGGCCGCCAGACTGCCGGACGCAGACCTGGTGGACCGCGCCCGCAGTTCGCCAAAGATGGAAGGCTGGAACCTGGCCACAAAGGTGACTTGCGAGAAGCCCTATTCGTTCAGCGGACGCTTCCTGAGCGGTTTCGGCAGGCCTGAGCTGGCTGCGGCGGGGACAGACAGCCAATTTCCAAACAGCCGGAAATTGGTGTCAGTCCCCGCCGGGTCTGAGTTCAAGGTTGCGTGTGTTGACTATGGCATGAAGACCAACATCCTGCGCTGCCTGGTGGAAATCGGGGCGGATGTGACCGTCTTGCCGGCGGGCAGCACGGCGGAGGAAGTGCTGGCGACGAAGCCGGACGGCGTGTTCCTTTCGAACGGCCCCGGCGACCCGGCGGCAGTGACTGGTGCGCCGGAGATGATTCGCAGCGTGGCGGGGAAGGTGCCCATCTTTGGCATCTGCCTGGGCCACCAGTTGATGGGCCTTGCGTTTGGCGGGCGCACGTTCAAGCTCAAGTTCGGCCACCGCGGAGTGAACCAGCCCGTGTTGGAGCTTGCGAAGAGCAAGGTTGAGATCACCAGCCAAAACCACGGCTTCGCGGTGGACCCGCAGAGCCTGCCCGCGAACGTGGAGGTGACACACATCAACCTGAACGACAAGACTGTGGAAGGCTTGAGCCACAAGGAGCTGCCGGCCTATTCCGTGCAATACCATCCCGAAGCTTCAGCCGGGCCACACGACAGCTTCTATCTTTTCCTGCGCTTCAGGGAAATGATCTTGGGGCGGAAACTTTAGATTTTAGATTTTAGATTTTAGATTTGCGATTTGCGATTGTTCCGGTGTTGACGCCGTTGCTGCCAAATCGCAAATCGCAAATCGCAAATCTAAAATCTGTCCTCGCCTCTGCCCTTGTCTTCCTGGACGGCGCGGCAAAGCTCAAGATACTTGTCGCGGACGTAGGGATGAAGCTGGCTGGCGAAATCCGCGCCAAGGCCAAGGGAACGGACCAACTCCTGGACATCTGCGAGATCCTTGAGTCGTCCGGGCTCAGTCATCCCAGACGCCAGTTTCAGCTCCATGAGTTTCTCAAGCCGCAGGCACTGCATGTCCTGAAGGCGCGTGCTGGCCTGCGCAGGGTCAGGAAAGGCCACGGGCTTTGGTTTGCCATCGCCCGGATAACCGCCGGTAATGAGGAACTCAATGCGCACGCCTGTCTCGGTATCGCGCAAATTCTTGCTGCCGGCGAAAGGCGGGACGTAGCCCAGGCCCTCCAGTTTTTCGTGAAGGCTCTTCAGACCATCGCGGGTCACGAGAATATCTACGTCTTCCGTAAAGCGCCGGTAGCCCTGGAGGAACATGGCCATGCCGCCCGCAACAGCATAGGGCACGGCAAGTCCGTCCAGCCGCGCGCAGATCCTGCGGAGACTGACCTGAACTGCGCTCTTCTCTTCGAAGTGCATGCTGCCCTCCGTAAGCGCCCAAGCCAAGTCGTGGTTCAGCTCCTGTTCATAGACACGCATAAACGTCCTCGCAACCCATATTCCACCAAGTATCGTAACCCTCTGCCTTTGGAATGCAACACCGGCTCCTCTCGCCAGGTCCATCGCGGGTGCGTAGCCGCTGATCGCTGGAACGGAACGCCGTGCTTCTAGCGCTTCAGCAGCACGGTCGCCAGCCACAGCATTGCCAGCAGCACCACAGTTCCCACCAAGGCCACGGCGGGCAGGCGTAAGGGCCCGGGCAGGAAGAACGCAAGCTCGTCGGCTATGGCGAAGATGCGGTCCAGCAATGGAGGGGCGGGAGGCCCGGGCGCCAAAACTGGGGCAGGTGCGGTGGCCCCCTCGCCCTGCCCTCTCCCCAGCGGGGAGAGGGTTGGGGTGAGGGGCCGGGGCGCAGGTTTTGGCTTGGGGCTAGGGGGGAGGGGCATTTCGCCCCGCATGCAACGCTCGATGTCCTGGCGCAATTCGCGCGCGGTCTGCTGCCGTTTATCGGGATCCTTGGCCATCATCCTCTGGATGAGCGCGCTGAGGTGCAATGGGACCGCGGGCTCCCGCACGTGCGGCAGGTCAGGCTCCTCCTGCAAATGTTTGGTCATCACCACCATGGGGTTGCTGCCTTCGAACGGCACGCGCCCGGTGGCCAGATGGTAGAGCGTGGCGCCCAGGCTGTAGATGTCCGCGCGGCTGTCAACGTCACGGTCGCCGCGGGCCTGTTCCGGCGAAACGTAGAACGGCGTGCCCACGCAAAAACCAGCCATGGTCACGCGCTTGTCGCCCGCGCTTGCCGAGGCGAGGCCCATGTCCGTGAGCTTGTACAGGCGCTGCGAGTTGCTGGAGAGAATGTTGGCCGGCTTGATATCGCGGTGCACGATTTTGTGCGCCTCGGCCTCTTCCAGGGCCGCGGACATATCCAAGGCAACCTTGAGCACCTCATCCTGGCCCAGCCGTCCCTTCTTCTGCAGGATGAGTTCCAGGTTCGGGCCGTCCACAAACTCCATGGCGATGTAGTGATAGTTCCCCACCTCGCCCATATCATAAGCGGCCACGATGTTGGGATGCGAAAGCTTCATGGCAGCACGGGCCTCGCGCCGGAAGCGCTCCAGGAACTCCTCCTCCTGAGCCAAGTCCCTGGGCAAGAGCTTCAGTGCCACGGTGCGGTTCGACGAGAGCTGCTTGGCCAGATAGACCGAGCCCATCGCGCCCTTGCCGAGTTTGCCAACAAGCTCGAAGTCGCCGAGACGCTGAGTCTTTTTCGGAGCCACAGCCTGAGTGGCGGTCTTGGCCTGCGGGTCCGGATTAACTGGTGTCGTCACACAATCTCCCCAGAAATTAGTAGACTAGCATGGTCTGGGCCAGACAAGCCATTGGTCATTTGTTCTTGGTCCTTGGTCATTCGTGCGCTGTGCCAATGACCAGCGACCAATGACCAATGACCACTGACTACTATCTTCTTCGTTCCTCCTTCATCCTTCCACCACCTACTACCTACCACATACCACCTACTACCTACTTTTCTTTCGGCGGCTGAAAATTGTCCGGCGGCAAGTCCTCGATGACGGCAAAGTTCCGCTGGAATAGAAAGCGCTTCACCTTGGCTTGGGCGGTCAGAGAGCGCAGCCAGATGTCGGTATACATCCTGGCCCGCTCCAGCAGAAAGTCGCGCTCGACGCGTGCCTTGACCTGCTCAAACTCGGCCCGCGTCTCCGGGTGAACGGCGTCAATGCGCACAATGTGCCAGCCGCGAGCCGTGGCAATGGGCGCGCTGAACTGGCCGCGCTGCAGCTTCTGCTTCCTTAGCTCAGCATAGATGCGGGGCGCTTCGAGGAAGTCCGAACTGCGTACCTCGGGGTAACAAGCGCCCAGGAAGCCCCCGTTTGCCTTGTTGGCTGGGAGATCCATGGAGAAATCCCGCACCAACTGTGCGAAGCTGCCGGGGTTCGCCATACAGCTTCGGCAAACCTGGTCGGCCATCAACTTGGCCTGGAGCCGCGCGTTCTCGTCGGCCTTGCCCATTCCGCCTGTGGGCTTGATCAAGATGTGGCTGAGCTCGTACCATAGCGGCTCGGAGTAGAAGTCGCGGGCGAGCGCGAACTGGACGCGCAAGGTGCCGTCGTCAACGTTCAACCGGCGCCTGAAGGCTTCGCTCAGGATCAGGCCGGCCTCCAGCTTGCGCTTGTACTCCTCGACGCTTTGACCATAGCGCTGATAGATATAATCCTGGAAGGACATTTCGGGCGCCTCGCGGTCCTTGCGGAGGCGGTCGTTGTTGAGTTCGATTTCCACTGCTTCAGGGTCGATGCTGAGCGGCTTTGACGGTGGCGGTTGCTGGGCCCTCCGCGCGGGGTCGGAGCTTTCCCACTCCAATCGCTCCAGGCCCATGGTTTTCAGCATGGTCATTACGATTTCGAAGTGGATCAGACGCGACAGGGCCTCGTCGGCATCCGAGCGCAGCAGCTCGCGCCAGATTTCAGAGCGGCGAAACGGCATCCCATTGATGGAGCCGGCGACAGGGTCGCTGTCGGCAGCCACAACCTCGACCTTCTGCGCGGGCGGCTGCGCATCCGCACGAGGCGGCCAGAGAGAGATGCGCTCCAGTTTCAGGCTGGCCTGCTCAAGGAGGCTCTGGAGCCACTCCTCGGCGCGGGCGAGGCTCTTGTATTCGATGTACAGTTTCTCAACTTTCGCTCGGCACTGCTCAAAAGTTACCGCAGGCGGCGCGGTCACTTCCAGCATCTTCACCAAATGGAAACCGTATTCGGTCCGCACCGGTCCGCCGATTTCGCCGGGCTTGAGGTTCTTGACGCCTTCGTAGAATTCCCTGACCAACGGACCGCGCACGTCAAAAGTACCCAGGTCTCCAGGCGGCCGGTGCAACCTGTCACGCAGAGATTCTTTGCGTCCGTCATCCCAAAGGCGGATTTGATCAGGCGGGTCTTTGGAGTACTTGCGCACGGCCTGGTCCCAGGAGATCAAGCCGCCGCGGATTTCGGCCAGGACTTTTTCGGCAAGCTGCCGGCACTTCTGCCACACGGGGCCAAAGTCCTCCACCGGCGGCGCGCCAAGCTGCACCTCAGGGTGTTCCTGGGCGAACCTGCGCCAGGCCGGATCGCGCTCGACCGCCCGCCCTTCGAGGTCAATGCCATGGTCGCGGTACGGATTCAGGAGACGCTTGCGTTCCGCTTCCAGTTTCATCATCTGCGACATAGGCTTCTGGAAGCGAAGCCCGCGGTACATATCGCGCAGGTCCAACGGCGTGATCAGGATATGGCTGGCATGATACTGCACCCGCGGCTGAAAGAGCTCCGGGTTTTCCAGAAAGGCCTTCCGCAATTCCTCCTCACTGGGCGCGATATCCTTGGCCAGGCAGCGCCGCGTGAGCAGCCGCTGCCGGACCACCAGGTTCTTGTACTCCTCAAGCGTCATGCGGTAGCGGGCGAAGATCAAGTCGGCCAGTGGGAACTCCTTGTTCACGTCGGGGAAATCGCGGATCAGTTCCTCGTTCAGGTCGCGCTTGTCAATCACCAACTGCTGTTCGATGTCCTCCGTTGATGCGGTGATGTTCAGTTTCTTTGCGGCCTGCTCAACCAACGCGCGCCGGGCCAGACGGTCCAGCGCGTCGCCGGCAGCGGAGCCCACCAGTTCACGGACCAGGTCCTGGCGCGAGATTGGCACGCCGTTCACCTCGGCGACGACAGGGGGCACATCTTCCAGGCCCGGGAGCGGCGCTTCACCAGCGCACGCCAGGCAATATAAGCCGCAGATGACGCTGAACAGGCATTTTAGATTTTGGATTTGCGATTTTCGATTGGGTTCTCCGTAACGCGCCAATCCGCAATCCGCAATCTGCAATCCGCAATCCATGCCAGCCGCCCCTGTGCCGAACAGCTCGCCTTCGAGCCCTGTGCATATGAGGGTAAGGCATTGGCCCAGCGCGCGCAAGCGCGGCTGCGGCACGAGAACAGCGTTTCAGGTTTCAAGTTTCGTAACCGTTCAGTGGGGAGGCCGACGAGCACGGACGAACACGGACGAACACGGACTGACACGGACTCTCCCGCTTTTGGGAGGCTGAACGGTTACCAGGTTTCAAGTTTCTAGTCTCAAGTTCCTCGGCGGGGCAGTTGACTTGAAGCCTGAAACTTGAAACTACGTTGCGAAGCAGGGAGGTAAGGCTTTTAATGGGCTGTGCGGACGAGCAATGTAATCGAAGCCATGGCTGAACAGCAGGCACCTGAACATTTCGCCGACTGGAACGAGCAGATGCTCCAGCGGTATGATCCGGAGATGTTCCAGCACCACCCGCGGAGCATCGTGCGTTGGGTGGAGAAGCGCCGCGTCCGAGCGGTCATCCGCCGGCTGGAGGCCAGGGCCGGGCACCGCATCCTGGACGCCGGCTGCGGCACTGGCCACGTGCTGGCCAGACTGCCGGGCACGGAACGGCACGGCGTGGATTTGTCGCCGCGCATGGTCCAGCGGGCGCAGAACACCCTTGGCAGCGCCGCGAAGATTGTCCAGGGGGACGCGGAAAAACTGCCATACGAAGACGGCTCTTTCGACAGGGTGATCGCCTCGTCTTTGTTCTCTCACGTGCTGAACCCTGAGCAGGTCGTCGCGGAACTCAGGCGCGTCACAAAAGCAGGCGGCCGGATCGTGATCTCGGTGTGCGACGAGGACCAGATTGAGCGCGGGATGAAATGGGTGAAGACGCTCTCGCTGGCGGGGCTTCTCTTCGGCACAAACCAGGGAGGGCAACCTCGGGTTTACAACGTGGAGTATCACCTGCACCGCTTTTCCTTACAGCGGTTGCGCGAGGTAGTGGGGGGAAGCTTGACTGAACTGCGCGTGGAGCGAGTTCCGTTCGTCTTCCCCGTGCACGTCGTGGCGGCTTACGAACGGTAGGTGGTAGGTAGCAGATAGTAGATGGTAGGTGAGTACGCACTTCGGACTTTTGACTTTTTGTAACCGTTCAGTCTCCGAGACGCGCGCCAGCAGGCGGAGCATGGGACCAATGGGAAGAATGGGAGGCATAGGAGTCATGGGACCAGTGGCACCGCTCCCTTACGGTCGCGGCTCGGACTGAACGGTTACGAGTTTGTACTTTTTACTTTTGACTTGATGTTTTCCGGCGTCTTTCTGTTAGAAAGACGATTGAGATGCAGCAGTTCATTCTAATTGGGCCAGAAGGGTCGTTTCCCGTGCCGCCCGGCGAAAGCCGGATAGGGAGCGATGAGGCATGCCAGATCTGCATCCGCGGAGAAGGCATTCTGCCCGTACACGCATATCTCAGCACCGATGGCCAGGCCCTGCTCATCCGTCCCGCGGGGCCTGGCGGCTCACGCGAGAGCGGGTCAGCCGTGGGCAGCAATGTATACATCAATGGCGAGGCGGTCTCGGGGCCTGTAACTGTCTCCCAGAACGCGGACATCCGGATCGGGGCCGTGAATATGCGCTTGCAGGTCAAGAGGCCCGCGCTGTGGGCCAAGCCGTGGATCGGCCGTTCAATCAGGATTTGCGCTTGGGGGGCCGTGTGCCTGCTGCTCCTTACGGCTGTTCTCTACGCAGTGCTGCGCTGGGTGATTTTGGACAAGAGACGGCTGGCGGAAGCGCTGGCCAAAAACGTCCAGGAATATCTTTTGCGAGACTGTGAACCTTCCGATATCGGGGCAATAGAAGTGGACCCCTTTCGGGGCGTGGCGCGCATAACGGACCTGAAGATCCGAGACCGGGAGAACTTTTTCCGTGGCTCCGGCCAGCGTCCTTTTATCTTTATACCCAGTGCCACGATAAGCCTTGAGGTTTGGCCGTGGCTGCGCAGTTGGCGGCGCGAGTACCAGAACCTGCGCATAGTGTTGGCCAATCCCGAGGTCAACATTGAGCGCTCCAGGAGTGATGGCACGCTGAATATTCGCGACATCCTGAGCAAATACGCGCATCGAATGGAATTGGGCCTGGTGCAACTGGATGCCACCCTGGAAGTCTCCGGCGGGGTCGTGCGTCTGCGCGACAATTATACGAATATCGGAGAGACCAGCCTGGAGGACATCAGCCTGCGGCTACGCCAGCCTGGGCAGGGGCAACCACTGCAAATAGAACAGTGCGAAATGAAGGTGAACGCCATCCCCGCGCCGGTGCACGAGGGCACACTTTCGCTCAGCGGCCATCTCAACCTCCTGGACGCCGCGTCCGTAGTTGACCTTGCGAATCTCAGTGACAGCGAACTGCACTTGGGGATGACAGACTTTGACCTCGCCCGCATCTTCGAGCACCTGGGCTATGCCTGGGAACCTTACGGCATGGATTTCAAAGTCGTCCTGGGAAAGCCTCTTAACGGCAAATTGGCCGTCAACATCTCCGACGCGAACCACCTGAGATTGAAGGGCGACGGCATCGAGAGCGCCAGCCTGGTTTCCATTCGTGAGAAGGACCGCCCGCCTCTGGGCAATATCCCCATGGGGCTGAACTTTGACCTTTCACTTGCCCGCAACGGAGAAAGGTTCCTTCCCGATGAAATGAGCATTGGCCTGCGCAGCGGCGCGGACCTGAGGAACTTGGCCACGCAGTACCTGAGCTTCAGCGCGTACGGCCGGCTGAACCCCGGCGGAACAAGCGAGTACACCGCCAATCTGGAGTGCAATCTTCAGGACCTGCTGGGCACTGACGTGGGCCGGCGTCTCGGTCTGGAAGGGCGGCTGGGAGGGCGCCTGCAAGGCAATGCCAAGGTGATTGGCGAGCGCAACGGCGCGTGGACAATCGAAGCGAAAATGGGAAGCGCAGACGCCTTCGCCATGGTGGCCAACCCCAATGACCCGAGTCAGCCTCCGGTGCGGCAGCCCTTGCCTCTGCACTTCGAATCACATGCCAGCGCCCAGCCCACCCCAGGCTCAAGGCTGCCTGACATTGTGGTAGAGAGCTTCAAGGTCAGAGCCCCGTCATTCGAGGCCCACAGCGCCGTCCCAGGCTTGATCAAGGGGCTGGACCGCAAAGGCGAACTGACGGCCCAAGCCAAGTTCAAGCTGAGCTTGCAGGGGCGCGAATTTTGGCGCGACTTTAAGCCCATCCTGGCGTTGTTCGGATTCACCCAGCCCGTCGAGGAAATCTTTGACCTCGAAGTCACCCTGGTCGGCAGCCACGACTTCATCCAGCTCATCGCGGCCGGCAAGGCCGCGCGGCAATGGAATGCCAGCGACCCGGCCCCGGTCGAGTTGCGCACTTACCTGAGCTACAATCGCCGCGCCGCGACGCTGCCCCGCCCCCCAACCCCCTCCCGCGGCGGGGAGGGCGAAAGGGGGAGGGAAGCGGAGCCGTATCTTGAACTGATGCTGGAAGCCGCGGGCAAAGAGGCCAAACCTTTGAAAGTCCGCGTGGACGCTTTCTGCCGGCGCACAAATGCAGGCGACTTGCTCACGCTGGAGCGCTTCGCCGAGAACGATCGCGAACGCAAGCTGCCTCTGCCCGGTCTGGTGATCCAGTCAGACATCGTGGCGCTGCGGGAACGGTTCAAACCGTATATCGAAGGCTACCTCCTCAGCCACGACAGGCGCCACAACACTGAAAACAATGGCTGGCTGAAGTTCTATCGAGCCACGGCGCTGACGGGCGAAATCGTTGAATCCGGCCGCATCGTTTTCAAACGCATGCTGGACCCTAAAACGCAGGAGCCTGACGTGGCGGATTTCGACCTCAACCTGTCCTGCAAAAACCTGGATGCCAAGGTGCCTCTGGCGGCAGCCGGCGGAGCCGAGCGCCCGCCCCTGACATGGCAGGAGAACGACGTCAGCATCGCCTTGAAGGGCGCATATGCGGAACGCATGATGGACAACAAGGAAGAGCCGGACACGCAGAAGCTGGCGATTGAGCACCTGGATGTCAAGGGCAGCGTCGGGGCGTTCCTGCTGAAGCTGCAAGACTTGGACCTTTTCAAGTTGTCGCACTTGCGTGAATTGCGGAGCCAGACCTGGACCGACTGCCTGGCGGGCTTGAGCATGGCCGGGCGGCTGGATCCGCCTGCCTACGATTTCGCCCGTTCGCTGGGACTGCTGGCCCCCGACAATCCATTCTGCGGAACGCTGGCCCTGCAGATCGCCTTTGACCGCCAGAAGGACTCTCTGGACCTGCGGAAGTTCGAGTTCCAGCAGGCAGAGCCGAAGGAGAAATCGTTCCTCAATCTGGACGTTTCGGGCGCGTTGGTGAACGTGCGCGAGCTTTCCACAAAGCTCTTTCCAGCGGGGGATGAAACGCCTCTGAACGAGCACGTGGCGGGGTTTCTCCAGGAAACCGGGCCGACCGGACTGCTCGACCATCTGGGCGAGGAACTGACAGTCAACTCCTTGCAGGTGGAGAGCGGCCCATTCCTGGCGTGGCTGTGCAAGGATTACGTCAGCGGCGCGCGGCCCCCGCCCCTGCTGCTGGCCGGCCTGCTGCGGAAAGACTGGCAGCCCGAGGGCACGTGGGGGGCCGCGGGCGTGAAACTGAGCCGGCAAGGCGACGCCCGGGCCCGGACCTGGAAGCTGGTGGGCGCGAAGCTCCGCAACGACTTCACCTGCTACGGCGCGCCGCTCAAACCGGGCGGCGAACGCCCCGCGGTGTTGGCGATAAGCCACGACTGGGTGCTGCGGATGGGCGTGTCGGTTGACGCCAACAACAACGTCATGTTGGCCGGCGAGATGGAATTCGACAACACCTACCTGGCCGCGCCTGTGCCGGCGCTGGCGTATGAGTACAAGAAACCGGCCGGCGAAAAATGCCGGCTCGAATTGTCCGACTGCGGATATTCGCAGACCCCAGGGAAAAGCTTGCTGGCGCATATAGGCAGGCTGAAGCTCACGGGCAAGCCGGTGGCGGTCGAGCTCAAGGATTTCGATGCCGATTACACGCGCTCGCCGGCGGGAACGTTCCAGCTCAGCGAGATGATCATCGCCGGCGGGCCGCTGCCTTGCGCGATCACGACCGCCAGATACGATCCCGGCGGGGACTCTTTCCAAGCTCGCCTCAACGCTCCCGCAGTGGACTCTGGGCTGCTCGCCAAGTTGGTCTCGCTGCCGGCGACAGTAACCGCCAGCGGAGTGCTGAAGGATGTGAGCGCCTCTTATAAAGGCAGCTTGATCAGCTTGCGAACCACGGCGAAGATGGCTTTCAATTGGCCGGGGGCGGAGCCTAATCCCGCCACTCAGGCCCAGATGTTCCCGAACCTGGAGCCGAACGATCCTCGTCTTCTGGGCCTGAACCCGGAAGCCGACATGCTGGAACTGGACGCGAACGCGGAGGACCTGGGCCTTGTGGCACGGGGAGCTGAAGGCGCGCGCGCTCAACTCCTGATCGGCGGGCATCTGCACCTGACCGCGCGCGACCTGGCCTGTAAGGACCTGCAGCTCAAACTCGACGATGTCAAACCCCAGCGGACGTTGAAGCAAATCTGCGCCGCGCGCACGCTGCTGGTGAATTCCACGGACGCGCGCTTGAACTTGCTGCGCGCGCTCAAGGCGCCCGGCCCGCCCTTGAGCATGAACGCGGACCTGGTTTTCAGCACGGCGCTTGATCCGGCGCCATGGTTGTCGGCTTATGAGACGTTCGCGGCGGCACTGGGCACGGCCCCCTCACCCCTGACCCCTCGCCCCTCGGGAGAGAGGGGAGCGGCGGATGCGCCTGTGGAATGGCGCTTCGCCCCGCTGGTGAAGTTGGTCGCCAGCGGGAAAATCTCAGCGCCGGAAGTTTGCCTTTGCGGGAAGTCGCTCTCCTCCGTGCAAGTCCCGGAGTTCGCGCTCAGGGACCTGAAGTTGAACACCCCTGGTCTGGCCACCGATTGCTACGGTGGCAAGCTCACACTTAGCGACGCGCTTTTTGACCTTTCGGAGGCGCGGGCGCTCAGGAGCGGCGACAGGATTGACCTGAAGGGCGTACGGTTCAAGACCCGGCTAAAGGTCGCCGAGGCCGACTTGCAGCGGATCCTGGGACCCGCGGATAGCAGCAACGCCGGCTTCAGCTTCAGCGGGCGGCTGGATGCTCAGGGCAACCTGGACGGCATGGATTTCGCCGGCATGGACCGGCACACCTGGGACGGCGCGGTCAAGCTGAAGCTCTCGGGGCTGCGCTGCCAGGCGCCCCGGGCCGCGGAGAAGCCGGCGGGTATCCTACCGCCATGGGCGGCCTCGTTCGCGGCACTGGGGCCGCGTTTCTGCCCAGCGTTTGCCGCGGCTGTCAGTCACGCCACTGTGAACGCCGCCGAGCTGGGCAAAGAGTTGCCCATGAGCGACCCGCTCAAAGCAGCCAACGGCCTTGCGTTGCTTCTGCAAGCCTACCTGGCCAGGACCTTCGGGGTCGAAGTGGAACGGTTGGAATTCGACCCCGGCGCGCCGACGATCATGATCACCAAGGGGTTCGTCACGCTGGACCGCTGCCAGCTTGTGGGACGCGGCCCATGTGAAGGCGTGGACTTGGATCTGAGCAATCTGAAGATCAACCTGGCGGATGAGGACTTCGCGGACGAACTCCGCGTCAACCTGACGTTGCTGCCAAAGACCGCGCAGGCGGCTTTGAACCTGGACCGCTGGCCCGCCGCTGTCCGGGATGAATACCAGCGCGCTCTGCAGGATGGCAAACTGGCCTTGCGCGTCTACGGCCGTCTGGCCGGCCCGTCCGTGGCCTTCCCCTGGGCGCAACTGCGTTCGCTCGGACGGCGTGCCCTTTTCGGTGCGGCAAGCGTTGGCGACCTCGCGTCGCTGGAACAGGCCCGCCAGCATCTGTTCCTGGCGTGGGGCCGCCTGCCGCAGGACCTGGCAGCGGCGGCTGCCCTGGGAGACAGGCTGGGCGTCGGCCTGCCGGCGACGGTGATGGCGCGCAACGAGGGGGAAACAATCATTGACCGCGTGCCGGGATTGCCGCCAAGCCTGATGCAGTGTTTGGACAAGGCGGGACCGGTTCTCAGCCCGGTGGAGTCGCTGAATAAACTCCTGTTCCCGGAGCCACCGCCGCCTCCGGCCCCTGGCGTAGGGAACAAAGGGAAGGTGGAACGGAATGTACAGAAGTAA
>Ga0315279_10007070_pt1 | contig 13964 bp, 12 predicted proteins | sample YL17G06_20_MG_FD_203694 | JGI IMG/M metagenome (GOLD analysis project Ga0315279, IMG submission 203694) | Sediment microbial communities from Yellowstone Lake, YNP, Wyoming, USA - YL17G06_20 | ecosystem: Environmental > Aquatic > Freshwater > Lake > Sediment | place: USA: Wyoming | collected... | reverse complement strand
CGCGACTCAGCCTGACGATTGTCCCTCATGCTCTGGCCGCGCTTGGGGGCGGAGGTCCGAGTAACTTCAAGGACCTGGTCGTCTCTTTTGAAAGGGTCGCTCGGAGTCATTTCGAGAAGCACGTTCCGCCTGAAGTCGCAGGGGAGCTACAAGCTTTGGAAAGCGAGATCCGTTCTGCCGTTGAGAGAATGGCAAGGTTAGCCGCTTCCTCAGGTAAAAGCACCGAGGAGATTGCGGCATCAGCCGCAAGAAAGATAGATTTTGAACTCGGACGAATGCGCGAGGGATTCGTTGGCGGTTATAGGAAGAAAGTTCTTACTGAGAACCCGATGCTTCGCAAGGCCGGAGAATTTCTTCTACCCACGGGAGCTCTCCAGGAACGCACGCTCTGTAGTCTCGCACCTCTTATCTATGGAGGAGAGTCCCTCGTCAAGGCCCTCCAGGAATTGGCAAGAACTTACGTCCTTGATTGTCTTGAAGGTCACGTGCGTCACTACGTCGCTTCCGTGGCAATTCCGTAGGAAGAATCGATGTTCCATAGGAGGAGTCGATGAAAGTAATGGCGATCGGCGCCCACCCTGACGACGTGGAACTGAGCTGCGGCGGCCTGGTTGCAAAACTGGTACAGCTGGGTCACGAAGTGGGGATGGTCGATCTCACTCGAGGCGAACTCGCTAGTTCAGGCAGTAGGAAAACCCGGGCCGCCGAAAGCACCAAGGCAGGTAAGATTCTGGGTGTGTCTTGGAGAGAGTGCTGCGAGTTGCCCGACGCTGGGCTTGATCACTCAAACAGGGGACAGGTACGCGCTGTCGTGGAGCTTCTGCGCAGGCGCAGACCCGCGCTTGTGCTGTCACCCTATAGGCACTCGAGACATCCGGATCACATGGAGGCTAGCGAGACGGTAAGGAGAGCCATCTTTTTGGCGGGGCTAAAGCACTTTGACGCCAGGGGAGAGCCGTTTCCCTCCGGTAGAATTCTCTATTACATGAGCGACCTGCAGTTTGAGCCTACGTTCATTGTCGACGTGGGGGAATTCTTTGAGAAGAAGATGAAAGCCATTCGTGCCTACCGAAGTCAGTTTGAGACAGGGGGAGCCGACTCTTACCCGACACGCCTTAACGAGCCGGGATTCCTGGACAGGATCGAAACTAGAGCGAGATTTCTTGGGGCGATGATCGGGAAGACTTACGCGGAGGGTTTTCTGTACGAAGGTCCGCTCCAAGTCGATGACCCCGTGGGTCTTGTGGCGACGAGAGGAGCTCACAACCGGAGAAGAAAGCGATGAGATCATACTGTGTAGCCATCACCTGTTATCCTACATCCGGCGGCAGCGGCATCGTGGCAACCGAGCTCGGGATGGAGCTTGCGAGGATGGGGCACGAGGTGCATTTCGTCACGTACTCCGTTCCCGTCAGGCTGAAGACGTTCGAGAAAAACATCTTTTTTCACCAGGTTGACACGCAATTCTATCCTCTTTTTGTTGATGCTCCTTATTGCCTCAGTCTGGCGGCCAAGATGTGCGAGGTTGCAGAGCTTCACTCGGTGGAGATACTGCACGTTCACTATGCCATTCCTCATGCGGCGAGCGCATACCTCGCTCGCACCATGCGCATGCCTAAGAAGCTTCTTATCGTGACAACGCTCCACGGCACCGACATCACGCTTGTTGGGCACCACCCTTCTTTTCACCGGATTACAAAGTTCTGCATTGAGGAGAGTGATTGTGTCACTGCTGTCAGTGAATATCTGAGGGCGCGCACAGAAGAGAGCTTTCAGACCAAGAAGGAGATAGACGTTATCCCCAATTTCGTTGATGGCTCGAAATTTCGACCGGACGGTGCGGTGGTGTCGAAATCTGAATTTTGCCCGTCTGGGCAACCCCTGATTATTCATATCTCCAACTTCAGACCGGTCAAGAACATATCCGGTGTAATTCAAGTTTTTTCTAGAGTGAGAGCGGAGCTTGATTGCAGGCTCCTCATGGTGGGAGACGGCCCAGAAATCGGACCTGCGGAACAACTCTGCGACCGGTTGGGGATAGGAGACGACGTGCAGTTCGTCGGCAACCAGGAATGCATCGAATGCATTCTGCCCCTTGCAGACGTTCTTCTCTTACCGAGCCAACAGGAGAGTTTTGGCCTTGTCTGCCTTGAGGCCATGAGTTGTGCTGTTCCCGTTGTGGCCACTAATGTGGGAGGGGTTAAGGAAGTCGTTGAGCACGGCAGAACGGGTTTCTTGCACGATCCGTTTGACACTGAAGCCATGGCAGCATCGGTTCTTGAGCTGCTGCGCAAGAGGGACATGCGAATTGCCATGGGACAGGAAGGAAGAAGAGTGGCCCTCGGGAAGTTTGACATAACAAGTGTAGTGAAGAAGTACGTGGAGCTTTACGGGAAAGCTCGCGCCAGGGTCTCTATCTGACGCGCCGATGTCGGGGCTCCATTCCCCTAATTTTGTCGCGTGTCAGCCGGGACGGTCAGTGTGAGGCTCTACGGTCTACGTTCCCGCCAATCTCTATTCCGCCGGGCTTTGTGATGGCCATCTGTCTTCCGGCCTTGTCTCTCTGCGCTCTGTAAGAGAAAAACGCATCCTGTTGGCAGCACGTGCATGCCGGAGGCAAAACGATATTCTCTTCGGGAATCCCTTCTTCCATGCCCTGGGCTGCGTTCGCACTCCACAGGTCAAAGAAGACTCTTTGCTCCCTCTCAGTGATGAACTGCTGTGGCAAGTGAGAGGCGGTGGTTGAATCGAGCTCGTAGCAACACGGTCCTATGGAAGGACCGAGCGCCATAATTATTTGACTTGCTGTGAGATGGAAGGCTAATTTAACCTGCTTTATCAAGTTTCCTGTGATTCCTGCCCGGGTTCCTTTTCGTCCAGCGTGTGCAAGGCCCACCGCAGAGAAATCCTCGGTGAAACAAAACACAGGGACGCAATCCGCCACCAGAACCGCAGTCCAGAGCCCTGGCTTTGAGAGGACGAGTCCGTCAGCATTCTTGTATTCGCCGGGAGCGTCCGCCCTAAGGACCAAGCCCTCGTGCACCTGTTCTGGCCGTGCAAACTCATCTTCTCGAAGTCCCAGCGTCTCGAGCAGCAGCTCTCTGTTCCTTCTGACGTCGTTCGGGTCATCACCGACTTTGAAAGACAGGTTGAGTCCCTCACACCCACGGCCGCTGAATCCACCTCTGCGAGTGGTGACAATTGCCGGGCTCGGCCCCTGTCCGTCACACAAGATTGCGTAGACAAGCAGACCTGTCTCTTCGGCAGGCGGTTTGATCAAGGACCACGAGAATCTCATTGTTGCAGGATTCTATAAGTCACCGTCGGGGCTGTCAAGCTAGCGAATCGCTGTGAAGTCTTAGAGTTCGTATGGCTCTCCCCGCTCTCTCTGCCTCCTTTGTAGTGGACTGCGTCGGGTGCCTGTGGCATAATGTTTCGAGGTTTTGACGTTGGTGAGAGTTCGTGGTTTGGCCCTGGGAGTCTCTTTGCCAACTTGGTCTTTTTCGACCTGGTCGTTTTTCATCGCAGCCCTCTTAGGCATAGTCTCTTTAGGCGCGTTTTTTTCAATCTCTGAACCCGGTGAAAAAGAATAGACTCGTCATACTCGCAGAGGGGTCGTTCGGTGTCCTCGGTTCGAAGACTGCGGCTTGCGTCATCAGATACAGGCAGGATGACGTAGTGGCCGTGATCGACAGTACCAAGGCGGGAATGACAACAGCCCAGGTGGTGGGATTCGGTGGCTCGATTCCGATCGTCTCTAAGCTGGCCGACGCACTACAATACTCGCCGAATTCGCTCCTGATTGGAATCGCCCCCAAGGGAGGACGTCTGCCTGCTGAATGGAGGACAGTTCTTGTGGAGGCCATTTCAAACGGTCTGGACATCTACAGCGGAATGCACACCTTCCTTTCGGAAGACCCAGAACTCGTCAGACTCGCCGCGGAAAGGGGCGCAGGCTTAGTAGATCTAAGGAAGGTCCCCGATGATCTTCCTGTTGCGAAGTGTCTGGCTGCGAAGGTTGACGCGTTCGTTGTCCTCACCGTGGGTACCGATTGCGCAACGGGCAAGATGACGGTCGCGCTTGAAATGGCCATGGAGGCCAGAACAAGGGGCGTGAAAGCGCATTTCGCAGCAACGGGTCAGACGGGCATCTATATTGCAGGTGAGGGAATCGCTGTTGACAGGGTCATAGGAGATTTTATTGCCGGCGCCGCCGAGAAACTTGTGATTGACGGAGCGGAAGGCAACGATGTCGTTATACTTGAGGGGCAAGGCTCCATCTTCCATCCCGGATACTCTGGCGTTGCGCTTGCACTCCTGCACGGGGCTCTTCCCGATGCTCTCATCCTCTGCCACCAGCCGAGCCGAGAGTTCTTCAGCGATTATGAGATTCGTATTCCCTCCGTGCTCGAGGCAATCAGGGTGCACGACGTGGCGTCAGGCATACTCAAACCTGCGCCGGTGATCGGGATCGCTCTCAACTGCTTTGATTTAGATGAGGAAGAGACGTTGGCTCAAATTGGAAGGACCGAGAGAGAAACGGGCATTCCCACCACTGACTGTGTCAAGTTTGGAGCGGGGAAGCTCGTTGATGCAATGCTGGAACGAATGAAATCTGGAGGGAAACTAAAATGCGACTTTCGTACCAACCCTTGACCTTGAAAACGCGCCACGTTTTTGCCATTTCTAGAGGTGCATCTGATACCTTTGGGGGCGCAATCGCTCGGATAGAGCACGATAAACTAATCGGGCTGGGAGAGGCTGCGCCTTCACCTTTCTACGGCGAAAACCAGTCCACTGTTCTTGCGGTTCTCGAGGTTCTGCGGCAGGATATTCCAGAGGACCCGTTTCTCATGGAAGAAGTGCACGAACGAATGGAGAAGAGAATACGTGGTAACCCCGCAGCAAAGGCCGCTATCGACATTGCACTTCATGACCTCGTCTGCAAGAAGCTCGGCATCCCTCTTTATCGTTTCCTTGGCTTCTCACCAGAAAGGGCCCTGTGCACTTCGTTTACGATTGGAATCGATGAGGTTGAGATCATGAAGCAAAGGGCTCTTGAGGCTGGCGATTTCTCGATCCTGAAGATAAAGGTCGGCACGGATAGGGATGAGTTCGTGCTTGATGCCATAAGAAGCGTCACGAATAGGACTCTGAGGGTGGACGCGAATTGTGCCTGGACGCCACGAGAAGCCGTACGCAAGATCTCTAAGCTTGAGAAGTTTGACGTCGAGTTCGTGGAGCAACCGATTCCTCCGGGGGACCCTCAAGGCATGAGGTTTGTGCGAGAAAACGTTTCACTGCCCGTCATCGCGGACGAAAGCGTCAAGACCTCGGCCGATATCGAGCCGCTGATAGGAGCTGTGGACGGAATAAACATCAAACTGATGAAATGCGGTGGGCTGCGCGAGGCGCTGAAGATGATACATGTTGCGCGTGCGGTGGGCATGAAAGTGATGCTGGGATGCATGGTGGAATCCTCCGTCGGCATAACAGCGGCTGCCCATCTATCTCCCGCGGCAGATTATGCGGATCTTGACGGGAATCTTCTGCTGGCGAAGGACCCCTTCAGCGGCGTTAAGGTTAGGCAGGGTAGGCTTGTTCTGCCTTCCGAGCCCGGGCTTGGGGTAAAGGCTGAAGGCGACTTGCCATAGAACCAGGCTCAGCTCATTCTTCGCGCAGTTGACGCAGGTCGTGAATAAGGTTCGGGAGTGCGGTACATCGTGAAGGCAGTCATATGCAGAGGGATTTCAGACTTCTCTAAGCTATAAGAAAGGAAACAGGTAATGGCGCTTCTCAGGTTACAAAGCGGAATTGTGTACGGCCCGGTCGCTTCTCGGAGATTGGGGTGTTCGCTGGGTTTGAACATCCTTCCTTTCGAATACAAACTCTGCTCGCTCAACTGCGTCTACTGTCAGTATGGCTGGACCAAGACCTGCGCCATGGACGTCCGGTCGTATGTTTCTGATCTTCCAACTGCGGAAGACGTGGCTCTAGCGCTCAGGACATCTCTCCTCAAACTCAAAGACGCAGACGCGACTCCTTCTTACATAACCTTTTCCGGCAACGGCGAACCCACTTTGCACCCTCAATTCGAGGAGATTGTTAGGGCCGTCAAGAAGGTGCGTGATGAGCTTGCTCCGAGTGCGTTGGTCGCGATTCTATCCAATTCCACCACCGTTAGCGAAGAATGGGTGAGGAGAGCGCTCGAACAGCTTGACCTCAGGGTGATGAAGCTCGATTGCGGTGAAGCACGTACTTTTGACGCATACAACAGGCCATGCGCCGGCATTGATTTCCAGCGAATTGTCGACGGGCTTCGCAAGCTCAAAGGGTTTAGTATCCAGACCCTTTTCACGAACTTGAACTCCGATGAGTCTTCCGTAAGAAATTGGATCGAAGTACTTGGAACCCTGAAGCCAAACGAAGTTCAAGTCTATACACTCGATCGATCTGCTCCTTTGGCAGCACTGAGAGCTGTGAGCAAAGACAAGCTTGAGGAGATAGCGCGCAGGGTGACATCAGAAACGGGCGTTCCTGCGAAGGTTTATTGAGCATCTTCTGAATGCTGAGCGCGTAAGGTTGATTCACCTCGTTGACTCGCTGAGGAGGTCGCCATAGAGTTCGGATTCTCTCCAGGGAATTGGGTTGGAGTGTTGCGCTTTTTGCTCTGCGCATCAGCGTTTTTCTACGGCGCCTCGCTTCTCCCTCTTCTGACTGGCGGCTGGGGGCGGAGCCCTTCCCATCCCCGTGTGCTTGAAAAGCTGCTGGGACTGGCTCTCGTCTGTCACGTTGCGTTTACCGTCTGCAGGTCGTGGCTCGCGGGTAGGCCTCCGTTTTTCGGAGGAGTCGAGCTTCTTTCCTGGTTTGCCTTTTGCTGCGGAGCTCTGTGTCTGTTCGGCAGCAGGAGGTTCGCGTCCAGATTTGTGATTGTGTTTGGCGTGTCCTGTGCCTTTGCAATTACGTTGACCCTTGGCCTTTCATACCGGGGGAACGTTCTCCCTGGCATATTGGCGCTACGAGATATCAGGGTGTGGTGGTACGGATTCGCCACACCGCTCGCCTATTCGGTGGGGGTTCTTGCCTTTGCCGCGCAGCTCAGGGGGATTCTGGCAATTGGCCGAGGCACAAGGTCCGAGGGCGTCGGTGTGTTCCCGGTGAGCGAGGAGAATATGAATTCGCTTGCTCTTTCCCTTGTGAGATTCTGCTATCCCTTGCTTCTTTCCGGTCTCCTTGCTTTTGCGATCAGCTCTCTTGATGCCGTAGGGCGTGCATGGTTCTGGCAGAGGTCGATAGCTGCGCAGCTCTTTGCTCTTGTGGCCTATTCCGTGTACATGCATCTATGCAGTTCTGTGCCTGCCCACAAAGGCAGAATCATTGTTGCTCAGTTTGCGGCGTTCAGTGGTGTGCTGGTGTCGGTTTTGTCATTTGAGCTTCCACAAGGGTTTTTGAGAGGTCTTGGTCTTGGTCTGTTCTTGTGAGCTGGCCCTACGCTGAGTGAGGGTGGGCTGGCCTTCGCGTGGGCCGCATCGCAGTAGGCCGAGTGCGATTGTGATACAGAGAGATTTGGGTAAAGAGTTCGATGAGAGAAGGTTTTGACGATACTCAAGTTCGTGAGGCAACGCTGGAGAGAAACCCACTCTATAGGACCTTTTCCTCCCCAGAGTTTTCAATCTTTCTGATGTTCTTGATAGGCATTGCGACTCTGATTGCGGCGTTGTTCCCACAGGGGATGGATGAGGCATTCTACATCGCTCGATTTGGAGAGAGACTTTATCGAATCTACGATTCTCTCGGTCTGCTCGGGGTTCTTAGGTCTTGGTGGTTCATGCTGCTGTTTGTGCTTCTTTTCGTGGCCCTGATCTTGTGCTCTCATGCGCGAGTGCGGGAAGGAATACCGAGAGGGATCAAGGGAACCAAACTCTATGAAACGGACTTCTCCGTTCCGAGATCAACCGAAGATGTACTGCTTATCTTTCCCGTGCTTCTGAGTTCGATAGGATTCAGAAAGAGGCGGATCCTAACCGGGGAAGGGCACTGGGAAATCCTGGCCGAACGAGGGATCCATCCTTCCATAAGCTCACTCCTTCTTCATGTAAGCGCGGTCTTCCTCCTACTGGGGCTTCTTTTGACTTACGTTTTCTCTTGGGGAGGTTCCCTCACCCTGGAAGCGGGTAATCCGGTCACGGTTCCCTTTCCCAGCGGAAACTCAAGATGGGCGACTTTCACCGGAGGCTGGAGACTGGATCAATCAGAGTCACAAGAGCGCGAGTCTCCACGCATCGCGCTTCTCACGCTCACCCGGTACTATGGGCCAAAGTTCGGGACACTGCCTACAATCTCGGACAGTGACCTCCCGCGGCCTGGGTCCATTCCTGCCGAGCAGCTTTTCGTCAAGAAAGAGGGAAGAGACTTTCTGCTCAGAAGTTGGAAGAGCCATCTGTACTTGACGAGAGGCAAGAGGACCACGACTCTTGATGTATCAGCGGGAGAAAGCAATGTGACCCTGGGGCTGGAAATCTCGCAAGGGTCGATTTCGAAGACCGCACGTGTCGCGTTTCCGGCCCTGGGCGAGACCATTCAAGTAACTCTTCCAACTAATTTGAGATTTGAAGAGGCTCAGGTTACAGCAATTCCCCTTCAAGCGCCTGCTGCGGGACGTGTGTTTCGTCTTGAGAGTTGCGGCACCTTGGGCCAGAGCAAGGTGCGGATCAAGGTTCTGCCTTTCCATGAAAAGGGAGACACTCTCACTTTGCCTCACGAACACGCCGTAGATCTTGGAGCGGGTGAGGAAGCTCAGCTTGAAGGATTGGCCATAAAAGTGATTCGTCTCTCAGAGTGGAGCTTGATCAGAGTGCGCTCGGATCCGGGGCGGAGACTCGTGAGGCTGAGTGCGCTCTTCATCTTTCTCTTCACAATGATAAGGCTCTACGTGTATTGTTACATACTTAGGGTCGAGATTTCGGCCGCCAAAGGCGGCGCCTCGCATTTGAGCATCAGAATAAGAGCGTCTGGTCTGCTTGCGTCTCCTGCCGGGCTTGCACGCAAAATAGCTGGCCTTGTTGCAAAATAGATGACCTACGAGGGGCAACCACAGTCTTGGTGGGCCCGTTGTCAGCTCGTGAGAGGAAGAAACGGGCAATAGAGAGTTTTGTCGTTTTGCTGCTGAAGCGGGTGCCTGGAAAGGAAGTGAGGTTTCGATTTGACCGCAGAAAGGATCGCCCATAACTGGTTCAGGGTCCCACTGGGGATAGTCGCCATTCTTGCACTTCTGTGGGTCTGTTACTCGGCACAGGACATAGTCGTACTTCTCATAGTTGCAATATTGACGGCGTACGCCCTCAACCCTGTCGTCGATTTTCTCGAAAAAGTGAAATTGCCCTTTGCGAGGATTTGTGTTGGCCGTGGCGCGGCTTCCGGGATGGTTGTGATTGCTGTGTTAGTCCTCTTCGGCATCGTACTTTCCAGGGTGGTCCCAGCTATCATCATTCAATTCAACAACGTGCTCAGAGACTTGCCGTCTTACGTTGTGCGGCTCCAGGAGCTGATGGTGGAGGTCCAGGCACGTTTGGGAGAAAACGCTTTCCTGTCTTCATGGCTTTCATCTTTCGAAAAAGATCTCGGTAGGATCTCACTTGAGTCAGGGCGATACATAGGCAAGGGTTTTTTCACCGCTGTGAACATCGTGGTGAAACTCGTTGGTCTTGTTCTTCTTCCTATTGTGACCTTCTACGTTCTCAAGGATGGTAAGAAGTTCATAGAAGGGTTTCTCAGAGTTGTCCCGAACGCCTGGAGGGAAAGAACGGTAGAGGTCGTCCACGACGTAGACAAGGCTCTTTCCTCATACGTGCGCGGTTTGGCGATCGTCTGTTTGGTTATGGCCACCTCCGTCACCGTCGCTTTGACAGCCATTGGCGTCGACTCTCCTTTGGTGCTTGGAATTTTTGCCGGTGCGTGTGAGGTTATTCCGTTTGTGGGTTTTGTAATGGCGTCAATTGCCATCGTCTTGGTAGGCTTGTTTGAGAATCCTTGGATGGCACTCAAAGGGTTCTTGATCTATCTAGCAGTTAATCAACTCCTTTCATATGCAGTTACACCACGTGTGATGGGGAAGCGCATGAAGCTACACCCTCTCACGGTTATGGTTTCGGTTTTGGTGGGCGCGCGGCTCGCTGGAGTGGCAGGGGTCGTCTTCGCACTTCCTGCTGTTTCCGCGGGCAAGGTAGTACTCATGCATCTCATCTTCGGAGGAAAGGTGACCAATGAAAAGGCTACTCACAATCAGTAGATTCTCCTCCCCAGCGGGACTCTTTTCTGTGACCGGGCTCTCCTGCGTAATAGGGTTCCTCTATCTCTCGGTTATCGCAATTCTCATGTCTCTCGCGGGTTGTGCGACGACGGGAGTCAATATTGGCGATTTCAACTTAGTCTCTTCTCCCCAGGAAGTGCAGATGGGGGATAGCCTCTCCCTGGAAGTTGAAAGCAAATACCCGATGCTCAAGAATGAGACTGTGGGAGCCTACGTGAATGAAGTGGGTCAGAGAATTGTCTCGGTTTGTGACAGACGCGACATCCCATACTACTTCAAGGTGGTTGCGGATAAGAAACAAGTCAATGCTTTTGCGCTTCCGGGTGGGCACATCTATGTGTACGAAGGCCTGCTTCTCGAAGCATCAAACGAGGCTCAACTTGCCGCCGTACTTGCGCACGAGGTTGGGCACGTCGTGGCAAGGCATGCCACAAAGCAACTGACCAAGCAGTACGGCTATAGTCTTCTCGTGAGTCTCATTCTCGGCAACCAACCCGGCCGTTGGTCAGGCCTCGCAGCCGATCTATTTGGAACGGCGGGACTCCTCAAGTTTAGTCGCGACGACGAGTACGAAGCAGACAAGCTTGCCGTCGTATACACAAATGCGGCCGGATACGCGCCGGGTGCCGTGGCCGATTTTCTAGGGAAACTAGAGGCCATGGAAGGAAGGGAGCCCGGCAGACTCGAGACCTTGTTGATGACGCATCCGCCCACGTCCGAAAGAATAGGCAAAGTGAAGGCTGAGACAGCTACCCTTGCTTCTTTGTCAAAGGGCTCCTTCCCTGAAAGATATCTCAGCAAAACTTCCTCAGTAAGAAAATAGGCATCGATGCAATCTGCTTGTTCCCCCACCGGCGCATTGTTGGGACTTCTCCTCTCGATAGCGCTTATCATTATCCTGCTTCGCCTCCGGGCTGACCTCGGGCTTTCCCTTTTCGCAGGGGCGGCTCTTATCGGTCTATTCTCGCGGCTTGGCGTAGAGAAGGTCTTCACCACGCTTCTGCTCGCCTGCGTTAAGGTTCCCACGGTTCGGCTCGTTTTCGTGATTATTCTGATAATGTTCCTGGCTGAGCTAACTTCTCACTACGGCTACCTGGAGACCTTCACAAGAGCTCTCGAAAACCTGATTTCGGACAGGCGCATCAATATGTGTCTCATACCAGCCTTCGGCGGGCTCCTTCCCATGCCAGGCGGCGCGATGTGGTCAGCGCCCTTGGTGAACAGCGTGGCAGGCGAATCGGACATTAGCCCGGAAGAACGCACTTTTATCAACTACTGGTTCAGGCACGTGTGGGAGTATGTGCTTCCAGTTTACCCAGGTGTCGTGGTTGCTTCGGCAATCCTTGCATTTCCAATCGAGCGAGTTATCGCTGCCCAGGCCCCGCTTTCTGCTGCTGCTATAGTCGCAGGCGCTGTCATGGTAATTTTGAGGATTAGGAAGGGCAATCAGCCTCTGGGGCGAAGGCGGCCTGCTCTACGGGCTTTCTGGCAGCTACTTTCCGGAATCTGGCCTTTTGCATTTGTGATAACACTAGTCGTTGCTTTCAAGGCAGACCTTCTTATCGTACTCGTATCAGCGATCGTCTTGATAGGGTTACTCAAGAGGACCAGTCTGCGCAACATGGCTAACGTGGCCCGCAAGGCTTTCTCTCCGTCCACGATCTCGCTTGTTCTCGGGGTAATGGCGTTCAAAGACATAATGGAGGTGGGTGGGGTGGTGCGAGTTTTTCCGGGGCTTCTGGCCTCATTGCACGTACCTGACGCGCTGGTACTCTTTCTAGTACCCATGCTGGTGGGACTTCTTACAGGCATAACCCAGGCCTTTGTCGGTGTGAGTTTTCCCGTTGTGATGCCGCTTATCGTAGCCGCTGGTTCGCACGCCTCTGCTGCCGCTGCGCTGGCATATGCTGGCGGATTTCTTGGCGTACTCTTGTCTCCGGTTCATCTATGTCTGGTTCTCACATACCAGTACTTCAAGGCACGACTTGGCGGAGTCTACTACCTGATGATCTTTCCTTCGCTCTTTGTAACGCTGGTTGCTTTTCTCCTACGCTTGCGCTAGATTGGTCGAACGAATTCTTGCGTTTCATCTCACGTAAACTGGATCCGTCAACCTCATCCTTCGACGTTGCGTTTTGGTCGAGAGCAGTTCGCACAGCCCGTCACAAGGTAGTCATCAGACATGGATAATCAAGAGCGAGGGGACAAAGGACTCAGTAGGGGCAGGAGTCTCAGCGAGAGCGAGCTCAAGGGTTTTCTGGAACAACGCTTTGTTGCTCTTGCTCCTGAGGGTCTGCTTGAAGTCCTCTCGGCGCTCAGGAAGGCCGGGTTTAAGGCATACGTTGTCGGAGGGTGTGTCCGAGATATGCTTCTCGAGCGAGGCATCAAGGACTGGGACATTTCAACCGACGCCACGCCCCAAGAGGTGCAGGCAACTTTCGGGAAGACTGTTCCGACAGGCGTCACGCACGGCACGGTAACGGTTCTCCTAAGGGAAGCAGCTTTTGAGGTGACCACGTTCAGACAAGACAGCGATTATCCAGATGCGCGACATCCCGAAAGAGTCTTCTTTGCAGAGGAAGTGGAGGTTGATCTTTCGCGTCGGGATTTCACTGTGAACGCGATCGCGTACGAACCTCTGAATCACGAAGTCGTCGCTCCTAACGGGGGACTGCACGACATAGCCAAGAGAATCATACGAACGGTAGGAAAGCCGCTCGACAGATTTAGAGAGGACGGCCTCCGTCCTCTGAGGGCGATACGATTCGCATGCCAACTTGACTTCGAAATCGACAAAGAGACATACGACGCCATGTCTCTAGCGCTGGACAGAGTGTCGCTTGTCTCCATGGAGAGAGTGCGCGACGAGATTATGAAGATGCTCGAATCCAGAAAGCCTTCGAGGGGCTTCGAGCTAATGAGAGAAAAAGGGTTGCTCGCACTGTTTATGCCCGAACTCGAGCACAGCAGAGGTATCACGCAAAACGAGTTTCATGCATATGACGTCTTCTGGCATAGTCTCTATACTTGTGATGCTGTCCCTCAAGAGAAGCCTCTCGTGAGACTGGCTGGATTACTGCACGACATAGCGAAACCCTCTACCTGGGAAGAAAGGGAGGGACGCGTGACCTTCTACAACCACCAGCACGTTGGCGCTGAGATGACCGCTGAGATCATGAGTAGGTTCAAGTTCAGCAATGCTGAGAAGGATTACGTCGTGAGGCTTGTCGATAACCACATGTTCGATTACAAGAGCGAGTGGACCGACGGAGCCCTGCGAAGGTTTATAAAGAGGGTGGGGGTTGAAGCGATTGCCGACATCTTTGACCTTCGCATCGCGGACTTCCTCGGGAACGGTCTGAGGCAAGGCTTTCCTCGTTACCTTGAGGAAATGAGAGGCCGCATCGAAGATCTTCTCAAAAAAGACAGTGCTCTCACGGTCCGCGACCTCGCGATTGATGGGGAAGATGTGATGCGTGAACTCTGCATCGGTCCCAACAGAAAGGTAGGAATGGTACTAAAAGAGCTACTCGAGCTTGTGCTTGACCACCCTGAGCTCAACACAAGGGAAGAGCTTCTGGGTCGCCTGAGGGACATGAAAGGTTCTGCTCGACACTAGATGGGGCATGGCCGGCTCTGCGCGCAACTGGACGTG
>Ga0315279_10007069_pt1 | contig 13967 bp, 8 predicted proteins | sample YL17G06_20_MG_FD_203694 | JGI IMG/M metagenome (GOLD analysis project Ga0315279, IMG submission 203694) | Sediment microbial communities from Yellowstone Lake, YNP, Wyoming, USA - YL17G06_20 | ecosystem: Environmental > Aquatic > Freshwater > Lake > Sediment | place: USA: Wyoming | collected... | reverse complement strand
GATTATGCTGGACAAGAACGTTATACACCCTTATGGACTTTTCTTTTACGGGGCACAAATATAGTATTCTTAGTTACGGATAGTACAGTTGAGAATGTAGTAAGCACAAAACGGGTTTATTTAAATGTAATTAAAAAACGGAAACAAGACTTAATGACTTATTGTCTCTGCAATAAGCAGGATATGCCACGTGCAATGAAACCGAAATTGGTAGAAAGAATCCTGAATGTACCCTGTTATCCGATGGTTGCAATCAATCCGACATTTCGAGAGGAAGTAATGAACCTTGTTACTACGGCCATTGACGAATGGGCACGCTCCTCAGGACAAAAGGAAGGCAAAGAACCAGTGGCACAAACAGAAGAAACGGAATAACTTATTGCTCTACAAAATATTTTTCAATAAAATTTATAAAAAACCCTCGAATACCTTAAACATTTACGAGATTTTCCACCATGGAAACTATGAATAAATGGGAGTTATTCGAGGGACCCCCGTTTAATTTTTCAGGCTATAAAAATGAATAATATTAATCTGAATATCGCAATTCCCTGTAATATCTTAGAGGATTGTAGTGATCTTCGTGCCAAAACGCTGAAAATTGGGCAAATTGCGAGAGCATCTTCGATTTTTAGGGTTAAAAAAATTATAATTTATTCCATTAATAAGGGGTTTTATAAAAAGTATTTGGATGATATTGAATTAATCAAAAGAATTTTAGAATATTTAGATTGTCCCCAATATCTTCGGAGAATAATATTTCCTAAGATACCTATATTGAAATATGTGGGTATATTACCACCTTTAAGGACTCCTCATCACCCTTTAGAAGATAAAATAAGCAAACTTCAGCCAAGTTCAATACGAGAGGGAACTGTTCTTTATTCAAATGCTTTTTATTCGGAGTTAGAAATAGGACTTGAGAGGCCCCTCAAACTTGACGTTCCAAACCTTCCAGAAAAAAAAAGGATTATATTGAAATTAGAAAAACAAGGAAATTCCATTTCAGGGGTTCCCATCGAAAAAGAGAGTATAGAAGAATATTGGGGATATGAAATTCAAGTTTTCAAGGGATCTTTACAAAATTTTATCAGTTCCTTTTCGGATTACACGGCTATAGCAACTTCAAAGCGAGGAAATTCTATCAAAATGAACGATATCGAATTTATTCAACAATTACAGAAAAAAGATGGAATTTTGTTATTATTTGGCAGTCCAAATTATGGTTTATTCGAAATTTTCGAGAACCAAGGTCTTAATTTAGAAAATTCTGTGGATTTTATAATAAATATCGCATCAAATCAAGGAACTCAAACAGTTCGCGTTGAAGAGGCAATTTATTTTGCACTGTCCATAATTAATTGTATTCTTTTTCTTTAAATTGATAAATATACAAAGGATTTCTGAATTATTTTCCAGATAAAGATTAGCTTTTGAGAATGCATATTTAAGAAATAGCCGGTTGAGAAATCAGTATGAGTTTAAATATTTTTTTTAAAATAAAAAAGCAGATTGGTATTAAAGGTTTTAATAAATGTCTTCTTTTCACAAAAAGCAGGATAGACTGGGGCAATATACCAACAAAATTTTGAAATATTTGATAAGTGGTATTGTTTTATTAGGGATTGCGTATTTTATCTTGGGGGTTCTGCAAAATATCCTTGATCAAGAATTTATCAATTTAAATCTTCTGATATTTAGTGAAATTAGCACCCATATGTTAAACGCAACATTTTTTTTGCTATTGAGTAATTTTGCGACTCTAAATCTGAAATTTTTGTATTCTAGGAATAAAATCTTGATGGATATTATATTCTTTTTTATAATTTTTCTAATTATCTTTATATTTGGTTCCATTTATTTTATGGATCAAAATCTTTTTTCATCTTTTTACTTACTAGGCATTTTTTTCTCCGAATTTTTGAGCTCGATTTCTAATTTATTGCCATTTCTACTAATTTTACCATTTCTTGTCTTTTATTACTTTAAAAAGTTAAAAACCTCTGCCAAATACAAATTGAAAAACCTAAGCTTTAGAAATCAGGTGTTGTTGGTTGATGATGGAAAAGCGAGAAAATTTAAAGGATTATCGATTTTAGAGGTTACAAATATACCAAAGAATATAATAATAAAGGAAGAAAGGACCCAGAAAAAGGCAATAGAGAAGTTAATGATACCAGGTGATGCACACTATCTCCACTATCATTTGACCTCCCTAGCCAAGACCTTACCTGAACTTGCTTTTGAGATTCGAGTTGAAAAGAATGATATTAGATTATGTTTCATTATAACTGCTGCCGGAATTGAAATTAACGAAATAATGAATCAAATCGAAGTACAAAAAAATATATTGGAAAGTGTATTACAAATCACATTTCCAGGATTAAAATTCAAATTATTAGAAGGGAATTTATTAAAAACAGCATGGGAAGAAATTTTCGGGGGTTGGGGAAGCTACAAAGTGAAATTTATTGAAAAAAATAAGATTGAAATTAATAAAATAGTGGAAAAAACCTATATTTCAATCCTCAGGTTTGAGGACATTCCATATTTTAAAATTATTAATAATGTATCCCAGATTGATAGTTTAATTAGAGGGTTACTTGGATCTCAGCTAAGGTTGAATTATATCGTAGCGGCAACAGCAATGGAAATTCATGATTTTGAAAAACAAAAAAATGCGATTGAGAAAGAAGCCCAAGATTTTACATCTGAGGCTTATTCTAAGATCAATAGTGAAAAAAATGAATCTAAAAGAACATATAAACCTTTAAAATATAATCTTGAAGAAGAAGAGATTCGAACTGAGCTTTCAAACATCCGTCATGCAGAAATAACAGGAATGTGGAAGGTTTCAAGTTATATTTCAATTCGATCTAATGATAAAAATCAATTAGAGAATGATATTCAAAAAGTTATAGCTCTATTTTCGACAATTTTTGGTATTGAACTTAAAATTTTAGAATCTACTAATCTTGAAAGAAATTTTTATAGAATTTTCATGCGTAGTCTTTTTGATAATCCTTTAAACTTGACTAGCGAGCAATTGGCTATCTTTCTACATTTACCAGAGGGTCCTATTCCTTCTTTATCCCGCCTGGATATTCCTGAATTTGAAATACCCCCCGAAAATAAGGTTAAAGAGGGGATTTCTATCGGAAAAATTCTCTATTATGATCAAGAAATATATCCCCTGCGATTGACCATCGATGAACTTAGATTAAATACATTCATATGCGGCTTAATTGGAATGGGAAAGAGCCGTTGTGCGATGAATATCATGAAACAATTAACAGAAAATTATCCGGATATAAATTGGATTTGCTTGGATTGGAAGGGGGAGTATAAATTTTTATCTAATGAAGTGAAATCACAAAAAATTGTGGCACTGATTCCCGGATCAGATATTGCTCCAGTTTATCTAAATATGTTTGATCCGCAGAAAAGCAACAGTGATGAACACGCGCGAAAATTATTCGCAATTATCCGAGAAATATTTAAGAGCGAATTTAATAGAGAAACTGAACTTTCTGCTCAAATGGAGAATGTATGCAAAGAAGTTCTTCGAAATGTTATTAAAAATCCAAGGATGCGCAATCTGAATTCCTTTCTTGAAGAATTAACAAATTATGGTAAAGAAAAATTGGCTGAAAATAAGACAATAATGATGACGATTAATGCATTGATTAATCGGTTTGATAGATTTCGGCACGGTATTTTAAAGAATGTTTTAGATGTACAAAAATCAAATATTAATTTTGATGACTTAATGAGTGAAAAGGTAATTTTTGATCTAAGTTATTTAATCTCAAAAGGAGGCGCGAAAGAGGATGTGAGGTTGCTCATGAATTTAATTCTAAAGTACGCAATTGATAAAGCTCTTGAGAGAGGTATAGCTGATAAATTAAAACATATTATAGTAATAGAAGATTCACAGCTTCTCGTCCCATCGGTTCTTAGAGAAGTTCCAGAAACTAGTTTGGTAGAAGATATACCGCTATTATTAAGAGGGGTAGGCGAAAGTTTAATTACTATCGCAACAAGGCCTGAAATTTCATCTGATGTTATTGCCAATTCGGGGGTAAAGATTTCCTTTAAAAGTTCATATGATTCTGAAAAAATTGCAAGATATCAGAATCTAACAGAGAATCAAGAAAAATATTTAAGAATAATGCCAAAACGCGAAGCAATTGTAACACTCCCCAATTTTCAATTCCCCTTTAGAGTGTTGACCGATCATTTTGAATATGAAAAATTGAATGATGAAGAACTTTTTGGGAAAAATATTATTTCATCAAACATTTATGAGCAAAACCAACGAAATTCAATAGAAGGGGGTAGTGAATACCATCCTGAAGAGAAAAGCAAAGAAACCTTTTTAGAAAATAAATTAAATAGGAAAATTCCAAATAGTTTACAAGATTTTAATTCAAAAAGTATGGTTAAACAAACGGTTTCAATTTCTAAACTCCAGGAAATTTTAAAATTCAAGCCATTGAATAAGAAAATGTTGTCAGAAAAATTAGAAATCCCAAAAAATGATATCGACGAAGTCATGAAATCTTTTATTGAAAAAAATCAAATTTTTTCCTTTTTAGCCCCAGTTTTTAATAAAAAGGCAAAACAAAAACTATTTGCTTTACCAGACCACAAGAATTATGTAAAGAACGAGATTGAATCATCCGTTGAAACTGAATTTCTAAAAAATGGAAAAATTGGAAAGCTTGCCAAGGAAGATACTTTTGATTATATTTGGTATGGAAATAATACCTTTTTAAAACTATTAGAATTTTCTGAACCCCCTTTAAGTATATCTGAAATCGGTAAATTATTATTTAAATGGTTTGAAGAGGCCATTGAAAGAGGCAGTTATGAACTCATTGTAATTGTTTCATTTTATGATTGGGGTGAAAATATTCGAAATTGGCTAAAAACGTTAAATACAAATCAAATATTGATTTTTTCTTATGATATTGATGATTGGACTAAATTAAGAGAATATTTAAACAAAGGAATTAAACCAGAATGGGATTTTAAAGGTAATATCAGCTCGGAAAAGAATGTATCAGATAATTCAAATAAACCTTTTTTTCCTGAAAAGATTGAAACCAACAAGATTCAAGAACTCCAATCAAATTCAGCTAGTTCTGTGGTTTTAAAGAACAATAAAGTCGAAAATAATACAAAAATACAGAATTATATTTCGAAAGAAGCGATTCAAAAACAATGGTTTCAGACCATTCAAAATAGATATGGGGATAAACTAAGTTATCAGACCCTTGAAAGATTTAATAAAAATTATCCTTCTATTAATGAATTAGCAGAAGAGCTTGGGAGTTCTATTCACAATATTGAGAAGGATTTAGGGGGAATGATGAATTATTTAAAATTTATTGAAATTCATGATTTATATGACCCGCTAAACTTTAAACAGCGGTATTTTGGGTGGAAAAATGAAAATTTAGGACAAAATTTAATGGAAATCGAATTAAGCAAATTATTGAATGAAAAAAAATTTAATTTTAAAAAGGAAAAATTAGCGGGGGACATTAATGCAGTAACAATTAATGATATTTATTTAATATTTTTAGTGTTTGACGAAGCAGATGTCCAAAAATTTATTCAAATAATTGAACCTGAGAATCTGCTTAATAAATTTAATAAAATTATCCTCATAGTTCACTCAATAGAATTGAAATCTAATGTTGAAAAGAAGTTTCAAGGTGAAAGTTTTTTCAAGAAAATTGAGGTTTATTTATATGATTGGTCCAATTTAGGACCAATGATAAGAAATTTGGCCTTAAAACCATCTAAAATTTAATTTTTTTACAAGAAGTTATTTCCAAAATCTAAAACTGCAATTTAAATTATATAATGTCTAATAAGCAGAACCGAAAAAAAGGAAAATTATTGAAAAGAATAAATTATCTAATTTTTTAGGCGGGACTAAATAATTTTTCAGAAAAATTCTCAAATAAATCGGTATAAATTGTAATTTGAGATTCTCCAGCAGGAGAGACATAGAGATGCATCGGATTTTTTTTAACAATTTCTAAAAATTCATTAATGGCAATTTCAGGTCCTTTTATTAAATTCTTTTTTGTACTCCATTTCTTTTGAAGACTCAATGCCGATAAATAATAGGCCCATATTTGGTCGCTAGTTAGAGTGATTTCACCGGTATTTACGTCAAATAGGGAATATGGAGGAGGGTAGACAGCTCTATCATAAAAATCCCAATTATAAGTATGAATTTTTGCGCCATATTCTTTTGGATGTAGAAAAGGTGCAGTTCCGGGCAATGGGATCCAGATTTCCAATATTATTGATTCAATTAATTGGTTTCTATTCAAATAATCAATTTTTTCTAAATTTAAATTCATACTCGAGAGAGTTTCGCCGCAAAATCCGATAATCCAACTCGGAATCGACATTAGACTAAATTCTTTAATCTTTTTCAATGCTGTGAGTTGTACATCCCAAGAAGGCTTTTTCATTAAAGCTAAAACGTCAGGATCTCCATTTTCAACACCAATAATTACAAAACCATCGTCCTTTAACAAGGATTTCATTAATTGCATTCGTCTATTATCAGCAAGATTAGCACGAGTCAAGGCCATTTTAATTGGTGTATTAATTCGTTTAGTAACTTCATCCACTAATTTTTCGAAATGGTTCATATTAACTGGCAAAATGGAATCCGTGAAATCCATCGATCTTTTCGGAAATAGTTCCTCTGCAATTAAAATCTCATCTACTACTTTTTCTGGAGATCGGAACCGTACTTGATGCTCCCAAAATATTCTTTCTGCACAGAACGTGCAATTAAAAGGACAGCCGCGAGTTGCATTGAGGGGAATATATATGGTATTATTTCTTTCATTTTGAGGGATTAAATCAAAAGCCATGGGGGGAAGACTGCTGAGTTCTTCACTAGACATCAATTTTTGGTTCTCAGTTTTTCCGTTTTTTGTTGTAATGCCCCTGACATTTTCCTCTAATGATAAACCTTTTAAATGGTAGTAAGCGATATCGCGCATAACAAGTTCCCCTTCGCCTCGAACTACTACGTCGATTTTATTTTCAGATTCTTCAATACTGTATCTATCCAAAAAGGTTACATGGGGACCGCCAACGCAAATAAGCACATTTGGATCAATCTCTTTAATTATATTGATAGTTTGCAAGGTTGCATTAAAATTTGGGGTATAGGATGTCAGACCGATAATTCGCGGGTTATATTTTTTTAATAGATTCGATACTGTTTCGCGTAGGGTTTTTTCTCCTTTAAAATGGCACAAATCATAATACTGACAGGAAAATCCTTCATCACGGAGATAAGCAGCCATAGATAAAAGCCCCAATTGAATAGGTATCATGTTTTCTCCATTCTTTAAATGTTTGAAGAAAGGATATATCAAATCGAAGGGTCTAAAAACAGGTTTCGATGGGGGTACTAAAAATAATACATCAACAGCATCCGGCATAATCCATCATCATTTCATTTTTGGTTCTAGGTTCTCAATTTTATTAAAAATGTTAAAATTATTAACTATTTTTAATAAAACTTGTTTGCGCGAGGGATCGCACTGGCTGGAACCCGCAACCGCAGTCCCGTCCGCCAAAATAGCTTTCGGGAATACTTTTTGGACTCTCTTTTCAGGAGAAGCCATTTCTTTCATTAAAAATGTATTTCCAAAATCCTTTATAAGCTCCCCCAAAGAAAATTAGGGATCAAAACCTGAAAAATAAAGACAGAATACTCATGGCGCTCAATTTCCTTACATGTAAGGGGAAATAATTTTTTACAAAGGATAAGGATGAAATTTAGCATTTTTTATTTTTTATATTTCTTAGGATGATATGTTTTTGAGCAAATTGAATTATAACTGATTTTGAAAAAATCTATTTAAACTCCTTATCTAGTTTAAAATTATCAATTGACCAAATCGAGTGACCTATTCTAAAATGGAAAAAAAAAGAACTTATTTTTGCTATTTAAGTGGAGAGCTTCAGAGTACAGGAATTCCTTCTCATGAAGTGATAGCGATTTTGAAATCCAATGGTGTAAGACCTAGTCAAATTCAGGTTTATGACCAAGTTTTATTATTTACCTCTAATAAAAATATTTGTGAATTGATCATAAAACGGGCTGCTTATGTCCATCAATGTGGTGAAGTAATTTTTAATATTTCTGATGCAACTCCCGAATCAATTGAAAAAGAGATACGCCTGATAGATTTTAATGAGATTTTAAAAGAAAAATTTTCTTTTGTAGTACGAATCAAAAAAATTAAATCATATTTTAAAGAGATTTTAGAAGAAAAATTAGAAAAAATAATTGGAGATTTAATTAAAACAGGGTCAAATAGGGCAATTAAAGTAAATTTAAGAAACCCAGAATGTCATTTTTTGGGGATTTTTACGGAAAAGAATTTTATATTTGGAATCAGGCTGGTAGGAGGTCTAAGGAATAATATTAAAGAGAGGGCACCTCATACAAGACCTTTTTTTCATCCCTGCGGATTAGATCCATTTTTGGCGAGAGCAATGATAAATTTATCAGAAATAAATCCCTCAAAAATTTTATTTGACCCCTTTTGTGGAAGTGGAAGCATATTAATCGAAGCTGCATTAATGGGGTTTAAAGTCATTGGATCTGACATTAATTTAAAATTGATAAAGGGGGCGAATCTCAACTTAAGATCTATTTTTATTCAAGATTTTTATATCGTAATGGCCGATGCCCGAAATCTTCCTCTTCGAGAAATAAATTGCATAGTGACCGATCCACCATATGGTCGAAGCACTCGAATTGAGCTTGGTAGAAATTACTCCTTTTATGAAGATGCTTCAGTTTCTCGCGCAAAAAATCTTGAAAATTTATTATCGGAATTTTTTAGAAATACCATTGATTTAATTGAAAAAGGTAATTCCTACGTGATGGCAGTCCCATCCACATTTGAAATCATTTATACTTTAGTTTCAAGATACAATTTAAAAATCCAACAAAAATTTGATTATTATGTTCATAATTCCCTCACTAGAAATATAATGATCTTAAAAAAAATGTGACGTAAATGCAAATTATTTTTTTAGGAACCGCAGGAACTATTCCAACTCGTTTTAGAAATTTACCAGCCGTAGTACTCAGACGCAATGGAAGAATTTTTTTATTTGACGCAGGAGAAGGTACCCAAATTCAATTTATTAAGAGTTCAATAAGCATGCATAAAATTAGTGATATTTTCATTTCGCATCTGCATGGGGATCATATAGGAGGCATTCCGGGTATTTTTCAAAGTTTATCCCTACAAAAGAGATCAAATCTTTTGAGAATTTATGGCCCAAAAGGAATTATGGCGTATATTTCTGCTATTCTTGACACCATGAATTTTGGTTTAACTTTTCCCCTTGATGTAATTGAAATAAGTTCTGGTATAATTCTTGAAGAAAATGAGTTTTATGTGGAATGTACACCAGGAGAACATAAAATAGAGGTTGTATCATATGGATTTTTCGAGAAACCGCGCCCTGGAAAATTTTATCCGGAAAAGGCAAAAGAATTAGATGTTCCTGAGCGATTATGGAAAAATTTACAGAGAGGAGAGGAAATTACTATAAAAAATAGAGTAATAAAACCTTCAGATGTCCTTGGCCCACAAAGACCCGGAAGAAAAGTAGTATATGCTATTGATACACGTCCTTGTGAGAATATTTTAACTCTTAGTAGAAATGCAGATATTTTAATCCATGATGGTATGTTTGCAAGCGATTTATATGAAAAGGCAATTGAAGCGGGACATTCCACAGCATTGGAAGCTGCGGAATTCGCCAAAAAGGCAGAAGTAAAAAAATTATTTTTAATTCACATTAGTTCAAGATATTTAAATCCCGATACACTTTTGAATGAAGCTCAAAAGGTATTTCCTAACACTGAAATTGCAAATGATTTATTAACAGTTGAATTACCTAGAATCAAAAATGGTAATGATTGAATTATAATTTATAAAACCAATCGATTGATTTAACATGACATATGCTAAAAAAGTTTCCGAAATTTTACCATTATTGCAAAATACAGCGAATATTAGAAATGTTGGTATTTTAGCACATATTGATCATGGTAAAACTACACTATCAGATAGTTTATTAGCTTATGCAGGTTTATTGTCACCATCTTTAGCAGGTGAAGCGCGTGCATTAGATTTCTTAGAGGAGGAGCAAAAAAGAGGAATAACTATTAAAACTGCAAATATTTCACTCCCATATAAAGTTGACAATCAAGTATTTCTAGTGAATTTAATTGATACGCCAGGCCATGTTGATTTTAGTGGTGCTCGTGATCAAAGTCTTCGTATCATTGATGGTGCGGTGATAGTCGTTGATGCAGTTGAGGGGTGTATGGTTCAAACAGAAGTTGTTACGCGGCAGGCTCTGGAAGAATTTATCAAACCAGTTTTGTTTATTAATAAAGTGGATCGCCTTATTACAGAATTAAAACTCTCCTTAAAAGAAATCGAGGCAAGATTTAATGATATAATACAAGATTATAACAATTTAGTAGAATTATACGCAATAGATGATTATAAACAATTATGGCGGATTGAAGCAAATAAAGGAAATGTAGTATTTGGATCAGCATTGCATTTATGGGGCTGTACAGCGGGAGAAATGTTAGAAAAAGGGATTAAATTCAGAAATATTGTAGATATCTACCAAAATAAGGATTCTAAAATCGATTATACTCAAATCCAGAAGCAATTACCTTTAAGTACAAGCATTTTTAATATGATAGTAAAACAATTGCCAAATCCAATTCAAGCACAAAAATATCGTATTCCGAATTTGTGGTTCGGTGATATTTCCACAGAAATAGGACAAGATTTATTAAATTGCTCGACTAAAGGAGGAGTATTTCTTTACATCTACAAAAATATTACAGACAAGAACCTTGGAATAGTTTCTGTTGGTCGGCTTTTTTCAGGAAAATTAGAAGTTGGGCAAGAAATTTTTTCATTATCTTCAACAAATTATGAGAGGATTCAACAACTTTTTCTCTATATGGGACCTTATCGGGAAAATATAAAAACGATACCAGCAGGAAATATAGTTGCTTTCAATATAAAAAATCCAAAAGTCGGTGATACTTTAGTTCAAAAAGAATTTGAAGATGCTATCCCATTTGAAAAAATTAAATATGAGACAGAAGCAGTAGTTCAATATAGCATCGAACCTCTTCATCCAAGAGATTTAAAAAATATGATGAATCTTTTAGAAGCCATTTCAATTAATGATCCAAATTTGAAAATAAATGTTAATGAAGAGACTGGAGAAATTTTGATTTCAGGCTTGGGAGAATTACATTTAGAAATAATTGTTAATGATTTAAAAAAACAAGGTATTGAAATAATTACTTCAGACCCGATTGTTACCCATCGAGAAACTATACAAGAAAAAAGTAATTTTAATACAGTAAGTAGTTCGGATTCTAAAAATTCAATAACGATTCAAGTTGAGCCGCTTGAACCGCAAATAATTGAATCATTGACAACGGGACAAATAACCATTAAAATGAGTAAAAATCGCAGAAGACAAATACTAGAAAAAATTTCACATTGGGATGAGAAATTAATCCAGCGGTTATTTTATTACGATATTTTAGGAAATGTAATGTTTTGGCTTGAAGAGAATTATGATGCTAATGTATTGGATAACATTCCTCCAGTCATTTATCAAAATCTCGAAAAAATCTTTAGATTTGGACCATTAATTCGTGATCCTATACGTGGCATTGAAATAAAAATATCAAAGGCATCTTTTGAATCCGAACCCTCACAAATTAATCTATTACACATAATTCCTTTATTAAAACAGGCGGTTGCGGAGAGTTTCCGTAAGTCAAAATCTACCATTCTTCAACCCATTTATAAAATTCAGATCAAAACGCTTCCTTCCTATATTGGAGTAATTAGCAGTATTTTGGCTCAATCGAATGGAAAAGTCTTACAAATTGAACAAAAGGGACAAAATGCATTCGTAAATGGACAAATTCCAGTCCAAAAAACATTTGGATTAGCCAGCCTTTTGCGTTCAAAGACTTCAGGGCATATTTCTTTTTTAACCTTTTTCTCGCACTGGGAACAAGTCTTACCAGAGTCCTATATGAAAGAACTCATTCAGGAGTTACGAGAAAAACGAGGGATACAAGATTAATGGAAAATTTAGCATGATTTATCTCTGAAGATATGTGAGAAACGACTAAGAAGAGGAACCAATTATTAATTTTAAGTGCGGCCACCGGGATTCGGACCCGGGTTGATAGCTTTCTCCTACTAAAAGCTTGGGGGGCTACCGTCCTAGCCTGCTAGACCATAGCCGCGCTTTAGACTGAATTTATTTTAATACACTGATAAAGAAGAAGAAATTTAAAAATCTTCTTTTTGGAACCTAATTTTCTTTTAAGGCGAATAAAAACCGATTATCAATTTGATCGAAGGATGGAACTGTAATGTATTGAACAGATATGGAGAGCCTTGATTCAAATTCATTTTTTTTATTCAATAGAATTTTATCGGCAACATTATTTTCTTCAAGTAGAAGAATCAATTTGTTAAATTTTCCTTTTTGTATTTTGTTTTGAAGGATTTTCCAAAATTTCTGAATTTTATTTTGAATATTTTGTAAGGCATTATCCGGGATATTTGGATTTAAGATTTTAATGTCATTCTCGAAGATGGGGCCACCCGTTACTAGAATTTGCTCTAAATCCAAACCAATATCTATCAATTTTTTTCGATTTTTCTGTGAATTTACTATAAAGAAGTAATTACCAACATCTTTTTTGAGGTCCATTGAATAATTTTTTTCGGATTGTGATCCAATTCCGAAATTTTCATTTAATATAGTTATAATCCCATTTAATTTTATTAAGGAACTTTTAATTTTCTGGAAATTTATTTCATCTAGTGCAAAATTTGGTGTACTTTGTCGAAATATGTTTTTAACATCAATTAGTAAATTAATAGCTTCATTAATTCTTAAAAAGTCAGAAGAATTCATAATATTTGCTCCTTTTTAATTAAATTCAAGAACAATTGGGAGTTTAAATATCTTGTGTTCTAAAAAATTAGCAAAGAGTAATTTGAGGTGGTTCTACTGGATCAAAAGATAAATACTTTGCAATACATAATAAATAACATAACTGAAGATTTGGGCTTTTTTGGAAGTATTGTTTCTTCAGAAGAAGGACTCATAATTCTTACTTCTAATCAAGTGGATCCCAAAATTGAAATGGAATCCTTAGCCGCGAAAGCAGCTTCGCTTTTCAATGATTATAAAGAATTTTCAGAAAATCCTGAGGATATCACAATAACTTATACTGATAAAAAGATATTCATACAAAAGATTTCTCTGCTAGACAATTCAGATAATTGTATTTTATTAATTACAATAATGCCTCAAAATATTAGATACTTCCGTCGGAAGGTTAATAAATTAGCTAAATATGTGTCCAATGCGCCGATTCTCCCTTAGAATCTAAGACCTTTCTATTTCCCACTTTCCTTGAACTTTTTAATGCCACAAATATTTGTAATGCTTGTATTAAAATACTGATTGCTCGGTTTTTTTGAAATAATTTCAGCCATTCTGATACTATGTATTCCGATTTTTGAGACTCCCGAAAACAAACAATAATAATCTAGTAAAATCAATTTTTTATACGAATAATCATTCTTTAAAAAAGGCTTCAGATTTTCTCGAGGAATAAAAAAATGGCACAAAATGAACCCGATACTGGTATTTCAGCGGAAGGAAATTTGGTTATATTAAAATTTAAAGCCTATAAAGATATAGTTCTGCATAGTACGCGATTTGCAAATCCAGGCATTAATAGAGAACGTTGGCGGGAAGTTTATGGATTTTTGGTAGGGACAGTAGAAAATGATAATGTCATAATTTATGAG
>Ga0315279_10007067_pt1 | contig 13968 bp, 10 predicted proteins | sample YL17G06_20_MG_FD_203694 | JGI IMG/M metagenome (GOLD analysis project Ga0315279, IMG submission 203694) | Sediment microbial communities from Yellowstone Lake, YNP, Wyoming, USA - YL17G06_20 | ecosystem: Environmental > Aquatic > Freshwater > Lake > Sediment | place: USA: Wyoming | collected... | reverse complement strand
CGCCACAACCAGGAGCAGGCGGGCGAGGACGCCCGCCCCACCTTTTGTTTCACAATTTTCTCAACACGACACTAGCTTAGCAGCAAGCGCCTTTCCGGCTACCACGAACAGCACAAGTTCCGGTATTTTTCCCACCAGGCGACTACACTCAATGCACTCGTCGTAGCGGCTCGCACTTCATGGGGACAGGGCCTCAGGCGTGTAACCACGGTGACAGACCCCTCTCTGTGAGGTGTGGTTGTACCCCGGCAGCGCGCCCCAGGGCTGCTCATACTGCCAGGTGCAATTGCTTTCTTGCCAGAGAACGAACCTGACCGGCGGTGGCCAGGGCCTTCTTGGCTGCCGCTTTGTCAGCGAATTCGCCGGGATAGCGAGAGGTCACGGCAGCTTCCGAGAGAACTCCAAGCGATGGGCGCAGTGCCTCCCATTTTTCGTCCTTCTCAGGCAATATATCCAACAAGGATTCAAGGTCATGCGTCCGAGGTACCGGCTTGCCACTTTCCATAAGCAAGGCCTTCATGTACTTCTCCGCGCACTGCTGGGCGTGGAAACAGGCATGATCATAGTCAGGCCATTTGCGGCTCCGGAAGACCACGCCGCCCGTGTTCCAGTCTGCCTCGGCCTTCGCCAGCCACTCAGCGGTCAGGACCTTCATATAGCGCTCTCCCTTGTTCCAGTATCTCCTTCATGAACCAGTCCCCCAACTCCAGCCGTTCGCGCACTTTGCCCGGCGTGCGGCAGAGCAAGTCCATTGGGAACGTTGCGCGCACCCGCATCCTGATTTTCGCAGCTTGCATGTAGCCTTTGCCTCTGAAGGGCATAATCACCAACAAGTCCACGTCAGAATCCGCTGTGGCCTCGCCGCGGGCGTAGGAGCCGAAGAGAATAATGCGCTCGGGGTGGAACTCGGCGGCCACCCGCTTCGCAAAGGCGCGAATCTCGCGCATAGGAATTTTGGCGCCCGGCTTCCACATGCGTGCAATATAGACGGCTCGCGGGAATAATTCAAGAAGCGGCGGGCGGGCGGGGTGTACCTTCGAGGCCCCAACGCGCCTTGTCTCGTCGTGGCACTACGGAGGGGACAGACAGCCAATCTCCAAACTGCCGGAAACTTTTTCCTGTGTCAGTCCTCGCCTTGCTGCTGGTGTTTTTCCCACCAGACGGCTACACTCATCCCGTCGCTGGCACAGGCCCGTTGCGCTTCATCGGGGAAAATCTCCAGCATGGATACGACAGAGCACATTGCCGCGCAGAAACTCGCCATCCACGGCGGCCCCAAAGCGGTCAGCACGCCGCTGCCGCACTGGCCGTCCTTCAGCGAGGAGGCCATCCGTGCGGTGGAGCAGGTGCTCCGCTCCGGCAAAGTCAACTACTGGACCGGCTCACGCGGCATGGAGTTCGAGCGCAAGTTTGCCGAGTGGCAGGGCAGCAAGTACGCCATTTGCGTTGCCACCGGGACCGCGGCCCTGCATGTCGCCCTCTCCGCGCTGGGCATCGGGCCCGGGGATGAGGTCATCGTGCCGAGCTACACGTTCATCGCCACCAGTTTCGCGGTGGTGCAGGCTGGCGCCATCCCCCGCTTCGCAGACGTCAACCTCGACGATCACTGCCTGAGCATCGAGTCGGCGGAGAAGCTGGTCGGCAAGCGCACGAGGGCCATCATCCCTGTGCACCTCTACGGCAACGTCTGCGACATGGACCAAGTCGGCGCCTTCGCGAAGAAGCACAAGCTGCTGGTCATAGAGGACAATGCCGAAGCCTGCGGCGGCGCATACAAGGGCCGGAAGACAGGCACGCTGGGCCGCATCGCGGGCTGCAGCTTCTGCCAGAACAAGACCTTTACGACGGGCGGCGAAGGCGGGATGGTCACCACCGACGACGAAGAGCTGGCTTGGCAGGCCCGCAGCTTCCGCGATCACGGCTACGATGTCAAGGAGCGCATGAACCTGCTCGCGCTCGAACAGAAGCTCCCCTACATCCACAATCGCCTCGGCTGGAATTACCGCATGACGGAGATGCAGTCGGTGATCGGCCTGGCGGAACTGGCGCGCATGGATTCCTGGAACATGCCCGCGCGCCGGCGCAACGGCCGCATCCTGCTCGACGTTCTCGGCCCGCTCAAGCAGATGAAGTACCTGCCGGTTGATACGCCGGAACGGCAGAACGGCTGGTATGTCTGCGCGTTTTCTCTGGATATCGAGAAGATGAGCTGCGATATCAAACAGTTCGTCGAGGCCGCGACGGCAGAAGGAGCGCCCGTGTGGCGGGTCTTCTGGCCGCAGTGCCACACCGAAAAAGCGTTTCAGGAGCACAAAGGCTTCGGCGACTCGGGCTTCCCCTTCAGGTCCGCGGAATACACAACGCAGGCCAGCGCCGATTACACGCGCGTGGAAGTGCCCAACGCCCGGTGGCATGAGACGCACACGTTCACGTGCTTCGCCTTTCCGGTGTACAGCGAACAAAATATCCGTGAGATCGCCGGCGCCCTGGTGAAGGTGATCAAGGCCTTCGCGTAGTGTCAACCAGCATGCCTACTTTCCTGCCGGTGCTTCCGGCACGACGACCACCTTGGTCTTAGTCATGATTGGCTTGCCTTCGAAATCGCATTGCGCAGTGACAATGTGGATGCCCGGCGTCTTGAAATCATGGGTCAGCACCGCATAGGACTTATAGTCCGCCACCTGCGTGCCGTCGCCGAAGTCAACCGCGATGGGGCCCGGCTTGCCCTTGCCCTGGAACCAGAAGCGCAGCCGCAGAGCTTGTCCGCACCGAATGTCCTCGGCTGGCGTATACGTCATGAAGATGTGCGGCACGCCGTCCTCGGGGTTGGCCTGGGAGAACACCTTGACCTGGCAGAAGTCCACGTCCTCGGCGCCCTTGTCATCCTTCACCCAGAGCGCAGCGACGTAGGCGCCCGGTTTGTGGTAAATCTTCTCGGCCCTGGCCTGCTTGACTTCCTCGCCGTCGTGAAAGACCCAGCGCCATTCGACAATCTTCCCGCCGAAGGCCAGCGAGTTTGAGCCATCGAAGACTTCCTTTTCGCCAACGGAAAGGGTGTGGTGCGGCCGCGCCACCGCAAAGAGGCGCTTCGGGTGCTCCGCCTGATACGCCGTGACCAGCCACGGGTAAAGGTTCAGGTAGTTGCTCAGCTTGCCTGGACCGAAATGCAGGTGGGAGAAGTTGCCTGACCCGCCAGTTTTGCCCAGCACGCCGATCCTCTGTCCCCGAGTAACGCGTGTCCCCACGTCAATCCCCGGCTCGATGGACGCCAGGTGCGCGTAGGCCCATTGGCAGCCGGACGCGTCCGTGATACCCACCCACTTGTACCCGTTGTCGCAGACGCTGACTTCACCGTCCGTGGCGCTGACGACCTCCGCGCCGCCCTCGTAGCCGGCAAGGTCGAAGCCGTAATTGTGGTAGAACCGCTGGCCCTTGGGGTCGCCGTCAGCGCTGCCCAAGTGCACCGGCTCGTTGAACGCCTGCGTGCCGTGCGAGAAAAGCCGGTAGCTGCGAATCGGGAAGCGGAACACTCTGGTATCCACAATCGGGTCGTTAGCGTCCCACAGCGAGAACTGCACTCTCTTCGGCAGCTTGGGTAACCAGCCCGATGTGGTATCCGCCTGAATTCGCAATCCAGCAGTCTCGGTCGGCATCACGTAAGGCGCGCAAACCAAGTCCAGAGGCCTACCATCAACCTCAACACGAACCTCCGCCCGGCGGATGAGTTTGATGCTGCTGTCACGGTGTTCCTGAACAGAAACCAGCTTGATAACACGTTCGGCGCCATTCTTGAGCTTGAATGTGAAAGCCTCGTTGGGGTCAAGCTGGACGAGTTGCTGGGTCGAGGTCCCTTTGAGCGCATCGTTCGGATCCGGAGCCGGCGCCGCGTCCGGCTTGGGCGCGGAGCCAGCCGTGACCTCCTCCAGCACGTGCCACACGCCCTGCCTGAACTGGAATGGCCCGGATAAAACCCATTTGCCGTCGCGTTGCTCAGCCTGGGTGAAGATCGTCGAGACGCGCCCGTCGCGGTGCTTGAAGATGAGCCGTCGGGTGTCATCAATGAGCCAGAACGTCTCGTTCGGACTGGCGATGCCGGCGATTGTCCCGTCCTTCTGAAGGGTGGCCGTGCCGTTATGCCCGCTGGCTCCGCCCGCCTTCCAACTGAAGGCGAACTGCTTGCCCTCCAACGTCTCCTTCCGCAGCGGCGCTTCCGTCTTAGGCGCCTCATCTCCCGCACGGGCGGGGACACCAGTGCCGCGGGCTGCCGCTAGCGCCGCCAGGAGAAGAAGCGCCCATAGCTCTTGTGCTCTCATTGCGCCACCCCCACCGCCTCGCCGCATTTCCGGCATTTCTTGTCCTTCCGACCGAATGGCGCTCCGCATTTCGGGCAACTCCACTTGGCCTTCTGTTCCTTCTTGAATTCCTCGAGGCCCTTCTCCTTGATCCTGGCCAGGTTGCCTTCTGTCTTAGACCAGTTCAGGACGCTCTTCAGCTTGCCGCACGCCGGGTACTCCTTGCATAGCGCGCACGACTCCAGTTTCTTCCCCATCGCACACACGCGGACTTTGCATTGACGTTCCGACCAGTCGGGTACCTGATCGCTCAGGCAGCCGCGACAGCCCTCCTTCGTGGGGTCTTTCGCGTACAAGCTTTTCATCACACCGTCGCACGCGCCGCAGTAAATCCCGCACGGCGCGACGAACTTGTATTCCGGCTTGGGCGCCTCCTTGCCCTCCTCAGCCAGTGCCCGCCGGCAAAACATGCAGCACGGCACGGTCAGCGCCGCCGCGCCCAGGAATCTCCTTCGTGTGACCTCCGCCATATTCCCGCCCCTCCTTTCTGTTGCCGCCGCAACGGCGCCCACTGTTTCCCTGTGCTGCTTCGCTACAATCCATGACGCGCGTGCCAAGTGTTCTGCGGCAGGCGCTGCGGTGACAGAAGGTGCCGCCCTGGCGAGATCACGGGCCTGGCGCTGCATCCACCGCCACGCGGAACCCGCGTCCGGGGTAGGGCGAATTCGCCGGCCTGCCAAACCGGCCTGTGGACCTGACGCCCCACCACCGGTCGCCCGCGTTCCCGCCGCGGATGACCCGGTGGGTGCCGGCTGGCGGTCCCTGGGGATCGGTCACCGCGGCTGCGTCACACGGTCCGAACCGATCCTGGCACCATTCCACGACGTTGCCGTGCATGTCGTACAGGCCGAAGGCGTTGGGCTTCTTCTTCCCGACCGGCTGCGGGCCACTGGTGATGTTATGCACGCCGTACTCGCCGAGTTGCGCGGCGTTGTTGCCGAAATGGAACAACGTCGTCGTGCCCGCCCGGCAGGCGTGTTCCCACTCCGCCTCGCTCGGCAGCCGCGCTTTGCGGCCGGTCTTGGCTGAGAGCTTGGCGCAGAACTCGACGGCGTTGTCCCACGACACCGATTCCACCGGCAATGTGTCGCCTTTGGTCTTGCTGGGATTGGCGCCCATGAGCGCGCCGTATTGTGCTTGGGTCACCTCGAAGATACCCATATAGAAAGGCTTGGTGATCGTCACTTCGTGTTGCGGCGTCTCGGTGTCGAGGTCTCCGGTCACGCGCGCCGATGCGCCGCTGGCGGTCACAGCGCGGGCGTCTTCCGAATTGCTGCCCATCAGGAACTTCCCCGCCGGGACCAGCACGAACTCCATCTTCACGCCGCCGCCGAGGTCGAGCGCTACTTCCTTCGGAAGCGCGGTCTCAGGTTTCAGGTTTGTTGTTCCAGGTTGAACAGCCGCAGGCCGGGCAGCGGGTTTTGCGGCGGCGGTTTCGGTTCTTCCGCTTTCGGGTTTGCCAGGGGTTCTCATCGCCAGCGCAACGACCAACACCAGCAGGCTCAGCCCCGCCACTCCTGCGCCCATGAAAAGCCGCTTCCTGTTCGGCAGCGCCTCCAGCGGCACAAGCGCCGGCTGCTCCGTCACCCGCCGCTCGACGGGTTGCTGCTGCCGCGTGCCCACGGGCCGAAGCGGCCGGGCAGTCCTGCGCGGAGCCGTCGCTGCCCGCCTCGGCGCTCGCGCCACGGCCACGCTCGACTTACCCACGTCCATCGCGCGGCTTGAAGGCATCTTGCCGTCAATCACCAACTCCAAGTCGTCCAGCAGTTCCTTGCAGTTGGCGTACCGGTCCGCCGGCTCCTTGGCCATCATCTTGGTGATAACGTGAGCCACGCCGTGGGGAATGTCTGGGTTAAGGTCCTGCGGGTTGGTGAGTTCATCGGTCAGGTGCTTGGCCATGATGACGCCAGCCGTCGTGCCCTGGAACGGCGTCTGGCCCGTGACGAGGTAGTAGAACGTCGCACCCAGCGAGTAGATGTCGGTGCGGCCATCAATGCCCTTCTCGCCCTTGGCTTGCTCAGGACTGATGTAATGCGGCGTGCCCAGTGCCACGCCCGTCTGGGTGTAGAACGACTGCTCGCCGCCCTCGATGTTCTTCGACAGGCCGAGGTCCAGGATCTTGGCCACGAAGCCTTCGGCGAAAGTCTCGACCTGCGCGCCCTCCGGCGTGCCCAGCGGCTTGCAGATGAAGATGTTGGCCGGCTTGATGTCCCGGTGGATGATGCCGTGGTCGTGAGCGTGCTTGAGGCCCCGTGCCGCTTGGAGCACAACGCCGGTCGCGGCGTCCCACGGGATCACCTTGTCGCGCTTGAGAATCCGATCAAGCGTGTCGCCTTCGCAATACTCCATGGCGTAGTAGTGCGTGCCGGTCTCCTCGCCGACGTTGTACGCCATGACGATGTTGACGTGGTTGAGCTTGCCCGTGGCCTGCGCCTCGCGGCGGAACCGCGTGAGGAACTCGCGCTCCTCAGAGTACTTCCTCGGCAGGATCTTGACGGCGACCTTGCGCCCGACCATGGTGTCGTCGGCCAAGTAGACCGCGCCCATGCCGCCTTCGCCGAGTTTCTTCAGCAGCTTGTAGGGGCCGAGTTGCCTGACGCCACCGGTCTGCTGTGCCAACACCTTCCTCTCAATGGTCTCGCGCTGGATTGGCGAGATGACGCCCTGCTGGATGAGCACGTCGGCGAGCGATATACGTTTGCCCTGCTTCGCGGCTTCGGCCTGGACCTGGCGGGCCGCTTCGAGAAGGTCGAACGTGACTGCCCCGACCTCACTAGCGGCACGGGCAAAGGCTTCGTCAGAGACGCTGCCGGCCATGGCTCCCCCGCATGAGCAAGACGCTGCCAGGGATTATACGCCGCCGGCAGCGGGAAGGCAATGGCCGCAGCGTAACCTGACGACGGAAGTGACAGGCTTGACGGTTCCTTGCATAGGGGCGGCGTCTCGCCCCGCCAGGCGGAGGCGCCCGGACTACGGTTTGTCTACCAGGGGCCTCAAGTCGCAGGTTTCAGGTTTGCGTCATTCCACGCCGGCAGGTAACCTGAGATCCGCAACCTGAAGCCTTTGGCAAAGGAGACCAGCATGGCAGGTCTGTCCCCCAACGTCCGCATGCGCTTGAGCGTGATGATGTTCCTGGAGTATGCCTTCAACGGCATCTGGATCATCCCGCTTTTCAACTACCTGACGAAGACGGTCGGGTACACCGACGGTGAGGCGGCGGGGATGTTCAGCACCACGGCCCTGGGCTTCATCATCGCCCCGTTTTTCGTGGGCATGATTGCCGACCGCTTCTTCTCCGCCCAGAAAATTCTCGGAGTGTTAAACATATTGGCCGCGGTGTTCCTGTACTTGGCCAGCGCCATGGCCGCCTCGGCCGACGGCAAGCCGCAGCCGAACGTCATGTTCTGGATGCTCCTGGCCCACTTCCTCTGCTATTCGCCGACCTGGGCGCTCACCAACACCATCGCGCTCAACCAGATGAACGATCCCGGCAAGCAGTTCCCAGCCATCCGGGTCATGGGCACCTTTGGTTGGATCGCGGTCAGCGCCATTTGCCTCTTCAGCGATCAGATCACCAAGGCGTTCGGCGTAAGCCAGAACTTCGAATACACGAGGATTCCGATGATCATCGGAGCCGGCATCGGCTTGGCTATGGGCGTCTTCAGCTTTTTCCTCCCCAGCACCCCGCCCAAGAGCATCGGCCACACACCGGCGTTAGGCGATATCATCGGCATCAAGGCGCTCGCGTTGTTCAAAGAGCGCAACTTCCTGGTCTTCGCTCTCACGACCTTCCTGATCCTGTTCCCGAATATGTTCTACTGGGGCTTCTGCAACATGTACCTGAACGAAATCGGGATGACGAACGTTCAGTTCAAGCAGAGCATCGGGCAGATGGCCGAAGTCGTCTTCCTGTATCTGATGCCCTTGTTCTTCGTCCGCTATGGCGTCAAGACCATGCTGGCGGTCGGCTTTCTCGCCTGGCTGACGCGGTTCTTCTGCTTCGCCTTTGGCTACCAGACGGCAAGTCTGGCGTTTCTGTTGTACACCGGTCTGGCCCTGCACGGCATCTGCTGGGACTTCTTCTTTGTGACAGGCCAGCTCTATACTGACAAGAAAGCGCCCAAGGAGGTGCAGGCCAGCGCCCAGGGGTTGCTTTCGCTGATCACCTTCGGTCTGGGGTGGTTCATTGGCGTCAACATCGCCGGCACGATTATTGGGAACAACGTGACCCACCAATTGGCCGCCAGCGATCTGCTGAACAAATCGGCCCTCTGCGCCAAGATAGTGGAAGGCAAGGCCGCTGCCGAAGCTGTCCCCGCCAAGCGGGTCTGGGAACTGCTCGACGCCGAAGCACGGCAGGCCATCGCCGATGAGGCCAAGGGCACGGGCGGCGATGCGTCGCGTGAAGGCAGAATCCTCAACGCCTTGAACGCCCTGGTTGTCAATCCCGGTCTCTATAGTGAAGCCGGCTTCGCAAAGATCGTCGCAAAAGCCCAAGCCGACAAGGATGTCATGTTCACCAATCTCCTTGCAGACCAGCAGAAGATGGTGCAGGGCGGCGCGAGGATGAAGGACCCCGACCTGCGAGAACTCAACCGCCTCTTGCTGGAGCGGTCCTTCCCCGGCGTCATCGCGCCCAACCGTCATGCGTGGAGCAGGATCTGGCTCTACCCGGCTGGCATGGCCATTGTTCTGTTCATCTTCTTCATGGTAGGCTTCCGGGACAAGATGCTGGTGGTCGAGAAAGAAGGCAAGCAGGCAGCGGCCTAGCTGGGAAAATGGCAGCGGGAACGCCCGAGCATGGAAGGTGACATGGCAGAGTACCTGTTAGGCATTGACAACGGCGGGACGGTTTCCAAGGCCGCGCTGTTCACCGTCGCCGGCAAGGAAGTCGGCGTGGCCTCGCGGAAAGTGGGAGCGCTGGAGCCCAGGCCGGGCTGGTCTGAGCGGGACATGACAAAGATCTGGCGGGCCACTGCCCAGGCCATTCGGGAAGTGCTGGCCAAGACCAAGGTTGCTCCCGCAGCGATTGCCTGCGTCGCCCCCACAGGGCACGGCAACGGCCTTTACCTCGTTGACAAGGCGGGCAAGCCTGTCCGCAACGCCATCTATTCTACCGACAAGCGCGCCCAAGCCTACGTTGACAAGTGGCTCGCCAACGGCGTGGACGCCAAGGTGCTTCCCAAGACCACGCAGTGCCTCTGGGCCGCCCAGCCCAACGCCCTCCTGGCGTGGGTCCGCGACAACGAACCCGCCGTCATGAACCGCGCCGCGCATGTTCTGATGTGCAAGGACTACATTCGTTTCCGGCTGACCGGCGAGATCGCCGCGGAACTCACCGACATGTCGGGCGCGAGCCTGATGAACGTCGTCACCGGCCGATATGACGATAGTGTCCTCGAACTTTTCGGCATCGTGGACATGAAACGCCTCCTGCCGCCGCTGGTAAAGAGTGCGGACATCTGCGGCGCGGTGACGGCTCAGGCGGCGAAAGAGACCGGCTTGAAGAAGGGCACGCCCGTCGCCGGCGGCATGTTCGACATTGACGCTTGCGCCCTGGCCTCCGGTATCACCGACGAACGGCGCATGTCGCTGGTCGCGGGAACGTGGGGCAACAACCAGTACGTGGCCCAAGAGCCGCTGATTGACAAAGACCTTTTCATGACGTCGTGCTACTGCATCCCCGGCTACTACCTGATGCTCGAAGGCAGTCCGACCTCGGCGAGCAATCTCGAATGGTTCGTCACCGAACTGCTCGACTGCGGCAGCACTCGCGGCAAATCCGTCTACGAGCAGTGCAATGAGCTGGTGGCAAGCGTGGCGGACGATGATTCCACCCCCGTCTTTCTGCCGTTCCTTTACGGCTCGAATGCAAACCCGCGCGCCAAAGCGTGCTTCATCGGCCTGGAAGCCCGCCACACGCGCGCGCATGTGCTGCGAGCGCTCTACGAGGGGATTGTCTTCAGCCACTACAGCCACGTGCGGCGGTTGCTGAAGTTCCGCGCCGTACCGGACGCCATTGCGTTCTCCGGCGGCGCGGCGCGCAGCAAGGTCTGGGTGCAGATGTTCGCGGACTGCTTCCAGATACCGGTGGAGATACCCGCGGGCACGGAGCTGGGTGCGCTGGGCGCCGCCATAGCCGCGGCGGTGGCCTGCGGCATCTACCCTGGCTACAAGGAAGCCGTTGCGGGCATGACCAGGGTTGCGCGGCGTCACGAGCCTGACTCGGGCAAGAAGGACATCTACGCGGCGAAGTACGAACGCTACCAGAAGGTGCTCCAAGCGCTTGACCAACTTTGGTGAGAGGAGGAGGAAACATGGGAAAGATAAGGTATCAGACGGGATTGTGCTTGCTCTGCGGCCTGCTGCTGGCCACGGCTGGGTGCGGCCTTCAACCGAAAGCAAAGGGGAAACCCCCAGCGCCAGTAACCACATGGCCGGTATCCACAACGCCAGCCCCGTCAACCGGGCTCCTCTTCAAACTGGACGACAAATGCAGCAGCCCGGATGGCATGTGCATCGGCAAGGACGGGTACATCTACCTGTCCATGAACAACAAGAACACGGAGTTCAAAGATCCCTGCAAGATTATGCGCATCAGCCCGGACGACAAGCTCGAAGACTTCTGCGAACTGCCCGGCCATCCCGACACGAAGATCTGCAGTCCGCTCGGTATCGGCTTCGGTTCCGATGGCAACCTATACGTCTCTGACAACCAGATGTTCGTCAAGGACTCTAAGCCCGGCACGTCGCGCGTGCTGCGCATCAATATCGAAAACGGCAAGGCTGGCAAGATCGAGACTGTCGCCACCGGACTCAACATGGCCAACGGTCTGGCCTGTTGGGGCGATTGCGTATTCGTCGCCGATTCGACCCTCGGCGGCGAAAGGCCCGTGTTCAGCGGCGTGTATGGCTTCAAGATCAGCGAACTGAAGGCGGACAATCCAGTCAAAGTGACAAGTAGCGGTACGCGCCTGTTTTTCTCGGTCTATACCGCAAACCCGGACCCGCTGTACCAAGTCGGCGCGAATGGACTCGACTTCGACAAGAACGGCAATATGTACGTTTGTAATTTTGGCGATGCGGAAGTCCTGAAAGTGACATTTCTCCAAGACATCTCGACTGAGGTCAACCCTTTTGCGTGGAAGATCAAGTTTCTCAGCAAGTCGCTGGCGAAGGGCCAGGGTATGCTGAGCACCGACGGCCTGCATGCGGATGACAAGGGCAACCTCTGGGTCGCCGACTTCATGGGCAACGCGATCTTCAAGATCAACGCTGAGACCGGCGCGGTGACGATGATCACCAAGAACGAGCCGTGCAAGAAACCAGACTGCGCCAGCGGCCACCTGCACGCGCCGTCGGAATGCATTCGCCGCGGCAACAAGGTCTACGTTTCGAACATTGACATTACCTACGGGCCGAACGTCAGGCATGACGTTCACACGATGTCGGTCATCACACTGGTCAAGTAACCAGAAAAGGAGAGAGAGAACATGGACAGACGAGAAGCATTGCTCGCCGCGGCCGGCGTAGCCGGTGCGGCGTTGTTGGCGTCCGGCAGCGCTCGGGCCGACGACAAGGACAAGAAGAAGATCAGGTTCAAGGACTCAGACTTTGTGGACTCGAACGGGAAGTTCAAAGAAGACAAGGCCAAGGACGCCATCGTCGCGTTGATGAAGTACCACGGCTACCCGGTCTTTGACGGCATCAAGGAGAAGCTCTGGGTCTCCGATTACGGCAAGGGCCAGTTCACCAAGTTCGGCCTGGCCGCGATCATGCACAAGAACAACGAGCAGGATCGGTACATGCTCATGGACATCTTCCTGCTGCCGCACCAGATGCTGCCTGAGCACTGGCACGTGCAGACCGAGAAGAACCCCGCCAAGCGCGAAGGCTGGCTGGTGCGCTGGGGCGAATCGCACATCGTCGGCATCGGCGACGACAACCTCAGCAAGGACGTCGTCATCCCGGCTTGCCACAACGGCGGCAAAACCGAAACGCGCCACGAGGTGCTCGCCAAGCCCGGCATGTTCGTGCCGCTGGCGCAGGTCGAGTCCAAGCACTGGCAGTGGGGCGGCGACGAAGGCGCAATCCTCACGGAAGTCGCCAATGTCCACGACGACAGCGGCGTGCGCCATACGGATAAGGAAGCGAACGACTTCTTCCTCAAGGGCGGCAAGTAACCATCCTCGCGCGCGCACGGACGGGCGCCAGTCCGGATTTCTCACCGCGGAGGACGCAGAGGAACGCAGAGAAGGGATTTTAGATTTTCGATTTTAGATTTTGGATTGCATCGGGCTGGAAGTTCAAATCGAAAATCGCAAATCAAAAATCGAAAATTACGTCCCTCTGCGCACTCTGCGTCCTCTGCGGTGAATGAGTTGTAGGAAATGCGGGCTACTGTTCCAGAAACGCGCCCGACCAGGCCGAACACTCCGGCCCCGCTTTCGGCGCGGGGCGAAAATCCGGCAGGTCCTTGTAGCGGATGTTGCGCCGGCCATCGTAGGTGCCGTAGTAGGGCGCGTTGGCGTCTATCCACGTCACCAGTTTGATGAAGTCAGCGCGCGGCAGTTTGATGTCGTAGTGTCCCTTCTGCAGCAGCGCCATCAGCTTGCTGGTGTGCGAGCCGTACTTCAGCGGATCGGCGGACTCGATGTGCGCGTGCTTTCCGCCGGTGCCCGAAATGCCGATCTCGTCAATCACGTTGCCCGCCCAGCGTTTCTTGAGCAGGTTCTCGTAGGAGACGCAGAACAGTTCGGTCATCGTGCCGCTGAGGTCAATGCCGTTGGTCTTGCTCCCCGAATGGCAACTGACGCAATGCTTATCGAGAACCGGCTGCACGTCGGCCGGGTAATGCATCGCTCGTGGCACGACTTCGCCTGGCTGTGCGACCGGCTTGGCGGGCGCTGACCGCACCGCCAGCGGGTACGCCGCCGGCCGGGGCGCGTTGGCTTTCTCTTCGTGGCAGCCCACGCAGCCGCGGGTTTCGCCCGGCCGGAGGTTCACGAACGTCCGCATGCGCTGCAGTTCCATGTAGTCCCCATCCAGCGCCTGCAGGAAGATGTTCTTGTCGGCGGGAACCGTGAAGTAAGCGGACCCGTCCGCCTCAACCGGCACGACGCCATGCTCTATCTTGGCCGCGAGGTGGCCGCCCCAGCTTACGGCTGCGTGCTGCTGAGCGATCTCATCACCCGGCCAGCGGCGCCGCGCTTCCCACGGACGCGGGCAGTCCTCCATGACGCGCAGGTACTTCACGCGGCCGCGCTCGATGCCGGTCATGCCCACATACACGTCCTGCAGCAGCAGCGTGCCGGTGTTCGGCGGCCCGCCGGCATCCTTTCCAACAGGCGGGATGACGGGCGGGGTGGGGCGGGGCCGCAGCGGATAGGGTCCCCAGCAGGAGAACTCGGCCTCCTTGTGGATCAGTTCGCGATTGCCGAACTCGTCGAGCAGGTACAGGCCGTAGCCCGCCGGCTCATTCCACGGCTTATCCGGATTGTACGCGACAAGGAAGCAACTGTACGACAGCGGATACGGTTCGCGAAACAGCGGGCCTTCGAGATCGTGGACCCACTTTCCGTTCTTCAGGTGCTGATAGCCGTGCTCATCCGGACAG
>Ga0315279_10007066_pt1 | contig 13973 bp, 13 predicted proteins | sample YL17G06_20_MG_FD_203694 | JGI IMG/M metagenome (GOLD analysis project Ga0315279, IMG submission 203694) | Sediment microbial communities from Yellowstone Lake, YNP, Wyoming, USA - YL17G06_20 | ecosystem: Environmental > Aquatic > Freshwater > Lake > Sediment | place: USA: Wyoming | collected... | reverse complement strand
CCTTGTTGGCCGTGCGGTCCCATATCCGCATGCAGGACTGCCGCGCACCGGCCGGCGCGGTGGTCGTTGCCGATATGTCGAAGTAGCAGAGATACCGCCCGTCGGCCGTCCAACGCGGCGGATAGTCGTCCAGTTTGGTGTTTCCCTTGCCGAAGGGCAACTCGGCGACGGCCTTCTCAGCCTTCAGATCGTACAGGCTGAATTTCGAGCTCTGGACCATGGTGGACTGGTCCCGCTCGGGCAGCGTCAGAATCGGCAGCAGGTCGGCCGTGGGGCACATGGTGAAGGTAATTCCGGAAACATTGACCTTTCTGGGCTCGAACTTCTCGGCCGGGGTCACGATCAACTCCTTTGGCGGATCGTTCTTGGCAAGTGCCACGATGATGAGGTTCTTCCCGGTCCGGTCGAACGACGCCAAGACGATTTTCCCCTCGATGGGCAGCAGTTCCATTTGATCGGCGGCTATGTCGTACACGCCCGGCTTCATTGTGCCTTCGCGGTCGCGGAATATGTCCCCAGCCGTCGCCGTCACTCCCACGCCCAGGACTACTCTCTTTCCATCGGCGGCGAAAGCGTTCATGGCGAGCATGAACTGTAAGGGGTCTGTCCACGTCCACGCCGGCCCGGGCAGCGCCTTTTCCTTGCCGCTGGCCAGGTCCAGAAGCGTCGGCCTGTACAGATGACCCGACCACGGTCCGGAGTATCCCTCCGGTCTGACAGGGGCCGGCTCCGACTTGGCGTAGAGCAGCAGGTTTCCATCGGGGCTCAGCCGCGCCGCATTTACAGGCGATGCGGACCCGTCCTCGCCGCCCAGGGAAAGCACCTTGTCATCGACCAGCTTGGCCTCCTGCCCGGCCGCGAAGGACGCCGCCGCAAAGGCCGCCACTATCGTCAGAAATCCATGTTTCATCATCCCTTTTCTCCCGCTTTCAGTGGTCAAGTGTCCGCCATCATATCCCGCGTTCTTGAAGCACCCTGTTTCCCATGTCACAGGTCACGGAAATGCTATCACCGCCCCACGTGGCCGTCAATGGCTATCGCGTCTGTGCGTAGGGGTTGGCAACCAGTTTGCGGCACTTGGCGATGGCGCGTGCGATCTGCTTTCGGGCCGCGGCGTCTTGCTCCACGGCGGCGGATGGAACCTGTCGTCGGGCTCGCCCATGCCGATCAGCAGAAGGCCCGTCAACAAGGCAACATAGCCTAAAACGCCGGCAGACTCGTCCATGTGCTCAACGGATGAAAGCAGGCCCATCGCCCCTAAGAATAACGTCCACCCGGACGCGGTCAGAATGACCTTGCGAAACACGACGGCCTCGATGGCCGGCAGCATGTCCGCTGTCAACCGGGCACTATTCGGTTCGCCAGGCAGCATCGGACGATTCTCCCTTGTGGTTTCCGTGGCGCCGGGTCAACCGCCGTCCTGCGGCGGGCCTTCGATGTGCTCGGCGCCGGGCAGGCTCTCCAGTTCCGCGACGAAACCCGGTTCGAGTTCGTGCCGCGAGATTTCTTTCGACTTGAACTGATTGCCTGACCGGACCGCGCTATGGAACACGAGCCGCCCATGGGCGCAGTTGCGGCAGTACACGATTTGCCCCTTGAAGTGCGTGGGCAGCTTCATGGTCTGCTTTCCGGTGATCGAGGGCAGTTCCCCGAGGGCCTGGTTGAACTGCTGCACGTCGCCGTCGGCGCCCGCCTGAATCACCGCCTTCATCATCGCCTGGGCCTTGGCGAGGGCGGCCTCCTGTTCGGCGGCGTATTGCTCCTGGGCCTGAGCATCCCGCTTGGACACCTTCCTGGCCGGGACGGACGCCGGCCACGGGCCGAGGCGCCGCCTCTTCATGTACAGGCCGCACGCGTCGCAATAGGGCGAGGCCCGCAGGATGAACGCCCCGATCAGGCCGCCCAGCGCGAACCCGGCGATCTCGAGCAGGCGGATCGCGTAGCCCCACGCGCCGAGCGGCCCGCTCTCCTTCTTGTGCTCTTCCTTGAACGTGAAGGATCGCGTCGTGTAGTCGAAGTATTCCCAGAAGCCGACGGGCGTTCCGTCCTCGTATTGGCGCGCAACCTGGACGTAGTCGATGTATTGCGCGGCGAAGTAGCTGCTCAACTGGAGGATGACAACCATGGCGAGCACCGGTGCGTTGACCTTGATGCTCTTGAACCACGTGGCCAGCACGTACCCGCTGCCGGCGCCCAGGCCCGCGAGGATCGCGCCCACGGGGATATACGGCATGAGGTAGAACCCCATGACGGAGATATCCGCCCGCGACAGGGCGTACACTATGCCCAGCGTTATCGCCGACGTCACCAGCCCGGCCAGGATTACGGACAATCCGACGGACCTGGGCCTGTTCGCACGCACCTGCATGGTCGGGTTCCCATTCATATTGTCCCTGCTTTCCTTAATCCTTGAAGTGTACCCGGCTTCCGGGAAGCCGCATGCCGTCGCGCCTGGCAATGCGCCGGCGAGGGCATCTGGTCCCATGTCCTGCCGCCCAAAACCCGGCCGGCCTTCTTCTTGTTCACGCCGCCCCATTGCTTGAAGAAGAACGCGACCTCGGCTCGCCTGCACTGCTCGCGAAGGTCCAAAGCCCATGCCTCCGCCATTATCCTGGCGCCCGGGCCGGATTCGCCGCCGACGATTACCCATTCGATGTCCGCAAGGTCCAGGCCCGGCAGCGGCCCAAGCAGCGGTTCGATCGACAGGAACCGCACCGCCGCCGGAACCTGCCGGAGGTCGTCGATGCGATGGACGTAGTCGCCGCTCTCTACAGTCACGCCCATCCAGACGTTCGTCGGCCAGGGCAGCAGCGGGGCCAGTTCCGCGAGCCGTCCTGACCGCTTCGTCAGCACTTGGAATATGTGCTGGTCGGCCTGCCGCATCACGTCGAACACCCGGCGGATGAAGTCCGCCGGCACGTCCTCGTGGAACAGGTCGCTCATGGAGTTGACGAACACCGCCTGCGGCTTCTTCCACGCCAACGGAAGATTCAGCGCTTGTTCATGCGTCGTAACGCGAAATCCGTTGCGGTAATTGGGTTGCCCCATGGCCTTGAGGCGTCGCGCCATCCGCTCGGCGTAGCAGTGGGCACAGCCGTGGCTGACCTTCGTGCAGCCCGTGACCGGGTTCCACGTCGATTCCGTCCACTCGATCTGCGAATTCGCGCCCATGGTCAGCCTTTGGCCAGGATGTGTTGGGCTATCCGCATCGCCGTCTCGACCGCTTTCTTGCTGGGGGTGCCGTTGGCAAATGCGCGGTGGTAAGTTGGAGACAAAGCCAGCCCGTTATTGATTACGTCGGCGGCGGTGAGGGCAACGCGGCTCCGAGCGCCACTCCAGGATGAACCTTGCACTGTCAGGTTAGGGCCAATGATTGGCGTCCTGTTCACCCAAGTTGCCCTCCGTTTCTGCGGCCTCTGGCATACTCGGCCTCCACAACCCGGGCTCCAGGTTCGTTATGGACGCAGGCGACCAGGTCGGTGACATAACCAGCCCATCATCGGCAACTGTGAGTCCTGCCGCGCGGGCGCGTTGTATCGCTTCAGAATCGTCGATCATGCCGAGCTCGTCCAGGGCCTGTACATACGGACTCCCATCCACATCGAAGATCGCCCAGCCCTTTTCCTCGGCCTGCAGGGCCGATATGCGGACCCCTGCTCTGAGCCAGAATACATGGAATGTAAGCGGCATGCTCATCGTCTCCTGTCTATGTATCGTTGTTTGGGCGGACGCCGTCAGAAGGATTTGGCCATGCGCCACCGACCGCCGACAAGCTCGATCTCGCCGCGCTTCTTCAAGTGCTGCTGAGCCGTGCGAACGGAGTGTTTCCACTTTTTCCCGAAATGCTTGCCGTCAATGATTCGGTCCAGGGTATCGTCGCACAGGTCCGGGTGTATCTGTCGAACTGCCCGGTGAAGGTCTTGTGTGGAAGATGGGCCGGAACGGAGGATGTGTCGAATCGCTTCAGCGAAGATCGAATGGGGTGGGCGTCCCGAGACCCGCGCCCGGATGATCTCGTCCTCTGCTTCCCTCAGTTTCTTATCGAACTCCCGCCTTAGGCGATTTCTCAGGGTTTTCTCGGCGGTCTTGCGTATGTCGCGAAGCTCCAAGGTGATCCGAACAAATGCCTCCAATTGGGAAAGGTCGATTGGCGAACCCAGAGCCGCATACTCCACCACGTCCTGGCGTATCTGGCGAACAACAGGTGGCTCAAGGAAGCGAACCCCGTACTCGAAATTGCGGGCAAGCCCGCTGGCAGTCATATTTGCAGAGGTGACGACGGCTTCCGTGTCGTCTGCCACGTAAACCTTCGCGTGCAAGCTAGGAAGAAAGCGAATCTCCGTTGCGGGAAAGGCTCGAACAACTGACGTGACAGCCTCTACGTCTGTTGCGCCGGAGAGCATGTTGTCGCGAGAAAGGTCCGTCAGAACGAAAAGTCTGAATCCATCGGGCCAACTTCGGGCCGTTTCTATAACTGCGCCACAAGGACCAGCGCCGATAAACGGCGAGCACAGGACCAAGGATCCCCTCGCATGCGACACCAGCGAGTTGAAACAGTCATTCCACGGGGAACGGAGCAATCCCGGCATGAGGAGCCCTTTCCTTTTTGCGCACCAGCCCGAAGGGGGGACTCGTCATAATGAGGTCCACGCTTCCCGGCTTGACGTGCTGTTTCAAGACTTCGAGGGAATCCCCAACGTAGACCGAGCCGCGTTTGGTCGTGAAGGCCAAACGGACACCCCCGGCCGGAGAAGCCTGGGCTTTTCCCTTGAGATCGTTGCCGCTGGCTCTTGTACGCATAAGACGGATTATAACGACCCTGCCTGGCAAGTGAACCGTGTTCTTCAGAATCCTCGAGGACGCCCCCTCTTGCTTCTGTTACCTGATCCTCCCTTGCTGCTTCCCTAGTGCCCGGTCAAACGCCGCCCGGCGTCGGGCCTTCGATCCTTTCGGCATCGGCGAGGTCCTGCAATCTTCCCGCGGCCTTCTTGTTGGCGAGGAACTCCGCCTTGCCGATGAACGGCACCGGCTCGCCGCCGTATTCACCCATGGATATCCCGGCGGCGACCTGTTCCCATGAAACGCCTTCAATCGAAGTTACAAGGTCGATCCGCACGGGCGGGTAGCCCAACTGAACGATCTGGCCTGGCTTCTGGAAATCCTCCGCCGTCAGGCCCACCTGGCCGAAACCGAAGGCCTCCAGCGCGGCCATGATGCGATGGGAGTTTCCCTCGATCGGGCGGACGTAAAGGTCGATGTCCTTGGTCGCGCGAATGGCCCCATGAAAGGCCAAGGCGTGCCCCCCGACAATCACGTATTCAACCTTTTGTGCGTTGAATAACTCGAGCAACTCTTTGAAGTCTGGGTAGATTTCCATAGAAATGCCTTCGCAGGCTCTCCAGGGCTTCCATGCGCTCGCCACAAGGGCGGCTCAGCCAGTAGGCGAGGTCTTCTCTCTCGGCCGAGCGGTCTTTGAGGGATCTGATGGTGACAACCTTCTCGATCATGAGCCCATTATCGCAGGCTTTGCCCCCGCCGTAAAGCGCGGCGAAGTCGTCCATTGCGCGGCGACCTTTTCGGGCGACACGCCGACCTTCCACTGCGGGGCCTGGCCAAAATCGTGGTCCAGGGCCCTGGCGACCTCGAAGATCAGCCGGGCGGCCTGGGCGCCGCCGACGTTGTTGACGCGGTCCGCCGTGTCCTGAGGCGTGTGGTAATAGCTGGTCTGGCCGCAATAGAAGAAAAGCGTGGGCAGGCCGAGTCTCGCAAAGGCCGCCTGGTCGGACCAGCCCTTGGTGTTGCTGGTCGGCACGGGCACGATGCTCAGGCCCGCCTTGGCCCGGCCGCGCACTCGCCCCAGCGCGCGGTTTATCACCGGGCTCAGCAGGCTGCCGATCATGAACAGCCGATTCTCGCGGACGTAGCCGACCTGGTCCACGTTGATAAGCGCGGCCGTGCGGGCCAGCGGCGCCGCGGGATCGCGAACGTAGTGCCGCGAGCCGACAAAGCCGATCTCCTCGGCCTCGAATGCGACGAAGACGAAGTTGCATCGCCGGTCGGGCGCAGAGGCCAGAGCCTTGGCAGCCAGGATCAAGACGCTGACGCCGCTGGCGTTGTCATCGGCGCCGGGGAATACCTCGGCGTTGCCGTCCTGTCCGACGCGCGAGGCGAGGTGATCGTAATGAGCCCCTATGACTATCGTTGGCGCGTCGGGACCGGCAGGGCAAGCTAAGCGCCCGATCACGTTGCAGGGCGGATGATCGTGGGTCTGGTAGCCGCCGGGGAGTTTCTGGAACCAGCCGCCGTCGTCTCCGGCGGGCGACAGCGGCGCCTTGGCGAACTGCTCGGCAACGTAACGCGCCGCCACGGCGTTGCCCCTGGTGCCCGTTGCCCGCCCGCCCAAGGCAGGGTCAGCCAGGAAGCGGACATGAGCGGCGAATCTCTCCGGCGAAACCTGCTCGTACGCCCTCATCGGCGCAGGTGGCAGCGCCGGCAGCGCGCAGCCGCCCAGGGTTGCCAATGACAATACGCTCAGCAACCGCCATTGGTGTGAAATGCCGTTGGAATATCGCAATCGCTTCCGCTTCATGACTCGTTGACCATGTCGCGCCCCAGCGCCAGAGACCAAACCAAGGTATCAACGGCGATGTTCACGCCGATCCCCCCGACCAGCTTGGCTTTGTTGAGCAGTCGGTCATCTATGTCCAGGTTCGTCGGCACGGGCATCTCCCATTTGCAGCTTCCGCATAATCTACCACGCCACTGATGTCGCACACACGGAAATGGCGGAGATTTCTGGCTCCTCGCTGTTTAGTGTGGGTGGCTCCGTCCGGACCTGTCTGCCGGCAGGCAGGTTCCGCGAGCTCCTGTCGCATACGAGGATGCGTTTATCGCTTTGTCGGCTTCCAGCGGGAAGTTCAGGAGGCCGCAGTTGCTGAACAGGGGCCTTGACGACGTGCCTGGCAAGCTATACTATATCCTTGCCGGATCGGAGGATAGGGCAACGCAGGCGTGTGACCGGAGCGCCGACCCGGTTCCGATGTCCATCGGGATACAGCGGGATGGGCTCGGACCAGTTCCGAGCCCTTTCCCTTCCCGCTGGCAGCCTCTAAGCGATAAACGCAAGCCCGACATCTCCGCCGGGCTGAGAATCGCCCACACGAAACAGCGATGAGCCAGATTTCTCCGCGCAAAGAGCCGCCGCCGGAATACATCCCACTGACCGGAGCGATGCGGTGCCCGCGTCGTGTGCGGGCTGCGAGCCGCGCGGCATATAGCTCCGGCGACAATCAGCGGTCAGGGAGATCAACCATGACGATGGCGCGAGGTCTGTTTACGGCGGCAGCGGTTGCGCTGGCGACGGCGGCAACGGCGGCGATAGCGGCGGGGTTGCTGGCAATGGCCGGGTGCGGAAGCCCGCAAATGGGGGTCTTCATGGCGGCCGAAAAGGCGGGGGCAGTGGCCGAGGCGCCGGCGCCGTCGGCGCGAGGCTGGCACGGGGGGGCGCCAGCCGCGCCGGTGGCGCCGGACGTCAAGGCCGGCTGGGCCGATGACAACGCCCAGTACAACCGATATCTGGAATACCTCGACCGGTTCTCCAGCTCAGCCGCCCTGAAGCTCGACGTCGCCGACCGCGTCGTGTTTACCGTGCGGGACTCCGCCGGCCGGAGCGTGCCAAACTGCGACCTGACCGTGCGAAGCCCCGCCGGCGCCGTCCTCTGCCGCCGCCGAACCTATGCCGACGGGCGGGCCATGTTCTTCCCGCACGAACTGCCCGGCCGGGCGCGGCAACCGCTGAAGGTCGAGGCCCGCTGGGGCCGCGAGGAACTCATCCAGCCGCTGGACATGCAGGACAGGCAGAATGTCGAGCTTCGCTTCGGCGCCGCCCGGGGCGTCATCGAGCGCGCGCCGCTGGACGTCGCCTTCGTCATCGACACCACCGGCAGCATGTCCGACGAGATCGACCGGCTCCGCAAGACGCTTGAGGCCATCCACTACCAGATAACGCAAATGTCGCCCAGGCCGGACGTACGCTTCGCGATGGTGCTGTACCGCGACCGCGGCGACGAGTACGTCACCAAGGTCGCGCCGTTTGCCGGCGACATCCGGCAGTTCGCGAGCCGGCTCAAGTCCGTCGCCGCCGCCGGCGGGGGGGATCAGCCGGAGGACGTCAATGAGGCCCTTCGCGTCGCGACGAGCGACCTCGACTGGCGCCCGGGGGCGGTCAAGCTCGCGTTCCTGCTCGGCGACGCCCCGCCGCACCTGGACTACAGACAGAACTTCACATACGTGGACTTCATGCGCGTCGCGGCCGAGAGGGGCATCAAGGTGACCGCCATCGGCGCCAGTGGCCTGGACGACCTGGGCGAGTACGTCTTCCGGCAACTGTCGCAGTACACGATGGGCCTGTTTGTCTTCCTGACGTACGGCGAGCAAGGCCAGACCCGGCCGGAATCCCCCACGGGCGTCAGCCATCACACCGGCGACAACTGGGTGTCGCTCAACCTCGACTCGATCATCGTTCGTGCCGTCGCGCGGGAACTGTCGTATCTTTCCGACAAGCCGGTCGAGGCGGGCGAGGACTACTTCCAGGCCCGCACCGCCGACGGCATCGACAGCAAGGCGGTGCTGGAGTCGCTCTTTGCCGACTGCGCCCGGCAACTGGTGGACTTCTCTCAGGCCCACCTGGAGGCCGGCACGGCCGCCGCCGTGGTCGCCGCGCCGGCGGAAGACTGCCCCGCGGAGCTTTCCCGCTCTCTGGGCGACGAGCTTAGCCTGGCGATCTCGCGGCAAAAGTGCTTCAAGCTCGTCGAGCGCGAGGACCTCAAGCGGGTGCTGGACGAGGTGGACATGAACTGGGCATTCGATCCCGCGGCGCCCGCGGTGGCGTCAGCCGCCGGTTCCGTCGCAGTCCCGGCCGGGGCGCTGCCCCTGCCGGCGAAGCTGCTGGTGCTCTACCGCTTGCGGGCAAACGGCGATCAATACCAGATGTTCGTCAAGCTCGTCCGCGTCCGGACAGGCGAGATCCTCTCGGCCTCGATGCTCAAGATCGACCGCGGATTGACCGGCTGAGGCGGAGAATATGAGCCGTAAAGCGGTTTTCCGGCCGCGGTGGCCGCTTGGGGGATCGGCCGGGGTTTTCCCCAGTCGAACATGAGCCTTCGGCTCACCCGAAAAAACGAAAAGCCGAGGACGAGGACGAGAACGAGGACGAGGACGAGAACGAGAACGAGAACGATGGCTGTCGCCTGACCCCTACTACCTACCACCTACTACCTTACTACCTTCTTTTCAGGGCAAAATCCCTGCCCATTCAAGGTACTTGTCGTAATATCGCCCAGCCGATACAATAAGCCTTCCATTGACGAGGTAGTGGACGGCCTTGCAAGCTGTCCGGGCCGGCCGAGGCTTATGGCCATGCGGCTTGAGCCCGGCCAGTACGAGTAATGGAGAATGTGTCGCGTGCCGAAGGGCACGGACAGGAACCAGTTTGTGCGGCCAAGGCCGCGAGTTGCCAACGTAGCTCAACGGTAGAGCACCGCTTTTGTAAAGCGGCGGTTGTCAGTTCGATTCTGACCGTTGGCTTGTATCGAGCGCAGTCGAGATGCTTGCCCTGAGCACGTCGAAGGGGTGTTGAGCCAATCAGCGCCAATCGGCGACGCGGGGCGACAACGAGCGACAAGCCCAAGACTTGGGGCGATTCGTCACGGGCTTCCCAAACGGGTCCGTTTTGCCAGCCTGAAAGCCAAGAAGACCGATCAAACCCGAGCCAATTCCGCAGTTGACGCTGCCGGAAACGGTGGTATGATGCGCAAACAACGTGGGAGTTAACGGTTAACGCGTTGCGGCGGGCCGAAACCCACCCGGCAAGGGTTCGAAAGGAGCGTAGACATGGCTTGGCTCTGTCCCCCTCCTCCCAACCCCCCCCGGCAGAGCCGCCTGCCGGCCCGAAGGGTCTCCCTTACCATCGAGCAGGATAGGGCAACGCAGGAGTGCGCCCCGAGCGGCTCGATGGTGCTGACGGCAGGCGGGCTCCTATCAAAATCAAATTTCCAATCGGTCAGTGCGCGTATTTCCCCTTCGAACGGGAGCGGAAGAGATGAAAACCAGGTGTTCGAACTGCGGGACTACCTTCAAAGTGGATGACGCCCACGCCGGCCGTACGGCCTCCTGCCGTAAGTGCAATCGGAAGTTTGTCATTGAGCCCGTGCCAGCCGAGGCGCCCGCCCCGAATCAGGCGGAATCCGCGCCCGGCCAGGCCGCCGCCAATCCCGTGACCCTGGGGGAACCGACATCCGTCTCGCAAAAGGCACCCGCCACTCCACAGGCCGCACTTACCGGGCCTATAGCAACCTCGCTTTGCTAGGCGCCGCGCAGATTCGGTACACGCCCCAAGAAGCGGTCTTATGGCATTTCTGCCTAATCGTCAATCTATGGAAACCGCTTCAGGCCATGAACGACATCTGGCGTGGCTCGACAGACTCCTCCATATTCCTGCCGGCCTTGTGGTGGGCGAGCCGATTGGTTTTCTACGTCACCGGCCGGGCGGTCTTTTATGTGGTTTCGATGCCCGTGTTCGGCATTAAGCTTGAAGCAAGTACCGCGAAGAATTGGCTTGGTTCATCCATCGCAGGTGAGGCGGTCGGCATCGTCGCGGCAATTGCGTTGATCATCCTGATCGAGATGGTCACCCGCGGACAGGACCGCAAGATCGCCATGATCAAGCCGAAACGAACGCCCCTTCCCGCAGGCTCACCTGGGAAACCGTAGGAACGCCGGAAGGACCAGGCAAGGCCTTCGGCGGGAGGCGGCAGCGCCAGCGGCAGTTCGGTCAGAGCCAATGATCGTTGCACATCTCGGCGGCAGATGAGGATAATTCCAGAAACAGCGGGCCAGCGTAGCTCAACGGTAGAGCACCGCTTTTGTAAAGCGGCGGTTGCGGGTTCGATTCCCTCCGCTGGCTGTAAGAGCACCGCCGCAAGCAACCATTCCTCAAAGCATCAGAAAAGTCCCAGGCACTGCACATGACGTGAACTGACCGGCGCGGGGGGCTGTTTTGGGGCCGCCCGCCTGCATAAGGGGCCCGGGATCCGCAATGCGTGTGCGACAATATTTGGCTCATCCGGTTCTTGCGTAGGTGCGCTGTCGCCCTGGGGCTCCGCCCAAGACCCTTCCTGCCAGGAAATCTTGTCGCACACCGCAATGCCGCCCGAGCCTCAAACCGCTGCAAGGTGTTGAAAGTATGATATGATGGCATACATAAGCCGATGTTGCGGCCTGGGGCCGGCGTGGCTGGCGGCGTTCAGGAGAGAATGATGAATTGCCGATTTGAGCAATCGTTACGTTTGCTTGCTTTTTCGGTCATTGCGGCCCTGGCCGCGTTGACGATGGCGGAGGGGGCCCTTGCAGCCGCGCCCGACAAGGCCGTCAAGGTTGCCAAAGCAGCCGCGCCCGACAAGGCCGCGTCACCCGCCAAGGCCAACAAGGCAGCGATCAAGAAGGAAAAGAACAACGCGAGCCCCACGGTCCCCGAGGCCGGCATCGCCAGGCAACTCGAGGTGCGCCTCAAGGCGCTGAATGCCGACGCGATGCGCCGCGCGATAGCGGACATGGCGCCGGCCGGGGCGGCGGCAAAGTCGCCCACGGCGACGCGGGAGACTCTTGCCCGCCTGGCCGAGTACGAAAAGGCCCTGCCGGGCGTGCTGGCGGGCCTGGCGAACAAGGAGGCCGGCGCGGAGGAAAAGGCCAAGGAGATACTCGACTTCCAGGCCAAGGTTCTGCTGGGCAATCCGCTGCTGGCCTTCGACAAGCTGCTGCTGGTGCGCCGGGCCGGGGATATAAACAAGTCCCTGCCGCCCAACTGGGTCGGCGATTGCAGCCTGCCGCGAAGCGGCTTCGACGACGAGATCGCCGTGCTGAGCCCCGTCCGGCCGGAAGGGCAGTTCCACACCGTATACAAGCCGGCCAACGGCTCGATGACCGCCGACGTGGACCTGCACTGGGACGCCGGCAAGATGCTCTTTTCGGCCATCGGCAAGAACGGCAAGTGGCAGGTTCACGAGGTGAACCTTGACGGCTCGGGCCTTCGGGAGATAACCAAGGGCGAGATAGCCGAGTACGACAATTACGACGCGGCCTACGCGGCCGACGACCACATCCTGTTCGTCTCGAACTCTGTTTGCCGCGGCGTGCCGTGCGTCGGCGGCGGCAGCCCTGTGGGCAATCTCTTCAGGATGAACTACGACGGCGAGGGCGTGCGGCAGTTGTGCTTCGACCAGGACCACAACTGGTATCCGACCATGATGCACGACGGCAGCGTGCTTTACACGCGGTGGGAATACACCGACACGCCGCACTACTTCTCTCGGCTCTTGTTCCGCATGAATCCCGACGGCACGGGGCAGTCAGAGTATTACGGCAGCAACTCGTTCTGGCCCAACTCGATATTCTACGCCCGCCCGATGCCGGGCAGCGACACCAAGGTCGTGGCCGTGATCAGCGGGCACCATGGCGACAGGCGAATGGGAGAGCTTATCGTCTTCGACACCGCCAAGGGCCGGCAGGAGGCCGACGGCGTGGTCCAGCGCATTCCAGGCTGGGGCAAGAAGGTCGAGCCCGTCATCAAGGACGCGCTGGTCAGCGGCGTATACCCGCGATTCCTCACGCCCTGGCCCCTTAGCGACAAGTACGTTCTGACCGCCGCGCAGCTATCGCGGGACACGCCGTGGGGCATATACCTCGTCGATGTCTTCGACAACATGACGCTCATCAGGGACATGCCGGGCAACTCGCTTCTCGAGCCGATCCCGCTTGTGGCCAGGCCTCGCCCGCCCGTCATCCCCGACCGCGTGGACCTCAAGCGAAAGGACGCCGTAGTCTACATGCTGGACGTCTATCGCGGGCCCGGCCTGGCCGGCGTGCCGCGAGGCACGGTCCGCAGCCTGAGGCTGTTCGAGTATCACTACGCGTACAACCACACGGGCGGGCACGCCAGAATCGGCGTCGAGGGCCCATGGGACATCAAACGCGTCCTCGGCACCGTGCCGGTCGAGCCCGACGGCTCGGCCGTGTTCCGAGTCCCGGCCAACAGGCCGATCGCCGTCCAGCCGCTGGACGAGAACGGCCAGGCCCTTCAACTCATGCGGAGTTGGTTCACCGCCATGCCGGGCGAGATGCTCTCGTGCGTCGGCTGCCACGAGAGGCAGACGGACAGCCCGCCGCCATCGCTGAATGTTGCGGCCGTTCGGCGCACGCCCAGCGAGATCGAGCCGTGGTACGGGCCTGTGCGCGGGATGAGCTTCCCGCGCGAGGTCCAGCCGGTGCTGGACCGCTACTGCGTCGGCTGCCACGACGGGCTAAGCCCGGGCCGGCCCAACTTCTCCGCCACGCTCGCGGACAAGCCGGCCAGCGGCTTCACGCCGAGCTACCTGGCCCTGCATCCGTACGTCCGCCGGCCGGGGCCGGAAAGCGACTACCACATGCTCCCGCCCTGCGAATACCGCGCCAACACCAGCGAACTCGTGCAGATGCTTCGCAAGGGCCACCACGCCGTCCGGCTCGACGCCGAGGCCTGGGACCGGCTCCTGACGTGGATAGACCTCAACGTGCCATGCAAGGGCACGTGGCAGGAGGACATAGGCCGCCCCGTCGGCCAGTCGCACGACGGGCGGGAAAAGATCCTCCAACTCTACGCCGGCGTAAACGAGGACCCCGAGGCCATCCCCCCCACCCAGGACAGGTCGAAGATCCGCTTCTTCTGCCCGCCGGCGGAGACTCCCCTGGACCGCGCAGTGCCGACGCTTGCCGGCTGGCCCTTCGACGCCGCCGAGGCCAAGCGCCGCCAGGCTGCGGCCGCCGCCGCCGTGACACGCACCATGACCCTGCCCGGCGGGCAGGCAATGGAACTCGTGCTCATCCCGGCCGGCGAGTTCGTGATGGGCGACCCCCATGGCCAGGCCGACTGCCTGCCGTGC
>Ga0315279_10007065_pt1 | contig 13974 bp, 11 predicted proteins | sample YL17G06_20_MG_FD_203694 | JGI IMG/M metagenome (GOLD analysis project Ga0315279, IMG submission 203694) | Sediment microbial communities from Yellowstone Lake, YNP, Wyoming, USA - YL17G06_20 | ecosystem: Environmental > Aquatic > Freshwater > Lake > Sediment | place: USA: Wyoming | collected... | reverse complement strand
TTCATTCCCCGGGGGGCCTGCACCACGTTGGGTCTCCAGAGAAAAGTTAGAACGCTGCTTAATATTTTCTCGTAGGCTGAGGCCGAGATGAGGCGCGCTTTAGAATTGGCTAGCGCTGATCTTTGCTTGACTTCTTATCTAGATTCGAAATGATGATGTGTTCCAATTTCGAATAAAATTGCTCTGCATTGCCTTCATAGCCAACTTCCCAAAAAAGAATTTTGCCGTCAGGATCAATCACATAGAGAGTAGGAATGCCGGAAACCTGGTAGCTTTTTGCTACTTCATTTCCGTCCAGAAGGATCAGATATTTGTATCCATTTTCTTTCATAAAACGACCAGGGTCACCGCTCTCCCAAGTATTGATACCCACGACGACGACGCCTTTTTTCTCATATTTTTCGTTGAGTTTTTGGAGAGTGGGCATTGCCTGGCGGCAAGGGCCGCACCATGTCGCCCAGAAATCCAGAACGACCAATTGACCTCTTAGATCTTGAAGTAAATGGTGCTTGCCGTTTGCATCCCGAAGGGCCCAGCCCGGAGCCGTACTGCCCACGGCAAGTCCGGGCGCATTGGGGTGATCCGGCAATTCGTATTTCTTCACGGAAAAGCCTTCCGGCGCATAAACGACGAACCGGGCCCGATCGATTTCCGGATTAGCCTTCACGCCCGTAAGAGTCAAGACACGTACTATTTCCTGGTTGGGCAAGCCGGATCCGACATTTTGGACTTTCCGGGGGAGATAGTCATCGGCACCCAAGAACCAACAACATTCTTTAAGGGACGAATCTCCAGAATATCCGATCTGGATGATATGACAGGCAACGCCTCCGACAATTGCCTTGCCTGAATACCTGAGCTTCCCTGAGTTCAGGACATCATCGAACGGAGCCGGTTCCCGCAATTCCGCGGGGACGAGATCGAAGACATTGTGGAGAAGGTATTTTCCGGATTGGTCCGGGTCATTCACGAAAACGGTTTTTTCTTTCTCGCCGATATTTACTACTTTTTGTCCATCATAGACTACCCAGTACGAAGAAGATGGGCCGGAGGATTTTGTTATAGGTTGTGGACCTGAAACACTGAGCTTCCCGCCGAAGAACTGATCTTCCAGAAGCCGGACAAACCTCACGTCGGCTTGGTTCGGCGTTAATACGGCATCCATATCCCCGTACTTGAGGGTTCCGACGACATAATATTCTGCATGATACGAAATGGCCTGGAGATTTTGGATCGCAGCTTTGGATTTTAGGAGGATTTCCTTAGGATCGGGAAGCTGTCCGAAGACCAGAGATCCCAGCACGAAAATCAGCAAAGTCACGTTAGTCGGGACTCGTAGAGTTTTCATTTTCCCTCCAAGGCGAAGTGGCAGAAATGTGCCCGCCTTTTGCGGCTGCTATGCCATATATAACGGCCAATCGGCTAAATCAGTTGCGCCGGGGTGGCGGAATTAGCAGAAAAAAAATAAAAACGAATATAATAGTTGACAAACTAAAATATTAGTTTTATATTATTATCGCCATGAAAGAACTCACACGCGCCGAAGAACAAATCATGCAGATCCTATGGAAACTGGGCCGGGCGTTCGTCAAAGACATCCTTGACGACTTCCCTGCGCCCAAACCGGCGTATAACACTGTTTCCACGTTCATCCGTATCCTGGAAAAGAAAGGAGTCGTCTCGCACAAAGCTTATGGGAATTCCCACGAGTACTTTGCCTTGATCACGAAGGATGAGTATAAAAAGAAATACTTCAAATCCTTCCTCACACGTTACTTCGGTGATTCCTTCCCGGACATGGTTTCCTTTTTTGCCGGCGACCGCGACCTCAGTCTGCAGGAGTTGGAAGAAATCCGACAGCGCCTGGGCGAGGAGATCGAGAAGCAGAAGGGAGAAGGGGAATGAAGCCCTTTCTGATCTATATCTTGCAGTCCGGCCTTTGTCTGGCCGTTTTTTATTCGGTCTACGAACTTTTTCTGAAGCGGGAAACATACTTCCAGCTCAACCGGATTTTCCTTGTCTCGGGCCTATTGCTCTCTTTTTTCATCCCGGCGTTTCCCATTACCTCCCCGTTTAAAACACCGGCCGCGCCCATTAAGTTCGATTACGCTTCGATTCCATCCGCGTCCGTGCGCGGTTTTGGATCGGCCGATTTTCTCTACGTCCTCTATGGAATCGGCGTCCTTGTTTTTCTCCTTCGGTTCGGCCTTCAGCTGGCGAAGCTTCGCCGCGTTGTCCGGACTCATGGGATCCATCGATTGTGCGGAGCGAAGATCGTCGCCGTAGATCGATTATTTTCCCCGTTTTCCTTTCTCGATATCATCTTCATCAATCAAGAGCCGTCCATCGACGCCAACCTCCGCCGTATTCTGGCACACGAACAGGTTCACATCCGGCAGCAACACACCCTCGATGTCTTGCTCATGGAAATCGTCCTCAGCCTCCAATGGTTCAATCCTTTTGTCTGGCCATATAAAAAAGCTCTTCAGGAAACCCACGAGTATCTGGCCGATTCAGGAGTCATTGCGCAGGGTTTCAGTTCGGTCAAATACCAGGCGCTCATGTTCGAGCAGCACGTGGGTGCCAGTCTGTTCGAGTTCGGGAACAATTTCAAAAAATCCCAGATCAAAAGGAGAATCATGATGTTGTCCAGGATCAAATCTCCCAAGGCGGCCAAGCTCAAGCTTCTGCTGGCCTTGCCGTTGGCGATAGTCTTGGTCCTGATATTCGCCGAACCGCGCGTCGCCGACAGAACGTCCGCTTTCGGGGAGAAATCTGGTCCGGCCGATCCGACTCAGGCGAAAGTCACTGAGGTCAAAGAAGAATTCGATAAGCTCATCGCGGAGGAACAAGACCTCCGCCGGACGCTGGAAACGGCTCAGGATAAAACCACAAAGAAAGAGCTGGCGAAGAAAATCGAAACGGTCATCCAAGAGCGGCAACAGCTTGCCGCCGCGCACAATGCCAACTTTATCCCCTCACCCCACGAACTTGAGGTCATATTCAAGGAACTCAAGGAAAAAGAGGGCGTCCTCCTCGCCGAGCTCGAAAAAACAACGGATGAGTCGAAGAAAACCGCGCTCATGAAAACGCTGGAGAATATCAAGCAGTATCGAGCGCTCCTCAAGGACGCTGCCAGGTACTACGAATCGCCCCAACCCGCGACCAAGGAGATGAAGAAGCAGATGGTCGAGCTTATATAGGGAGCATATTTGGATCAAGGTCAAAACCAAAGGGGAGACATTGCATGGAAAAAAATTTAGCTGACAACGTGGCGCGGACAATATTATTCGCGACCGTTATTGTTTTTTTGATTGCTCCATGTATGGCGGCCGGGCCGACAAAATTAACTCCTAATAATCCAAAGTGGGGCGACAGCGTTACGGTGACCTACGATCCCGCCGTCAAGGGGGCGAAATTCCTGCTTGGCGATACAATTTATATCTATTATGAACTTAAGTTTCCCGGGTTCTCAAAGAACGGCTGGGCGAAAATGGTTTCGAAGGACGGAACGTTTAAGCGCGACATCACAATCCCTGAAGAGGCCAGCTTCATTTTCTTGTCTTTTGTAACGATGGACAGCCATGACCAAAACGCCGACCTTGAAAGTATGATCTATCGGCGAGATGGCCTTCCCGCTGAAGGAGCTTGGATGTGGCAATTATCGCGGGATGCATTTAAAACTAGTGAAACCAGATATATGGATGATTTCAAAAATGAACGGAAACTCTATCCCGAGAATTATCTGGTCTATCGAAACAAGTGGTGGACCGACGCCCACTTCCATAAAGACAAACTGAAGTCCATCGTCGGCCGGGAGATGGAGACCCTCAAGAAGCCGGGCATCAGGGAGTCGCCAGGACTTCTCTGGGCTCTCTCTACCGGCTACCTTATCCTCGATGATGAAAAGGCAAGCCGGGAAGTGTTACAGCGTATGGTCCGGATCTATCCCAAAAGCGAATACACGGTCTGGGCGCTGAGGGAGTATGATTCTCAGGCGTTTTCTAAACAGATCCGGGGCGAAGCGGCGGAGGAGATCAAACGCCTGAAACTCGAGCTCCTTCGGATGGATCCCGCGTCGAAAATCCTGCGCGATTACATCCTTCTCTGGGTTGCCTACGAAAAGGACGCGCCGTTGGACATCGTCCGCCCCGGCTTTGAAGCCTGGATCAGGGATGAGCCTGATAATCCGACGCCTAATTACACCCTGGCCAAGGTTCTCCTGGAGAAGAACGAAGATCTGAACGGGGCCGCCGGGCTCGTCGCGAAGGCGCTGGCCGGATTGGTCGCGGGCAAATGGCGGCTGTTCGGCGACATTTCCGGCGGCATGACCGAGCGTGCTCTGCCGGATTACTACGCGACCGCCGCGGCCATCCATGAAAAGCTCGGCGATTTCCCCGTGGCTCTCGCCGAAATCAAGGCCGCCGAAAGCGCGACGAAAACAGAAAACCGCCCCGATTTGTTCGCACGCGAAGCTTCGATTTGGCGAAACCTCGGGTATTTCGACAAAGCGGAAAAATCCTTTCTTGAGGCCCGCCGCCGTGGCGAGAAAAGCGCCGATGGAGAGCTTAGGGAAATTTATCGGCAGCGTCATCAAACCGACGAGGGGTTCGATGCCTGGCTCGCGGAAAAGACGGAAAAGCAGTCGTCCGCGGCGCCCGGAGACAAGAAACCTGCGCCGGGATTCGAGGTCAAGACCCTCGACGGCGAAACCCTGCGCCTGAGTGACCTCAAAGGCAAGGTCGTTGTCCTCAATTTCTGGTACATCGGTTGCGTGCCGTGCCAGGTGGAAATGCCCGGCTTGAACAAGCTCGTCGAGGAATTCAAATCAGAGCAGGTTGTTTTCATCGGATTTGCTTTAGACGATGAAAGTCATCTCCGGGAATTCCTCAAGAAAACTTCTTTTAACTATATGATCGTTGCCGGATCGTCCTCCATCTCCAAACAGTACGGGGTGTCAGCCTACCCAACCCACGTTATCATCAACAAACAAGGTCTAATCGAATTCACCATCACCGGAGGTAGCCCTGATATCCAAGAGAATTTGCGCCCTCTCATTCGGGGTCTCTTGAAGTGACAGCGGTTTCATAAAATCGAAGGGCGTAAAAGCGCTTGACAGGTTACGCCTTTCGGCGGTGATCGCGCCTCGCAGGTGACCCATGCTCCATTTCTAGTCCATTCTGTCAGCAAGATTTTAATCAATCCAGCTGATGAATATCGAATGGGGGTTTGTGATAATTCCCTTGATGTCAGGGATTCCGGGTGGCGGAAGTGGCAGACGCAAGGGACTTAAAATCCCTCGCCCCGTAAGGGGTGTACGGGTTCGATTCCCGTCCCCGGCGCATTTTTTTCTGCGCAAAGGCTTTGAAACATAGGGCTTACCACGCCTAGACCAAACTAGGCCAAAAAAGAAAGGAACAGACAAAATTGGGCTGTTTTCTTCTGTCTACGTCCCTGGAACGTTCCCGGAGGATTGACATAGGTCTATAAAAATCGTTAGTATTTACTATGAATTAGAGGGGGCGCAAAATGAGCAGAGAAAAAAAGAACAGGTTGTCGATTTATCTGATTAGAAAAGATGTCCCCGAAAATGAAGTTATCATCGAAGACGCCGGTCTGATTGACCGGGAAATGGACGGATCAAGGTTTTACGTGCGGCCGTCTGCTACGAAAAAGCCTGCCTGGATTGGGAGCTTTTTCGGGTCCGCCCTGACCGATGAAAAAAGCATATTTTCTTCAGTCCCAAACGCCGCGTTAGTTGTCCCGATCAATGTCGGGAGAAAAGGAGTCCGGCGTTTTGCGATAACATTCGGCGCGGGTTTCCATCTTTTGCGGAAAGGCGCTTTTGAGGAGCATTTTGGCTTGCGAGTGGTCCTGAATGCCGTCGATCAGAAAAATATACGTATGATTGATAAGACCAAACTCGGTGCTCTGATCAAACAGACGAGGGAGCAGGCGGGAAGAAGCGCCGAAACTTCGGAATTTGGAATTGATATAGAGCAAGATTTGATTCAAGCAGTTGCGGGCTTGTCTACCGAGAAGGGACTCGGTAAAACGATTTCCGGCAAGGATTCGCTGCACCTATCGGTTCCGAACACATTCCGCGATATTGGCGGATTGCTTAAATTGTGTTTTCAATATTTCGAATCAGACGATTATAAAAAGAAATTCCCATGGATTGACAAAATTGAGGAGATCAGGGACGCAAGGAAGATTGGCGAATTGGATACTAAGCTTATCGAGAGAATCAACGGCGACAATTTTGAAAAACTCTGGATGGCCGTTCCCGAAATAATAGACTGGAGCGCTTTTGAATGCTTTAGGTATCGGAGAAGCGAGAAATCAGAAAAATACGGAGACTTGATGTTTCCGGATTTCATAAATGAAAAAGAAGAGCATAAGGGAAAATTTACCATTGATCTGCTAAAGGATTTAGAGGCTTATTGTTTCTTTGAAACGGGACAAGAGAAATCCTGGCGCATTTACGATTGCATTTATGCGGAAATGTCCGAAGACGACAAAATTTACACTCTCACAAACGGGAAGTGGTATCAGATTAATAGGGATTTTTCGAAAGATGTGGAGAACGATTATGTAAGAATCCTGTTAAAGAAGTCTCCTCTCCGACTGCCTAAATGCCCTGTCCGCGAAGAGAAAAGTTCGGAGCCTATAATAGAAAACCAATATAACGAATATGCCTCAAAAAGAGGCAAGTTCGCGCTTTTGCACGGCAAAAACGTCATGCATGGCGGTTCTCCCATCGAGGTTTGCGATCTTTACGGCAAAAACAAAGAATTCGTTCATGTGAAACAATACGGCGGCTCCAGCGTATTGAGCCATTTGTTCAATCAAGGCATCGTATCGGCGGAGCTTTTTTCGTCGCATGCCAGCTTCCGGAAGAAAATGAATAAAAAACTTCCTCGCGTATATCAAGTTAATAATCCGGAGCAAGAAATTAATCCCACGGAATATAAGATTATTTTCGGCATAATCAGCAACTCTGAAGGGGAGCTGAAAATTCCGTTCTTCAGCAAAGTCTCTCTCAGAAATGCGTTCCTGAGACTGAGACTATATCGATACAACGTCTTTCTTCAAAAGATAGAAGTCGACAATAGAATCAAGATTAAGGCAGGCGAGGCCGATATGAATTGAGGCAGTTGGAGGCCGCATTTCCGCTATTCTCCCGATTCTGATAAGCGAGAAGAGCCAGGGTCAGCGGCCAGATTCGAAGGAAGCCTGCCGCGTAATATTTCTCATTAATTGACGGCGAAATAAGCTCGAATTATCATTAATGCGGAATGCTGAGGATAAGCGCAACGGGGATTCTGGACGAGAGGGGGCGAATTGCCTTATCGGCTTCGATCCGCATCCTCGTCGAGGAAACAAATGAAAATATCGCTTAATTACGTATACCGAACGAGGATGGCAAAGGATCTTTCTCTATCGAATGTTTGGAATTTCGAAGATCAGGAATTAAGCAAACTGGCGTGCCATTCCCTCGAATTAGCACGAGATAGAATCGGTCTGAAAGAACTCTTTTTTAGAAATGCCGTGGGCTGCCAATGTCTAATCGAATTCTTAGATTTGTTGCCGATGATTTTGCCCAAAAAAGGAGGCTTTATTAATACAAACTATCTTTATTGCGAAGCGACTTTCGTTTGTCGCGAAGCAATACTGGCGGGGATAAATAATTTGTTTCATTCTTCTTTCGCGTCGCTTCGATCAGCTCTGGAATTGATTATTTACCACATCTGGTGGCAGAAAAAACTGGAGAAAAGCGATCAATATTCGGACTTTTATGCCTGGCTTTTTGGAAAAGGAAAGGGGCCTGTCAATTTTTCGGCAGTTTGTTCGGAAGTATATGATTCTTTAGAGTTTCCCAAAAACGCGATTGACAAGAATAAATTAAAAGAGATGTATTCGCTATTGTGTTCATACGCTCACAAGCCGATCCTTGAGGAATCTATCATATCGATAAAGCAAACCAATATGCCCGATGCCAATATAGAGATAATTGGTTATTGGGCGAATATTGTAAATGGTCTACTGGGGATGATAATCGATTTGTTGGTGGCCTTTAAGCCGCAGGCACTTTTTCCTAACGATATATGGAGGAAATATGGTTTTAATATTCCGATTGGGATGTATTTTGACCATAGCAATTATCTCCCTTATGAACATTGGCTTGGGGAAAAAAAGATCATTGAATACAGAGAATTATTTTTAAAAAATAGCGATCTAATTGCTTTGTTAAAAGATTATGAAGAAAGGGAATCTTTGTCAGATGTGGCTATATTAAACTCATGGTCAGGAGAAGAAAAAATAGAGGACCGCCCATCAGACACCGCAGAGAGCATGATAATTCAACGATGGGCGATGATGAAAGTGAGAACGAGATTGACAACCATAATATTGTCATATTCTGCCGTTTCCCATAACATTGAATGGAAGAACGACGAACCCGTCATTACAATGGTTAAATTTGAATAAATAAGACAAAATATGTTTAAAGCGGGGGCCGAAATTGTTGCTATTTCGCCGTAAGGTAAATTAAAATATTCGGCGAGGTAAATGCCAATGCTGAACCAGGCAAAGAAGAAGGTCGAATATTCATAAATTATTCACACCGCAGGAGAATCCGAAAATAATGGGCTCGTAAGTAGTTGATAATAAATGCGGGAGGGCATGGGGCCTGGTGGCCCCTCTGGACTTCAAATCCAAAAACGAGGATTGCGGCAATTTCTTTAAAATCAGCAAATTCCCTTATTTATCAATAAGTTATGAGTTCTTTTTGGTTCCTCTGAGTTCCGCAAAGTTCCTATAAGTTCCTCATGAATATTCACAAATTATTCACACCGATGACCCGGATCAAAATATGGAACCCATATTTATGATATGATTTCTTTACGAAGGATGATCAGATGAGAACTGAGATTGAAGAGCTTCTTTATGAAGAAGAATGCTCGACTCTAGATTTTAAAAAAGAACAGTATCTTTTTAATAAATCGACTGATAACCAAAAGAGCGAACTTCTCAAAGACATTCTGGCGTTTGCGAATGCATGGAAACGTGCGGATGCCTTTATCTTAATTGGCGTGGAAGACGTCAGAGGGGGGAAAAGCAATGTGGTCGGTGTAAATGAAGACTTGGACGATGCATGCTTACAACAATTCGTAAATAGCAAAACCCAGCGTCCGATTACTTTCGAATATAAAAGCGCGATTATAGAAGAAAAGCGTATTGGCGTTATTAGAATACCGGTACAGGCAAGACCGATATATTTAAAAAATGATTTTGGAAGATTAAAAGCTAATGTTGTTTATATAAGAAGGGGAAGCTCTACGGCTGAAGCAGATCCTGATGAAATCGCTAGGATGGGAATCGCTTTTCCCGAGATTTATAGAACCCAACCGCAGCTTCAGGTCGAATTTGCAAGACATAAAGAACGTGTCAGACTAGGAACCGAATTAAATGTTGATACGATTAAGCTCCTTGTTCCAGAACAAAATGCGATACCTGATTATGAAGAGACGAGGACTACTTCATTGATGCCGATTTTCGGCTCAATAAATAGAAATTTCTATCGAGAAATGGTTGATTACTATTATTGGAAATATATTTGTAAGTCGTTTACGTTTTATATAGAAAACGTATCCGAGTTACCGGCTTTGGGGATAAAAATCGTAATGGATATCCCGAAAAGTGACGGTTTTGGTTTTTTAAGGAAATCGCAAATGCCAGATGAGCCTCATAGTTCGTTGGATATCTCTAGCCGGAATATCGGGTCGCTTTCGAACAATGTTTTTACAAAAAGCGATTTTGTGATTTCTGAGACACTAAATAATTGGATTATTGAGATTGAAATACCTAGGCTGCAACCGAAAAGTTCGTATTTCACGCAAAATAAAATATTCGTCTATTCCGAGAGAGATACCGCAATAGATTTTAGCTTAACCATCTATTCTGATAATCTTACGACTCCAATAAAAAGCAAGCTAATTCTAAGAACAAGAGTGACAGAGAAACCAGGAGATTTAAAAACGATAAAAAAGATGCATTATCAATTGATGAGAGAGCAATGCGAAACAAAGCGAATATAGATCGCTATGATTCTGTTTTTAGTGTTTGCCATCGTTGGAAGTTCGCGTCTTGAAGTTTTTGAATAAGTAGTTTTTTGAAATCTTCATCTGCAAGCACATCGTTCAGTATGGTTTCTGCTCGATTTCGATCTAGGTCATTTTTTATTTTATGGGAGTATTGATCTTCGTCTAACATCGTCCCGCACCTATTACAAAAAACGTTTGTGAACTGGTTGATTTCCTGACACCTCGGGCATTTCTTTGGATTTAGTTGGCTTTCTTCCTGTTCTTCAGGTTTCTTTATTCCATAGACCTTTAGAAGAGCGTTATCAACGTCTCTTCCAGACAGATGAACGTAGATGGAAGCCATGTCGGAAGCTTGAACCCAGCCGAAAAATTCTTTCATCTGCGCTTCCGTCAAATGATTTGCTAGGTACGTCGCTCTGCTATGCCGGAAATTGTGGAAGTTTATTTTCTTATGAACCCCTGCCTTTTTGAAAATCCTTTTAAAAGTTATTCTGAGCGCTGCATAGCTCATGATCTCATAATCGCGTGTTATCCATAGCGGGGCCTCCGGATCGTCTCTCTTGGGATGCTTGTTAATCCATTCCGTCAGATAAGGAGCAGAGGCGATTATTCTTATTCTTCTATACCCGGTTTTGCCGTCCACTAATAGCTGGGCTCCATATTGATCGAATTTTATATGCTTCAATCTCAGGAAAAGCATTTCCCCGATTCTGCATCCACTTTCGTAGAGAATTGCAATGAATGCTTTATCGCGGGGATTTTCCGCGACGTTGATCAAATTCTTTATATCTTCTTCAGAGAGCATTTCTTCAGGTAGCTTAATTCTTTCGCATTTTCGGCCCATTGATTTGATCCATTTAACTTCTTCAGGATAATCTTCGGTTTCGCGAAGCCACCGGTAAAATTTCTTTATCGTGATCCGAAAGTCCCTTTTAGTGCTCTCTTGGTAGGGGACATCCATGCCGTTCTTTTTGAAGGTCTCTTTCTCTATTCTGCCGATCAAACTTCTGATGTCTTCCTTTGTGACGTCTTCAAAGTTCTTCCCTAGCCAATGTGAGATATGTCTTAGATCGTATAGATATCGGGTAATTCTTCCCGTACTTATGCCTTCTATAAAACAATTCTCCTGAAATCGACAAATAGCTTCCTTATTCTTTTCAGGAATTGACGGGTCGGCCATTATTTGGGCCAAAACCTTCTCCAATCTTGTTTTGTAATCGTGAGCATCGTAGCGCATGGCAATCACCTTCTCCTTGAATGCTAATTAACCACGATGCACCAAACAAATGTCCCAATGCGAGGGGCCAACAGAAGAGATATAGTTTGATGCACGTAGATGTATAAACCTTGCAAGTAAAATTATAAAAAGAAATCGTATCTCGGATTGCACGACTTGCAAGTAATGAAAAAGAATCGATGAACATGCGAATCAACTACGAAGCGATGTCCTCATTATTTTAATTCCTTGATAGGGAACGATTTCAATCAATCCGAATTCTTCTAGCCGTTTTAAAATGCTCCAAGCCTGGCCTTTCGTCAGGCAATAGATCGGGCAAATCTTCGAAAATACGAGAGGAAAACGAATTATTTTATTTGGAAATATCGGTTGATATAATTCACAAACTCTTTTGAATACCAGGCTTTCAATCGAAAGCTTATCAGGCTCAAACGTTTTTTCTTTCCGTTTATTCTTTCTTGAGTATTCATTCACAAATTTAACCCATTCGGGCAGTTCATCTATATCGGGTGATTTGTTTTCCATGGCTTAAAATAGCAAAGAAATGCTAATAGTCTTTGTCTCTCTTGGTTGCATGTTTTGCGAATAAGGGTAGAAATCGGAACGTCTGGCATGAACGATTCCTAATAGCAATCTAGAGCTAATATAACACATGTCCGGGAATGGTCTCGATAATCACTTTGGCGATTGGTATCTTCTAAATCTCGAAGTGGAAAAGCTACTCTCATCAAAGAAAAAGAAGGATTTGATAGAAGAACTATTCAAACCAGAAAAAATCGAACATGAGAAAATACCTCCTTTAGAGGCATCGGACTTTATCGAGAATCGTATCAAAGACGTCAGGGGAACCATAGACCAGATTAATAAAGAGATCCACGTTCGATTTGAAATGAGAAATAAGTTTGACAAAGAAATGGAGTATCAAATATCGAAAGCCGCTTTCTCTCTTGGTGAGTTCAAGTTCTGGGGTCTTGGCTATAATACGGGAGTTGACGTTAAGAGGAACATGTTGGAAAGGCAATTGGCAGATTTCAGGAGAGAGAAAAGAAGAATAGAGCTTCAGGGTTGGGAAGACATTATCGGTTTGAGAAAGGATTTGAGGAAGGTTCTGGACGAATACAAGATGCTCATCACCAGGAAAGAGGCGATGGTGTAGCTTATGGACTTCGAAGAAAAAATCAGAAAGCTGAGGCCGATTATAGGAGAGAAGAAGGCGAAATCCTTATGGCTGGAATACTCGATATATCCGGAGCATCGAAGAGAGTTGGAGGGCATCATCAATGCCCTATATGAAAAGCACATTGCGGAGCAAATGCAGTCCGGAAAAATATATTTGGTTCCGCCTCCCGAGGAAAAGGTTCAGGGAGAATATCAGCTAGGAACGGTTCACTACGGAGATAAGCCATATTACCCTTTCGGGCTGAGAGAAGACGATTGGATTCAGCACGTAGGGATATTTGGCAGAACGGGCAGCGGTAAAACAAACGTTGGATTTCTGATAGTCGATAGTCTAAACAAACATAATAAGCCATTTTTAATTTTCGATTGGAAGCGCAATTATAGAGACCTGATCGAGTCTGCGGAACATAAGAACCTCGAAGTCTTTACCGTCGGGAGAGAGATTTCGCCGTTTTCCTTCAATCCTCTCATTCCGCCAAAAGGCACGCTTCCTACGGTATGGCTCAAGAAGCTCATAGAAATCATGTGCCATGCATATTATTTGGGAGAGGGCGTCGCATTCCTTTTGCAGAAAGCAATTGATGCCGTATTCCAAGAACGGAAAATTTATGAGGGCTCAACGGAATATCCGACTTTATTGGACGTGAAAAAATGGCTCGAAAGCTATAAGGCAAGGGGCCGGGAAGGCCAGTGGATGGATTCGACGTTAAGGGTGATGGGGACGCTCTGTTTTGGAGAAATTAGCAGAGTATTAAATACAAGGAAAAATATTGCATTGGAGGACTTATTGAAAAGAAAGGCAGTTTTCGAATTAGATGCCCTGACGAACGCGGACAAGATATTCTTCATCGAATCCCTTGTTCTATGGATCCATCATTACAGGCTCCAGGAAGAATCACGGGAACGGTTTAAGCACGCCATCATTATTGAGGAAGCACATCATATCCTGCTCAGGAAAAAGCAGAGCAAGGAATCAATCATGGATGTCATTGTGAGGGAGATTCGTGAGCTTGGAGAATCCTTGATTTTATTGGACCAGCATCCCTGCCTGATATCGATCCCAGCGCTTGGAAATACAAACTGCACAATTGCCATGAGCTTAAAGCATCGGCTTGATGTCAACTCAATCGCCTATGCGATGCTCATTGAAGAAGACCAGAAAGAATACCTGGGCATGCTTGAGATAGGGTGGGGGATAGTGAGGATGCAGAATAGGCTGTCAAAGCCCTTTTTGGCAAAGTTTCCTCTTTTTGAAATCAAGAAAGGAATGATAGCTGATGCAGACGTTAAGGTTAAAATGGCTGGTTTTTCGGGAGATTCGCCAAACATTCTGCCAGAAGAGAAGAAGATTGAAGATATTCGGCCTATTCGGGAAAAGGATAAAATACGCAAAAATGAAATAACCGAAGAAGAGAAGAAGTTATTGATAGACGTTATGGAATATCCTATTTC
>Ga0315279_10007064_pt1 | contig 13975 bp, 10 predicted proteins | sample YL17G06_20_MG_FD_203694 | JGI IMG/M metagenome (GOLD analysis project Ga0315279, IMG submission 203694) | Sediment microbial communities from Yellowstone Lake, YNP, Wyoming, USA - YL17G06_20 | ecosystem: Environmental > Aquatic > Freshwater > Lake > Sediment | place: USA: Wyoming | collected... | reverse complement strand
CAGCGGCCCAAAGTGCGTTTTCCCGGAAGCGGGGGCGCCAATGATATCGCTTCCCTGGCCAAACGGATCCTGGTTATCGCCCCCCATGAAAAGAGACGATTTCCCGAGCGCTGCGCCTACGTGACCAGCCCAGGCTATTTGGACGGCCCGGAAGCCCGGAAAAAAGCAGGGTTGAAATCCCACTATCCCGACCTCACCGTGGTCACCGACCTGGCGGTCATGTCGGTGGATAAAACCGACGGACGACTCAAGGTAAGCAAGCTCATGCCCGGAGTGAGTTTTGAAAAAGTTCAGGAAAGCACGGAGTTCAAGGTTGAGGCTGCATCTTCCATGTCCCAGGTTCCGGTCCCCTCACCCGATGAGTTGCGCATCCTCCGGGATGAAGTCGATCCGGGCCGAGAATACCTGGGGAAGGGAGATTGATCCGTGGCCAATCCCCGAAAGATCCTCATCAGCGAGGACGTAACCGGAACGGGCATCGATCGACTGAAGGGAAAATACCAGGTTCATTACGATCCGGACCTGTGGAAAAAAATTCCTGAGCTGGAGAAGATGATCCCCGGCTTTGACGCCCTGATCGTCCGCAATCAGACCAAAGTGAACGCGAGCCTGCTGGCCAAAGCTGTGTCCCTGCGGGTCATCGGAAGGGCCGGTGTTGGCTATGACAACATCGACGTTCCCGCCGCTAGCCAAGAAGGCGTGGTCGTGGCCTTCAGCCCGGAGGAGAATGCCGTCTCCGTGGCCGAACACGTCTTCGCCCTTCTTCTGGCCCTGGCCAGAAGAATACCCGGCGCGGACAAATCCACCAAGGGCGGCGGCTGGGAGCGAAAGAAGTACCACGGCTTTGAATTGTTGGGAAAAACTCTGGGGATCCTGGGACTGGGCAAGATCGGCTTCCGCGTGGCTCTGCGGGCCAAAGCCTTCGGTATGCGGATTTTAGCTTATGATGCCTACCTATCTTCCACCAGTCTCCACGTCACCGAATCCGGGGCCCTTTTGACTTCTTTCGACCGGGTTCTGGCGGAAGCAGACTTTCTCAGCATTCACCTGCCCCTGACCCCGGAGACGCGGGGAATTTTAAATGGAGAGGCGCTTGGGAAGATGAAGAAGACCGCTTTTCTCATCAACACCTCCCGGGGAGAAGTCCTGGCGGAGGCTGACCTGGCGCAGGTCCTTAAGCAGGGAGGAATCGGAGGCGCCGCCCTGGACGTGAGGGAGAAAGAACCTCCGGGGGAAAGCCCGCTCCATGGACTGGACAATGTGATTTTGACTCCCCATACGGCGGGGCTGACCTACGAAGCCCAGGAAAAAGTGGTGGACGCCGTGGCCGAGGATGTGGACCGGGTGCTGAGCGGCCAGGCGGCCTTGCGGTACGTCAATTTCGGGGTGCCGAAGAAGAGAGCCGGAGACGACTGGTAAAGCAAAAGCGTAATTGGACACGGATGAACACGGATTCACACGGATTTAATGATAATCAAAAAGATTGAATTGGACACAGATACACACAGATGAACACAGATTAAAATAAGGAAAAATAAAGAGGCAACCCGGTTTGATTGCCATAGACTCGGGGCATTGGGAGGCTACTAAGAGACGCCCATTAACAGGTGCTTCATTTGAGGCTTTTTATTTTTATCTGTGTTCATCTGTGCAAATCTGTGTCCAATAAATTCATTTAAGAAGAGGAAGGGAAATGGCTAAAAAGAATGTTTATTTTTTCGGCGCGGGCAAAGCTGAGGGGAGCAGCAGGATGCGCAACCTCCTGGGGGGCAAAGGGTGCGACCTGGCCGAGATGACCAACCTGAAGATCCCGGTTCCGCCCGGATTCACCATCACCACCGAGGTCTGCACCTTCTATTATGCCAACAAGAAGAAATATCCAAAGGAGCTGAGGGAACAGGTTCAGAAGAGCCTGGCCAAGGTGGAGAAGGCCATGGGGGCCAGGTTCGGCGATCCCCGGAATCCCCTTCTTCTCTCGGTTCGCTCCGGGGCCCGGGTTTCCATGCCCGGGATGATGGACACCATCTTGAACCTCGGCCTGAACGAAAAGACCGTCAATGGCCTGATTGAAATGTCCGGCGACGCCCGCTTCGCCTACGACTCCTACCGCCGCTTCGTACAGATGTACAGTGACGTGGTCCTGGACGTTCACCGGGACCAGATGGAAGAGCTCATCGCCGAAAAGAAAAAGGAAAAGGGCGTCAAGCTGGACATCGAACTTTCCGCCGACGACTGGAAAGAGCTGGTGGGAGAGTTCAAGGCCATGGTGCAAAAGGAAACCGGCAACGACTTTCCCGAAGACCCCAGCAAACAGCTCTGGGGCGCCATCGGGGCGGTCTTTGAATCCTGGAATACCCCCCGGGCGATCACCTACCGCCAGCTGAACAAGATCCCCGCGGACTGGGGCACGGCGGTCAACGTCCAGACCATGGTCTTCGGCAACATGGGCGGAGAGAGCGCCACCGGCGTGGCCTTCACCCGGGACCCGGCCACGGGAGAGAAGTTCTTTTTCGGCGAGTTCCTGCCCAACGCCCAGGGAGAAGACGTGGTGGCCGGGATCCGCACCCCCCAGCCTATCGGCAAGGACCGCAAGGCCGATTCCACCCTTCTTGCCATGGAGGAGATGCTTCCCAAACCCTACGGGGAACTGATAAAGATCTACCAGAGGCTGGAGAAGCACTTCAAGGACATGCAGGACATCGAGTTCACCATCCAGCAGGGGAAACTGTGGATGCTCCAGACCCGCAGCGGCAAGCGGACCGCCTTCGCCGCATTGCGGATCGCGGTGGAGATGGTGGGGGAAAAGCTCATCGACAAGAGAACGGCCATCTCCCGCATCGACCCCGATTCCTTGAACCAGCTTCTGGCGCCGGTCTTCGACCCCCAGGCCAAGACTCAAGCCGTCAAGGGGGGTAAGTTCCTGGCCAAAGGTCTTAATGCCGGGCCGGGCGCGGCCTGCGGCGCGGTGGTTTTCACCCCGGAGCGGGCCATGGAACTGGCCAAAGCGGGAAAGAAGAGCGTTCTGGTCCGCATCGAGACCTCGCCGGAGGACATTCATGGAATGAACGCCGCCGAGGGAATCCTTACCTCCCGCGGCGGCATGACCTCCCACGCGGCCCTGGTTGCCCGGGGCATGGGAAAACCCTGCGTGGTGGGGTGTACCGCCCTGAACATTAACTACGGAAGCGGCGTCATGGAAGTCAACGGCCGTACCATCCGGGAGGGAGATTACATCTCCATCGACGGGACCACCGGAGAAGTGATCGAGGGACAGCTTCCCACCAGTTCCTCGGAAATCATCCAGGTCCTCATCGAGAAGAAGATTCGGCCCGAAGATTCCCCGATCTACCGGCGGTTCGCCAAGCTCATGTCCTGGGCGGACGAAATCGCCGACCTGGGGGTTCGCACCAACGCCGACACCCCCCGCGACGCCACCACCGCCCGACTCTTCGGGGCCACGGGCATCGGCCTCTGCCGGACCGAACACATGTTCTTCGAAGCCGAGCGGATCGCCGCCGTGCGGGAGATGATCCTGGCCGACACCCAGGAAGAGAGGCGCCGGGCCCTGGCTAAGATCCTGCCCATGCAAAAGAAGGATTTCATCGGCATTTTCCGGGCCATGGACGGCTACCCGGTGATCATCCGGACTCTCGACCCCCCGCTTCACGAATTCCTGCCCCACACCGACCAGGAGATTGGGGAACTGGCCGCTCAGATGGGGATCACCTTCAACAAGCTGAAGGAAAGAGCGGAGAGCTTGAAAGAGGTCAACCCCATGCTCGGGCACCGCGGCTGCCGCCTGGGAATCAGCCATCCGGAAATCACCGAGATGCAGGCCCGGGCCATTTTCGAGGCGGCCTGTGAAGTGGCCAAAGAAGGGGGCAAGGTTATCCCCGAGGTCATGATCCCCCTGGTGGGGCACGTGAATGAGCTTCGCGCCCAGAGGGAGATCGTGGACCGGGTGGCAAGGGAGGTCATGGCCGAGACCGGAATGAAGATCAAGTACCTGGCCGGGACCATGATCGAGCTTCCCCGGGCGGCCATCACCGCCGACCAGATCGCCCAGGTGGCCCAGTTCTTCTCCTACGGGACCAACGACCTGACCCAGACCGTCTTCGGCCTCTCGCGGGACGACGCCGGAAAGTTTCTCCCCTTTTACCGGGAGAAGGGGATCCTGGATTCGGACCCCTTCGTCTCCATCGACCGCCCCGGGGTGGGCGAAGTGATCCGCATCGGCGTGGAAAAGGGCCGCAGGACCAATCCCAAGCTGGAAGTGGGGATCTGCGGGGAACATGGAGGAGATCCCAGTTCGGTGGAGTTCTGCCACCTCACCGGCCTGGATTACGTCTCCTGCTCCCCCTACCGCGTGCCCATCGCCCGGCTGGCCGCGGCCCGGGCGGCCATTGCGTACCCCAGGAGGAAATAAAAGAGCTGAATGGGACACAGATAAACACAACGCGGCGGAGCCGCAACCAAAAAACGATGAACCGCAGAGCACGCAGAGATCACAGAGGTATATTAAAAAAATTCAAGATATGGATAAAGACCAAAGAAAGGTTTTATCCATGAACACCCCTCATCCCAGAAATCCCCCCTGGCCCCCCTTTGATAAAGGGGGGTTGGGGGGATTTCTGGGGATCGTTGCCTAAAGAAAATTTTCTTCACGGAATTTAAAGAGTCTGCCCATGAGTGGCACAAAGAGTGGCTAAAGTGATCTAAAGTGAGCTAAAGTGCCTAAAGTTTAAAAAACGGAGTCAGATCGATGTACAAGAGAGCCGTAAAGATCGTGGATGCTCGCCTGGGTATCCTCTCCAACAGCGAAAAGCTGATCCACGAGCCCCGGTACTTCGAGGGCCAGGTCATGGAGTCTCTTCTCACGAACATCCATTCCATCGAGAAGATCCCTTTTTCCGACGACCTGGACTCCTACTTCGTGGTGATCGACGAGCCCAACGTCCAGCCCCAAGTGAAGGTAACGGACAAAGTCTGCACCTGCACCGGGGACTTCACCCGGTATGAAAAGCAGTGCTCGGACAATCGGTACTCCCTCTTCGGGAACCTGGGCCTCTTCTTCAAGTACCTCCTGGCCACCCTGGAGAGGTTTCACAACATTTACAGCTTCCATGCCAGCTCCATGTACAGCCCCAGCCGGAACACGCTCCTCATGGTAGTAGGCGGAGCCGGGGCCGGCAAGACCGTATTCCTGCTGAAAGGGCTGGAGGACGACTGGAGGATCTTCAGCACGGAGATGACCCACTTCCGGTTCACGGACAAGGGCTATGAGTTTTACATGGGGTCGCTTTACGACAACATCCGCCTGGGGAACCTGATCTACGATTTTCCCAAGGCCAACCAGAGGCTGAAAGTGGACATGCCGCCGGGGGTGACCGATGTGTGGGGACACAAGATCGCCATCGACATGGGACACATCGCCGCCGAGCCTAGCTATTTGAATCCCCGGGTGACCGTGGTAGACGCGAAGATCGAGTCGGGCCGGGACAATCCCATCGTGAAAACAGTCACCCGCAAGGAGAAGATCGTCAAGATCCTGTTCGACAACTGCACGGAAAAACTGGGACCTACGCTGGTCTTCTACGACGTGATCCCGGTGGAGAACTTTGATACGCCCGAGCTGATGGGGCGTCGTTTAAAAGTCATGAATCGCTTCGTTGGAGAAGTGAAACTGAACCCGGTCAAATCAGTCCTGGCCGGGGCAAAAAATTGCATGGAGGGAATCTGACATGAGCCGCGTAAAATCGTTCGACGGAGTCTTTGAAATGCCCGTTCCGGGGCGCACCGTAAAGCCGCGCCAAGAAGGATTAACCATGATCATCGACAAGGGGCTGGGGCTGAGCGGCACCCAGGACCTTCTCGATTCGGCCGCCGATTACATCGACTTCATCAAGCTCACCTTCCTGGACATCGATTACACCGCCGAGAAGGTGGAGATGGTCAAGGATTACGACATCTGGATCTGCCCCGGCGGGACTTTCCTGGAAGTTTCGGTTTGGCAGCACGCCTATCCGAAATACCTCAAGCGCTGCCAGGAGCTGGGGTTCAACGCCATCGAGGTGTCGGACGGCACCATCGAGATCGACATGAAGACCCGCGCCGACTGTATCAAGCGCGCCGTGGACATGGGCTTCATGGTGGTCTCCGAGGTGGGGAAGAAGGACCCCGACGACAAGGTGGCCACGACCAAACTGCACGAGGAGATCGCCGCCGACCTCAAGAACGGGGCCTTCAAGGTCATCGTGGAAGCCCGGGAAGCCGGCAAGGGCGTGGGGATCTACGACAAGGACGGAAAACCCAAGGACGAAGAAGTGGAAGCCATCATCAAGGGCGTGGACGACCTCACCAAGCTGGAGTGGGAAGCGCCCATCAAGAACCAGCAGCAGTTCCTGATCCTCCGCTTCGGCTCCAACGTGAGCCTGGGGAACATTCCCCCGGAAGACATCCTGGCCCTGGAAGCCCTGCGCAGCGGCCTCCGCGGGGACACGCTGAAAAAGGCCTGGCTGGCCAACCCGAAGTACAAAAAGTAAGACGAATGATCCGCAGATTCACGCAGATTACGCAGATTCATAAGATTATAGGGGCAACCCCCCGTGGTTGACCCCTGTAAGGGCGGCCACGGGGGGCCGCCCCCACAATCCAATCTGCGTAAATCTGCGGACCCCAAAAGGGGACCGGAGAGGGGTTCTTGGGAGCTCTCTTACGGAGCCGATACGTATCCATGAAGCTTCATCGTGGCGGGAGGCTTGCCACGGATCTGCGCAGTGTAGGGTCCCCGGTCCTCCCCATCCTCCCTCGTTACCCTCCCCTTGGAAATCAAATCCGATCTGCATCCAGCTTTGAAGGGAATTGGCTTTTGCCAGCCATTCATTTCTTGACATCGAGAAAGAAACTGATGTATGGGTTAAATGTTTGGAAGGCAGAGGATGGGATTCGATGATTCCATCCGCGAATAGAAGGTTCCGAAAGGAGGCTCCTATGTTTCGAGGCATGATGATCGCTGTGGTTTGTTTTTTTATGATGATCGCAGTTGCCTTTCCCGCTGGCGCAGCCGAGAAGTACCCCGACCGGCCCATCGACTTCATTTGCACCTGGGGCGTGGGCGGAGGAGCGGACCAGATGGCCCGGACCATCGGGCGGCTCGCGGAAAAACCGCTGGGGGTTGCCTTGCCCGTTTCGAATATTCCGGGATCTTCCGGGAACACCGGAATGGCGAACCTCATGGCCGCCAAAGCAGACGGATACACCGTGGCTACTTTCATCGCGGACACCCTGGGTACTTTCTCCGCCGGCACTTCCCGCTATAAGCTTTCTGATTTTGCCTTTATTGTTCGAACTCAGGTCGCGGATTCTTTCTTCCTTGTAAAAAACGACAGCCCTTTCAAGACCATCCAGGATCTCTTAAAATACGCCAAAGAGAATCCAGGCAAAATAAGAGTGGCCGCGACCGGGTTTGGAACGGGGGATGACGTTACCGTCCGCTATCTGACTTCCAAGGGGTATCGAATGATCACGCTTCCCATCCCGAAACCTTCGGAAAGATACGCTTCAACACTGGGCGGCCACTCGGAGGTGCTCTACGAACAGGCCGGTGACATCAAACAGTATCTGGAAGCGAAACAATTACGCCCGGTGATCATATTCGCCCACAAGCGGCACCCTGCTTTCCCGGACATTCCCTGCTCGGTGGAATTGGGGTTCGATATTACCCTTCCGCAATTTCGTTCCATCGTGGCCAAAGCTGGAACCCCCCCTGACCGAATCAAAGTGTTGGCCGAGGGCTTCAAGAAGGCCCTCGAAACCCCAGAGTACGAGAAGTTCGCCAAAGAATGGTACTTCGCCCCGGATAGCTACATGGGACCGGATAAGTTTCCATCATGGGTCACTTCGGAGATGGAGACCATGCGGAATTTCATGAAGACCTTCGGCATGGCGAAATAATCCCTTTCGTAACCCTTTAGCTCTTTGAAAAAGGTAACTTTTACCCTCTGAAAAGATCTCCCAGAAATCCCCCCTGCCCCCCTTTGCAAAGGGGGGTTGGGGGGGATTTCAGTGATTGGTATCTCAATCGATATGGCTTCGATATGATTTTCAAGCCGCTAAATTGATACTCCCTTTCGAGGGACGCTCCCACCGACGCCCCCCTTGCGAAGCCGGGCGCGGTTTTTCTCTGCGCCCGGCCCGGGGAGTTGCTGGGGGGGGGGAGGGGACTTCCTTGGATCATGAAAGGGGAGCTGGGAAAACAGCGATGCAATACCTTTTGAATTTGAAAGGGCCCCTCCTGATTTTCGGGGTCGCCCTTTATTTCTTCTTTCTAGCCGGGAAATTGGATGATATGCCCATCCCGGGGCAGCTGGGGCCATATTTCTGGCCCCGGACGATCCTGATCCTCCTCATGGTCAGCTGCGGGATCAAGAGTCTCGAAATTCTTTCGTCGCGAAAAAAGGCGGAAACGCCGGGCCAAGACGGCCCGCCTCTTCCTCCGATCCATATTCTCAAGCTGGTGGCGCTGATTGCCATGGTCATCGGCGTTGTTTTCGCCATGGATAAAATCGGCTTTCTCCTGTCCAATTTTTTCTTTCTTCTCCTCTTTCTTTTCTTGACCGGCCTTCGCCGCAAATTTCTCCTTCTCCTCATCTCGGCGGCGGGAACGCTGGCTTTGCTTTACCTCTTTGTCAAAGTGGTGTACCTGCCCTTGCCCAAGGGAATGTGGTTTTTCGAGGATATCACCCTTTTCCTCTACCGGCTCCTGGCGGTGATTTGAACGCGGGAGAAACGGGAAGAAAGGAAGCACCTTGAGTCAGCTGGATTTTTTGGTTGTTGGACTGGTCAACACCTTTGATCCTCTGAATCTCTTGATGATTGTGGCCGGGCTGGCCATCGGGGTTTTGGCCGGGGCCCTGCCGGGCATCACCATGCTGAATGCCATCGTCCTCGTCCTTCCCTTCACCTACCTCATGGACATTGTCCCATCCCTGCTCCTGATGATCGGGATTTATTGCGGGGGGATTTTCGGCGGCTCGATCACCGGGATTCTCTTCAACATCCCCGGAGATCCGATGAACGTGCCTACCACCTGGGAGGGGTATAAGCTCAATAAAAAGGGGTTCGTATCCAAGGCCCTGGGCATGGCGATCATGTGCTCGGCCATCGGGGGATTCTTCAGCGCCCTCATCATGACCGTTGCCTCCCCTCCTTTTGCCAAGGTGGCCCTGTCTTTTTCTTCCTGCGAATATTTCGCCGTGGTTTTTTTGGGCCTTGCCAGCGTAGTGGTCATCGGGACCCGATCCATCGGGAGCGCCCTCATATCCCTTTTTATCGGCATTTCCCTAGGGGCGGTGGGAATGGATGACATTTACGGGGTGCCGCGCTTCAGCTTCGGCTCCCGCATCCTGGAAACGGGGATCAACTTCGTAACCGTCCTGATCGGCCTCTTTGCCATCGGCGAAGTCCTCGAACAACTCTCCCAGAAGGGGAAGGGAGCCGAGGAGATGATTCGGACCCGGCCGAAGACCCAGCTTCCCCGTTTCGGCGAACTGTGGGAGCTGCGGGGGACGATTCTGCGCGGCCTGGGCGTGGGGGTCATCATCGGAGCGATCCCCGGCGCCGGGGCCACGGTGGCCTCTTTCGTCAGCTACGGAGTGGAAAAGCAGGTTTCCAAAACCCCGGAAAAATTCGGGACTGGCTGCTGGGAAGGGTTGGCGGCATCGGAGACGGCCATCAACGGGTCCACGGGCGGGGCCATGATCCCTCTTCTGACCCTGGGCATCCCCGGGAGCGGGGCTACGGCGGTCATGATGGGGGCTTTTCTCCTCCACGGGGTCCAGCCCGGTCCCCTACTCTTCACCAAAACCCCCGAGGCCGTGTATACCATCTTCGTGGGAATGCTAATCTGTAATTTGATTATGATTCTCACCGGACTGCTCACCGCCCGGTTTTTTTCTGAGCTGATGCGGGTTCCGGAGAATATCCTGGGAGGTTTCATCATTACTTTTTGCCTGATCGGCGCATTCGCCCTGCGGAATGACATGGCCGATGTTTGGTTCATGGCCCTTTTCGGAATCCTGGGATATTTTATGCGGCGCTATGCCCTCCCCATCCCTCCGCTCATCCTTGGAGTCATCTTGGGCCCCTTGGCGGAAAGCTATTTCTTAACTACCATGATCGGTGAAGCCAACGATATAACGGTTTTCTTCCGCCGACCGGTAAGCTCCTCCCTTTTGATCATCTCGATCGCTCTCCTATTCATGCCCTTTCTGAGAAAAATGTGGACCAAGCGAAAGGAACCCGCGAGGGCGTAATGACCGGTAAGAAATCTAAAACGGTCGTGTTGGGAGTCCTTGGCGTCGATGCCCACGTGGTGGGAAACAAGATCATGGCCCATGCCCTGGAGATCGAGGGGTTCAAGGTCGTCAACATCGGAACCTTTTCCGCCCAGCAGGATTTTATCCGCGCGGCCATCGAAACCGCGGCGGACGCCCTCCTGGTGGGTTCCCTCTGCGGCCACGGGGAGATGGAGTGCCGCGGGTTCCGGGAAAACTGCATCGAGGCGGGAGTCGGGGAGATCCACCTGGTCGTCGGCGGAAACCTGGTGGTGGGCAAGCAAAATTGGGAAGAAGTAGAGAAGCGTTTCCTCCAGATGGGCTTCAACCGCGTCTATCCCCCCGGCGTCTCTCCCCAGCAGGTCATCGCGGATTTGAAAAAGGATCTGGAAAAGACCTAGAAGATCGTTGCTCGTTGCTGGTTGCTCGTTCCTGGTTCCAGAGTGAAAAACTTTTTTTTAAACGAGTAACGAGAAACGAGTAACAAGTAACTTTTTTATGTCCCTTGCCCTTTTGATAGATTTCGGCAGCACCTTCACCAAGCTCCTGGCGGTTGATTTGGACGCCGAAGAGATTCTCGCCTACGCCCAGAGCTGCACTACCGTGGAAACGGATATCATGGTGGGGCTGCGGCGGGCCCTGGACCTCCTACCCCCTCATTTGCAGGGTGCCCCTTATGAATGCCGGCTGTCCAGCAGCAGCGCCGCCGGCGGCCTGGGAATGATCACCATCGGCCTGATCCCGGAGCTTTCGGCGGAAGCCGCCCGGCGGGCGGCGCTGGGAGCCGGGGCCAAAGTCGTCAAGGTTTACTCTTTTCGTCTTTCCAGGCGGGAACTGGAGGAACTGGTGGGACTGAAGCCGGACATCCTTCTCCTTGCCGGGGGAACGGACGGAGGAAACCGGGAGGTCATCCTCGACAATGCCCGCCTGCTTGCGGCCAGCAGGATCCCTTGCCCCGTCCTGATTGCCGGGAACAAAGCGGCGGCGGACGAGGTTCAATCCATTCTGTCCGCCGCCGGGAAAATCACCCTTCTGACCGACAACGTCATGCCGGAAGTGAATGTGCTGAACGTGGAGCCGGTCCGGGAGATGATCCGGAAAGTCTTTATCGAAAGGATCGTCGAGTCCAAGGGTTTGAAGAAGGCGGAAGAATTTGTCGGGGGCATCCTCATGCCCACGCCCACGGCCGTGTTGCGGGCCGCTCAGCTTCTTTCCCAGGGGACGGGTTCGGAGAAGGGGTTGGGAGATCTGGTCATCGTGGATATCGGGGGGGCTACAACCGACGTCCATTCCATCGGCGCGGGAAACCCGGTTCAACCCGGGGTGGTGCGCAAAGGCCTGCCGGAGCCTTTGACCAAACGCACGGTCGAAGGAGACCTGGGTCTCCGTTACAATGCCGGCACGATTCTTAAGCTGTGCGGGGAGGGGCGAATTCTCCAGCATGCCAGCCTTTTCCAAAAAGACCTCGCCCCAAGACTTGAAAAGCTTTCTCAGTGCGTGGAAGTCCTCCCCCAAACGGCGGAAGATCAAGACCTGGACTTTGCCCTGGCCGCCTGCGCGGCCCGGGCGGCCATGGAGAGGCATGCAGGGTTGATCGAAGCCCTCTGGGGTCCCCAGGGACAATACTACGTCCAGTATGGAAAAGACTTGACCGGTGTCGAACACCTCATCGGGACGGGAGGAATTTTCATCCACCACCGCCAGGCCGGCGAAATTCTGCGGCGAACGCTTTTTTCTCCGGAAGAGCCTTTTTCCCTCCGGCCCAAATCCCCGAACCTGTACACCGATGGCCGGTACTGTCTTTTTGCGGTGGGGCTACTGGCAGACCGTTATCCGGAATCGGCCTTTCGGATAGCCAAAAAATATTTAAAAAAATGGAACTGAAATACATCCACCGCAGAGATCGCAGAGAACGCAGAGATATTCATGTACAAAAGCAAAAGATTGATTCGGGGCTTTAATAATTTTCCCCTTTTATTCCTCTGCGTTCTCTGCGTGCTCTGCGGTTCAGGATCTTAAAATGGAACTGAACAATAAACGCTGGTCCGAGGAAGAGTTCTTGGCCGAACGGGAGAAGGTCCTTTCGTTCTGGCCGACGGGGAAAGAGATCGATCTTGAGGAAGTCGTCGATTACCTGAAAAGCCTTCCTCCCGGAAAGCAGTATGCCCGAGTGATCGTGCAGGCGGAGAAGGAAGGCCGCACCCTGGTCCAGCCCCGGGGAGGGGTGGCGTTGATTGACGATCATATCGCCCTCCTCCGGTGTTTACAGGAAAAAGGTGGAGCCGACCTTCTTCCCACGACGACGGATACCTACACCCGCAACCTAAAATTTCACGACGCCCAGCGGGGCATGGAAGAAAGCCGCAGCGCGGGCCGTTCCATGCTGAACGGATGCCCCATCGTCAACCACGGCTTTCGCGCCGTGCGTCAAATATCGGAATCGGTAGAGCGGCCGATCATCGTCCTCTCCGGAACCGCCTTTCCCCAGCTCACCGCGGAAACGGGTTTTGCCGGGGGCATGACCGCTTTTCTCGGCGCGGCGATTTCCTACACCGCCGCCTACACCAAAGACTTGCCCTTTGAACAGGGGATCCGCAATTACCAGTACCTGGACCGGCTGACTTCGTTCTATGAAGAGAGGGGCATCCGCCTCCACCGGGAACAGCCTGGATTTCTTACCGGAACCCTTATCCCCCCGGGAATCGGGATTGCCGTGGCGGTCCTGGAAATGCTCATGGCCGCAGGCCAGGGAGTGAAGCATTACAGCACGGGCCTTTGCCAGAGCCTCAACATCTCCCAGGACGTGGCCGCTCTCCGGGCTTTAAAAGATGTAGGACGAGAGTACCTCCGACGATTCGGCCATCGGGGCGTCTTTTTTTCCATCGCCACGCATCAATGGATGCAGGCCTTTCCGGCAGATGAGCCCCGAGCCTATGCGGTGATCGTCCTGGGGGGGATTATCGCCGCCCTGGCGGGAGCGACGCAGGTCATCACCAAGTCCACCCACGAGGCCGAAGGAATCCCCACCCGGGAAGCGAACGCGGAGGGAGTAAGAGCGACCCGGATGGCCATCCACCTCGTGCGCGCCAATCACTTGCCGGAAGGTTCCGAAATCCTGGAGGAAAAGAACATGATCGCCCGGGAAGCCCGTTCCATCCTGGATACGTGTCTGGAAATGGGGGATGGAGACCCGGTCCTGGGCTCTCTCCGGAGCCTGCAGGCTGGGGTGCTGGACATTCCCTGGGCCCCCAACCAGTTTGTGGCCGGCAAGGTGATTCCCGTCCGCGATGCTCGGGGGGCGGTCCGCTATCTGGACCCGGCCAACCTTCCCTTCGACCGGGAGATCCTGGAATACAATCAGGAGAAGATCAGGGAAAGAGAGCGCCGCGCCGGGAAAAAGATCGACTATCAGGAAGCCATTTTTGATATCACCGAAGTGAGCAAGATGTTGGAGAAGGACTGAGGCAGGAAGAACGAGGTTCGAGGATCGAGGCAAAAATCTTTGCCCAAACAAGGAGACCTGAATTCCATGAAGTCGATAATCCCGGGAACCATCGATAAGGTCATCGAAAGTCTGAAAAAGAACGAGATGGAGGCAGCTTATTTCCAGACCGTGGCCGAAGCCAGGGAAGAGGTCCTGC
>Ga0315279_10007063_pt1 | contig 13976 bp, 7 predicted proteins | sample YL17G06_20_MG_FD_203694 | JGI IMG/M metagenome (GOLD analysis project Ga0315279, IMG submission 203694) | Sediment microbial communities from Yellowstone Lake, YNP, Wyoming, USA - YL17G06_20 | ecosystem: Environmental > Aquatic > Freshwater > Lake > Sediment | place: USA: Wyoming | collected... | reverse complement strand
CAGAAGGGATGCGGATCGCCGTGTCGCCCTTCGGTGGGTGCCACGGCACGCAGTGCCGTGCCTCGGTGCCCTTCCCACGCTGTCACTGCTCCCCGTTCCATGACTTACTCAACACAACACTAGCCTGAACTATTCACCACAGAGGGCACAGAGAAGGGATTTTAGGTTTGCGATTTTCGATTTGATCTTCCAGCCGGGTGCAATCGAAAATCGAAAATCGCAAATCTAAAATCCTTCTCCTGCGTCTCACCGCAAGTCCACCCCTGCCAGGTCGCCTCCCTGACTGCGGCAGTACACCCGCCCATTGGCGACGACCGGCACCGTCCAGCACGTTCCTGACAACACGCTCGCGCGGGCGAGTTGCTTGTAGCCGGCAGGCGACGCTTCGGCGACGAGGAGTTCACCGCCGTCAACCATGACGAAGAGTTTTCCATCCGCGAGCATCAGGCCGCCGCCGACCTTCAGGCCCTTCTGGTCCCACTTGACCAGCCCGGTCTCGAACTCAAGGCACCTAAGACTGCTGCTCTGGCCCTGCTGGCCGTGGACGCCATAGAGGTATCCGCCGGAGAGCACGCAGGTCTGGCAGTGGTTGTTCATCTCTTTGTTCTCCCAGACTTTCTTGAGAGCGTTGCCTTCGAGCTTTAGCAGGGCACAGCCCCGGCCATACCCGCTCGAGATGAAAATCTTGTCCCCCGAGACGATCGGCGTAGCCGCATTTACCTTGTACGACGTTTCCCACGGGTACTTGGCCACCGGCTGGCCACCGGCCAACGTGTAGATAGACAGTCCGGCGGCGTCGAACGACGTGGCCAGCTTCTCGTTGCCGCGGCTGAATACGATGGCGGAGGAATATCCGGCGGTCTGGGAGCCCATCTTTGACACAAGCTCGCCGGTCTTCCTGTTCAGAATGAAGATGACGCCCAGGTCCATCATGACGTTGTCACCCAGCACCAGGGGCGACCCGGACAGCGCCCAGCCGCCGGCCTTCACGCCGAACTCGCTGACTTTCTTGGACCATTGGAGCTGCCCCTTGGCTGCGTCCAGGCACAGGAACATCCCATTGTTGTTGAGCGCAAAGACCTGCCCATCGGCGATGGCAGGAGTGGCCGTGGTCTCGCCACCGGTGGCCTTGCCGCCCTTGAGCGGCGGGTAGGTCCAGACAACTTCGCCCGTCTCGGCATCCATGCACCACACGGTGCCGCCGCCCTGGGTATAGAGTTGCTTTCCGACGACGGCCACGGACGAATGCCCTTGGCCGACGTTTTTCTTCCAGAGCACCTTCGCAGCGTCACCGGCCCAGAGCTTCAAGCCCTTTTCGGCAGAGGTCAGGTCGCGGTTGGCCCCAAGAAAGCAGGGCCAATCGGCCGCGGCGGCCATCGCCGCCAACAGCACGAAACTGAGAGTTGGTGCCAGAATTTGTCTTGGGTTCATTGTCTTGCTCCTAGTTGGTGAGAAGTCCCTCCTCCTCGCTGGGTGGTTTCTACTCGTGGGAGGACGAAAATCCAAGCGCGGAATTCATCCGTGTTCCCCCTCGGGTGCGTAGCCGCTGAGTAAGTCTCTTGCTGCCGCCCCATGGGAGATTCCTCTGGGATGGCGGCCGGGAAACGCCCTTTCACCTCTTCACCCACTCACCTCTTCACCTCTTCCGGGCTTTTTCCTTGAAAACAGGCTTACTGGGCGGCTACGCACCCTGCCCCCTCCCCTCGCGGGAGGGGGCAGGGGGAGGGCCGCTCTTTCCCCCTCCCCTCGCGGGAGGGGGCAGGGGGAGGGCTTCTTACGGACGAATCAAGATTGCGCCGGGATTGAGGTCGTGGTCGAGGCCTCGTGGCGGGAGCATATCTAACCTGGACTATTCACCACCGAGGCACAGAGGCACAGAGTGAACTATACTGGGCGCGGTTGAAACCCCGGCTTTTTCTGGCTCCGGTTCCCGGCTTTAGGCTTTGGGCTTTAGGCTTTGGGCTTTGGGGTCGCGCCGCGAGGAAGCAAAGCCTAAAGCCCAAAGCCTAATGCCCAATGCCACTTTCTTGGGAGAAAACCCAAGAATCAGGCCGCCCGCAGTATAATGAACTTGAGGCCAAAGTCAATCAGTTCCCCTGCTGTTCTCTGCGTCTGGGTGCGTAGCCGGATTGTAAGCCTCCATATGTGCCCCTTTTCCAGCCCCTCTAAAGCGTCCCACCCGCTAACCCCCGACTTTAGTCGGGGGTTGGGTCGAGCTTCGTGGCCTCTTTACCCCCGTTTACGGGGGTTGCTGCGACGTGGGCTTAAGCCCTGGGCACTCCTGGTAACCGTCGTGAACGACGGTAATGGCGCGCCTATCCCGCTTCTCCCCCCGGCTGAAGCCGGGGGTTAGTGGGACTGCGACTTACTTTTCGGCTACGCACCCTCTGCGTCTCTGTGTCTCTGTTCCGAAAATACCGCAAGGTGCACCGGGCGCACTCGGTGCAACTCGGTACTTTCATCATCTCTGGGTGAGGCGCCGCCGTGGTGACTGCCCTACTACCTACCACCTACCACCTACCACCCAACCCGGACAAGCCGGAACCAAAAAGGAAATCTTTGCCAAAAAGCGCAAGATTTCGTGACGAAGGGACTACTACCTACTATACCGCCCGCGGGTGAAAATCGAGCTTTTTCGAGGAGGCTTTGGGCCTTGGACTTTGGGCTTTGGGAAGAGCGCGGCCGGCCGTGCCCAAAGCCTAAAGCCCAAAGCCCAATGCCTGCACGCAATACTGCAAAAAGCTGGGATTTCAGCCGCGCGTGGTATACCTACCACCTACCGCCTACCACCTACCACCTACCACCTACGGGTGACGCGCGGCCTCATTGCGACTGTGGTGAATAATGCGGGTTAGAGAAGATACGTGGCTGCCACGACAACGAAGATCACAACCTCGAGCCCGGAAAAGATTGTGTCATTTGTTTCTTCACAAGCCTTTACGGCATCCACAGCGTTGGGACCGGTATGAGCCAGAGCTTGTTTCCAAAAGGCAGGACTTGGTCGCCCAGGTAGAGCACAGCCCCGGCGCGAAATCGCTTGCCGAGTTGATCCCGGAGCGCTTGGAGCGCGGCGAAGTCTGACGCACCCACCGTGGCGCTGGCTTTGACCTCGATGCCGGCCACTGCGCCATCGGCCTTTTCCAGGACCACGTCCACTTCCCAGCCGGTGGCGGTGCGGAAGTGGTAGAGTGTCGTTTGGGGATCGGTCCATGAAACTTGTTTGCGGAGTTCGCCCACCACGAAGGTTTCCAGCATCCGTCCCAGCAACGACCGGTCTTCGGAGAGTCGCTGAGCGTCGGCGCCGATCAAGTGGCAGGCAAGGCCCGTGTCCACCAAGTGCAGCTTGGGGGCCTTCACCAGACGCTTGCCCAGATTGGCCGACCAGGGCGGCAGCCGATGGACCAGGTACACGGTTTCCAGCAACGCCAGATAGCGGGTCAACGTGGTGTGCGGCAGGCTGGCGTCGCGGCCCACGTCGGCCAGGTTCAGCAAGCCCGACACGCGGGCGGCCAGCAGCTTCAGCAGGTTCGGCAAGGTGTGCAGCGCGTCCACCCGCGCCAGATCGCGCACGTCCCGTTGGAGTATGGTGGAAATGTACGAAGCAAACCACGCCGCCCGGCGGTCGTCGCTCTTGCGTTGGGTCGCTTCCGGATAACCGCCACGCGCCAACCGTCCCGGGATGTCCTCCCGCGCCGCAGGCGCTCTCGCTTGGGCGATGGTGCCATCAAAGAGGCGCTTCAAGAACTCTTCACGCTTGCCCGCCAGTTCGCCCGCCGAGAACGGAAACAGAGGAATGACCTCCATGCGCCCCGCCAGCGATTCGGAAAGGCGCGGCAGCGTCATGACGTTGGCCGAGCCGGTGAGCAGGAACCGGCCGGGCTGGCGGTCCTGGTCCACCGCAAGCTTGATCGCCGGGAACAGCTCCGGCGCCTTCTGGATTTCGTCGAGGACCACGCGGCCGCTCAGGTTGCGGATGAACCCGGCCGGGTCGCCGCAGGCCAGCGCGAGCGTGGCCGAGTCATCGAGGGTCAGGTACCGGGCGCCGGTCTTTTCGGCGATTGCCTGGGCCAGCGTGGTCTTGCCGGTCTGGCGCGCGCCGTTGAGCAACACGACCGGTGTGTCGGCCAGGGCCTTTCGGACACTGTCCTCAATGGTTCTTCGAATCATGGCGACATATTCACCGGTTGGTGGTGAATTTGCAAGCTGCGAACAGAGCCAGGAACTGCCGCTCAGCGCATCGTAACGGGGGCTGGCCGGGCATCAATGCCGAAATCTACGGTTTCCGGTTAGTCCTCGCTCCCTGATCCAAGCCCTTTGGCCCCTCGTGTCAAACCAAAAAGAAAATTAGCATTATTGGGGCAATTCCTTGCCGTGGTTAACGTTATGCCTTTTGAGCCCCTGGTAGGAGCCCTTACTGCCAGCCTGAAATGGCCGTTTTTTCGTATTGTATAGTAGGAGGCATGAACCCATGCGCAACCCGGTGGGGCTGGCCTGGATATGCAGTGTGACTGCACTCGCGCCTTGCGCTCTTGAGTTTGTGCCACGGATGTGGCCGGGCCGGCCCTCTGGCCCGGCCTCATCCGTGCGGCCTCGGTGGGCACGGATAGGCCCTTGCGGTGCGATGGGCTTCCCGTGGCACAAACCGATGTCGTCCGTGTTGGTCGGTGTTCGTCCGTGTTCGTCCCCGCTTTGCTGCCCAAGTCCCTTGGCACTTGCCATCAACCTACCTGCCACGCCTAAGACTACAGTGCCACGTGGAGTCAAGTGTTCTGGCCAGAAAGTTAGTAGTTCTCGCCAGAAAGCTTGCAGTTTCGGGCCAAAAAGTTTGCACTTTTGGACCAAAAATTGGTGGTTCTCGACAGAAATCCACCAGTTTTCGGCGATTCTGCCAGACTTTTAAGGACTTACAGCAAAGTTGGTGGAAAAAAATGTTGCGCGGCAGAACCACAGAACAAGGATGAAGGTTGAAGGATAAAGGATAAAGGATGAAGGATGAAGGCGGAAGGATGAAGGACAAATGTTCTCGGGCCGTTCCTTCATCCTTCATCCTTCATCCTTGTCCCCTCCGTCTTGTAATTGCAGCAAAGCAGGGGTATGAACAGTCTTTCATGGTGCGGTGACGCAACGGGGAATCGGGTGCATGGCAAGTGAGGTTGGCCGCGAATCTAATAGAAGCAAGCCCCTCAAAGTCCTGAACAAGGAACTGGGCGATTTCGTGCTGCTTGACCGCATCGGCGAAGGCGGCATGGGCACTGTCTTCCGGGCGACCCAGAAGTCCTTGAACCGCCTGGTCGCTGTCAAAATCCTTTCGCCCAGGATAGCCAAGAACGCGGAGTTCATCGTGCGCTTTAAGCGCGAGGCGAAGGCCGCGGCGGCGCTGAGCCATCCCAACATCGTGCGCGCCATCGCGGTCGGCGAAGACCAGGGCTTCCATTTCTTCGTGATGGAACTGCTCGAAGGCGAGACCGTGCGCCAGCGCTTCAAACGCGAAGGCCCCCTGCCCCTGCGGGATGTGCTGGAGATTGGCCGCCAGACTGCTCTGGCCCTCTCCCACGCCCACCGCAAAGGCATCCTGCACCGCGACATCAAGCCCGAAAACCTGATGCTCATGCAGTCCTCCGCGGGACCGTCAGTCAAGGTGATGGACCTGGGGCTGGCGCGTCTGGTGACCGAAGACTCCGCCGCCACGCAATCCGGCGTGGCCATAGGCACGCCTTTTTACAGCGCGCCCGAGCAGTCCCGCGGAATGCAGAACCTGACCCCGGCTTGCGATCTGTACTCTCTGGGCGCCACCTTGTTCCATATCGCCACGGGCAAACCGGTGTTTGAAGGCGCGAGCGCCGTCGAGACCATGACGAAGCACGTGACGGAGCGGCCGCCTGACCCCAAGAAGCTGAAACCCTCCTTGCCGGACAAGTTCTGCGCGCTCCTCTTGCGGCTTCTGGCGAAGAAGCCCGAGGACCGCTGCGAATCCGCCGCGGCGCTGGCCGGCGAACTCCAGGCGCTCATGGATGCGGAATCTTCTCCGGCCGCCGGCGAGCGCGGTGCTGATGATGACGGCACGGGCGCGGACCGCCTGGGCGGGGCCAGAGGCAAAGCCGCGGCCAGGCGCCGCGCCGCCGGCAGACACGGCCAGGTCGTGGCCTTGAACCCCCTCTACCTGGTGGGCGCCGGGGTTGCGCTGCTGGTGCTTGCCATCCCCATACTCTCCCGTCCGTCGTCCAGCCCTGAGAGCACGCGCCGCGCGCCGGAGCCCGTTTCCCCGAAGACGGCAACCAAACCCAGTAATGCTCCTGCGGATCCGGAGCGGGAACGGCTGGACGCCATGCTGTCCGCCGCTTTGGCGCTTGAAAGGAACCAGCCCGATGACCTGGAGGCGCAGCGCCGCGCCTGGACCGAATTGAAGAGAGCCGGTACGGGGCGGCGGCAGGGCTCTCAGGCCGAGGTCAAGCTCGCGCAACTGGATGCGAAGTTCGCCGGTTCCCGGGGACGCGAGCCCGATTTGCAGACGGCCCCGGCAGGCGACGTCCTCGCGCAAGCCAGGGACCAGGCGGCCAAAGGCGACTTCAATGCCGCTTTGGCTCTCCTCGATTCGCTCGCTCAACGGAACCAGCCAGGCCCCGGCAAGGAGCAGGTTGACGCCGCAATCACGGAGCTTCAAAACCAGGCCAAGACCGCCGGCGAAGCGCTCCTGAAACAAGCCGCCGATCTCGAGGCGGCCGGCGACCGCCAGGGCGCGTTCGCGGCTTACACCGTTGCTTCGCGCTTTAAGTACGAACCGGTCTCCAGCAAGGCCGCGCAGAAAGTCGAGGCATTGAAGGGAACTGATACCGCGAAGGAGCCGGTCGCCCAGCCTGCGGTCCCGAAGGTTGCGGCCCAGCCGCTCGTGGCTTTGATCAAACGCTTACGCCAGGCCGCAGGTCCCACCCAGTTCGATACGGCCCGCGACGAACTAGGCAAGGCCTTGAACGATCCTGTCTACGCCCCGAACGTCCAGGCCCTCAAGGTCCTGGACGCGGGCAGCAGGTCCGTGCCTGAGTTGTATCCGCTCATTGAAAAGCGCCTGGCACAGAGCGGCAAACAGGGCCTGGTGATACCGGGCTCACCAGCGGTCTATCTCAAGCTCGACAACGGGCTGCTCTACTACAAGCCGCGGCCGGCTTTCCCAGGGAACACCAACAGGCCGGTGGAGTCGGTGAAAGCCGCGGAACTGGTGGCCTTGTCGGGGATAGGCGAGGCCGAAAACCTGAGCACGATCCCCGCACCCAAGCTTGGCGCCTTCGGCACGCTTCTGCTTCTGATCGGCCAGAACAAGGCGGCGCAGCGGCTTTTCGAGCGCGGAATTGCGCAGGGCCAGGCCGCATTGGCGGAGTGGCACGACATCCTGGCTGTGCTCGATGCGGAGGAAACTGAGTCGCTTGCCGCAAAAGCCTGGACGGATGCCGAAGCCCTGTTCGCAAGGAAACAGTATGAAGCGGCGCACCTTGCATATCTGGCGTTCAAGGCGGACTATAAGGGATCCAAGGCTCTCACGGACAAGAATGCGGCACTGGCCGAGCGCCTGGCCGAAATTGAGGCGTTGGTAAAGCCGCGCACCGAAACCGATCCCGCCCCCAAGGCCCAACCGAAAGACACTGCTCCGCCGGTCCCGGATGAGCCCAGCACGCCGGCGCCCCCCCCCAAGACGCCCCCCCCAGCAGCGGCGGCTTCGTGGGCCAATGCGGTTAACCTCGTGCCCCTGGCCAATCCCGCCAGGGACGCCATTGCCGGAATCTGGAGGCTTCAAGCCGGCAAGCTTCTTTCTAACAACCACAGGAGCGCGCGGCTTGAGTTTCCGTATCAGCCGCCTGAGGAATACGACGCGCGCCTGACGTTAAGCCGTTTCGGCGGCGAGGACGAGGTGGCGCTGATCCTATCCAAAGCGGGCCACTCTTTCGCCTACGTGATGGGCGGCAGGACCGGCAAGCTCTTCGGCGTCGAGTCCGTCGGTGACCAGCCATACGACAAGAACCCCACAACCAAGACCAGGCTGGCGTGGATCAAGCCGGGTGACAAGCACACCTGCACCGTGCAGGTTCGCAATGACAGTCTCAGAGTCCTTCTGGATGATGAAGAGGTGCTTGACTACAAGACCGACTTCAGAAATGTGCGGCTGGCCCGTGCCAGCCCTTGGAGGTTGAGTCATGCCGACACCTTGGGCATTGGCAGCAAGGAAAGCCCCACTAATTTCCACAGTCTGGAGGTGCTTGAGATCACGGGCAAAGGCAACCTGATACGATGATTGGCCCGTTGGCTGCTGTTACCTCTGAACAAGGCGCATGGAGCGCACTTTGTCGGAGATTCAAACACTTGCGTGAGCAGAACTTCAACATGTCGGGAAGATTCATCAAAGCAATGCTGTTGGCCGTGGTACTGAGCTTGTCCTTTTCACAAGCGGTGCGCGCGCACGGGAGTGCCACTGCAACCCCGTCAGGTGCACCTGCCCACAAACATCACCACCCCATTCAGTTCATCCTGAATCATGCGGTTGATTTGAACCTGACCGATGCGCAGAAATCCAAGCTGGAGGCGTTAAGAGCCAAGATTCAGCAACACCACGCTCGGAACCAGGCCTCGGGCACGGGGCAAACTTCCCAGCACCACCACTGGCTGCGTGAACAGATTGAGAAAATCCTGACGGCAGCCCAAGTGGAGAAGCTCAAGGCGCTGCTGAAGCAGTGCCATCAGAATCATGCGGGAAAGTAGGCAGGATCAGAAGTTGACTTTGCGGCGAAGCCAGTTGTTAGGCTGCTTGCCGTGTTATCGCCCCTAAGTGTTTCCGCAAGGCCTCTTCCACTTCCTTTTCTCCCCCGATTGAGTTCTCGTAGAAGATGCACCTGTAGGGGCCAACGTCGAAAGGAAGCTCCTTCCCGTGCTCCGCGAGCAGGATTGTCGGCTTCCCCAGTGCGTGCGCGTAACCGAGCTCATAGAATACATTGGGGGTTACCGGCGTGATCTCGGCGACAACGATGTGAGAATCTATGATGCCTTGGGCTATGTCGTTCAGAATCACACCAGGACCGAAAACCTCACCAACGTGGTATGCATCAAGTTTGAACTCATTGGTGACCGGCTTAATCACCTTTGAATAGAGCTGTTTGTAGCGGTCAGAGAACTGCATTATTACAAAGACCTTCGGTCGGACTGGACAAACCACAACCTTGGAGAAGGTCGCGGTGCCGGGGCCATTGGCGAAAAGGCCTGTTTGTCCCTCCAGTAACGGACCCAGAACAACATGCTCCAGCACCTTTACGCCGTCTACGAACATGTTCAAACGATGACCGGTGACTGCCACCTTAAGCTTGTATTCACGTTCAGGAACCAGATTGGCGCTTTCGCCGGCCGAGGCGAGCGTCCGCCAACCACTAGCGGGATCAAATTCCGCGATGCTGTAGGCCGCTCCCTTGCTAAGGAACACGCCGGAGCTAAAGTGGCGCTCCTTAGATCCTCGATATCCCAAGATAATGGTTCCCCCAGTGTCTTTGCCGACAGCAACAGAAGTGCTTATCGAGCCCTCTTGCAGTTGCGCACCTGAGATACAGAGGCCAAAGGAAGTGCCGCCGTCGGTGCGTACAGCCCCCTGGTACTGGACTTTCTCTCCCTCGACGGACCAGCGGCCAAATATGGGCGCCCAGTTGACAATCACCTGCTCACTCTGATCGCTCATGCCCTTCCTCCTAAGAAGGAAGACAGACCACCAGTCTGTCTTATCTGTTTCCTTCTGCTTCCCACCCCATTCCGCAACTTAGGGTGCCTTGCGGTTCTTGTCAATGGGATTCCAACTGTCCTTCACCCCACGTCCACCAGGCCCAGACGGCCGCCGAGGACCTGCCTTACGCGCGCTTTGAGCCCCGCGTGTTCGGGCCGCGCCAGCGCGGGGTCGTCTTTGACCAGCGCGAAGGCCGCTTGCCGGGACTCGGAGAGTACTCCAGAGTCGCGAAGCAGATCGGCGATCCTCAGTTCCGGCATGCCGGACTGCTGCGTGCCGAAGAACTGGCCGGGGCCGCGCAGCCTGAAATCCACCTCCGCAATCTCAAAGCCGTCGCGCGTCTTTGCGAATGTCCGCAGCCGTTCCTTCGCTTCGTCGCTCGCCGGCTCCCCAAATACCAGGCAATACGATTTGCGCCCGCTCCGCCCCACCCGGCCGCGCAACTGGTGCAGCGCGGACAAACCGAAAAGCTCCGCGTTCTCGATCACCATGACGGTCGCCGTGGGCAGATCAATGCCCACCTCAATCACCTGCGTGCTGACCAAAACGTCCAGTTTGCCCTCGCGCAAGAGAGCCACCACGCGGTCCTTCTCGGCGCCGGACATGCGGCCGTGCAGCATGTCCAGGCGCAACGTGGGCAAATGCGCGCGTAGCCGCGCCAGTTCCTCGCTGACGCCCTTCACTTCGCCCCACAGCCGGGGATTTCGGGGATTTCGGGGACTGACACCAATTTCCGGATTTCGGGGACTGACACCAATTTCCGGATTTCGGGGACTGACACCCCCAGCCGGCAGGCGGCCGAAATCGACCGGCTGTTTGGAAATTGGCTGTCTGTCCCCGAAATCCTCATCGGCGTACGCCCCGTTCTCCTCGATCCGCGGCAAGACCACATACGCCGCGTTGCCTTTGCGCGCTTCTGCCACCAACAGCCTGTAGACTTTGGGGCGGTCGGCCTCTTTGACCAGTCTGGTCACGATTTCGCCGCGGCCAGGCGGAGGCTCGTCAATCCGCGAAACATCCAGGTCGCCGTACAGCGTCAGCGTCAGCGTGCGCGGAATGGGCGTGGCGGTCATGACCAGGACGTGCGGCGCGCGGCCCTTGGCGCGCAGCCTCAGGCGTTGCGCCACGCCGAACTTGTGCTGTTCGTCCACGATCACGAGCGCCAGCGATTTGAAGACCACGTCCGGCTCCAGCAGCGCGTGCGTGCCGATGGCGATGTGAATCTCCCCTGCGGCCAGCCGCGCGAGGAACTCCTTGCGCTCCGCCTCCCCCGCCCCGCCCCGCAGCAGCCCGAGCTGCACGCGCGAACCGGCCAGCATCTCCGAGAGCGTGCGGCTATGCTGCTCGGCCAGCACCTCGGTCGGCGCCAGCAGCGCCGCCTGGGCGCCGCGCGCGACGCACAACAGCAGCGCCGCCACCGCCACCGCCGTCTTGCCGCTGCCCACGTCGCCTTGCAGCAGGCGGCTCATGGGGTGCTGCCCCGCCATGTCCGCGGCGATCTCGGCGAAGACCTTGGTCTGAGAAGGCGTGAGCTGGAACGGGAGGCGCGCATGAATGCGCTTCTCGATGGCGGGCGCGAGCGGGAGCCGCGTCGCAGCCGCGGTATGCTCCACCTGCGCGCGCCGCAAGGCCACGCCGACGGAGACGATGAATAATTCCTCGAAAACGAGCCGCCGCCGTGCCATCTCCTTGCGATCAAAGGACTCGGGGAAATGAATCTGGCGCAGGGCTTCGTGGAGCGGCAGCAGCCCCAGGCGCTGGCGCAGGTAGGCCGGCAACTGGTCCGTCAGGCGCCCAGCCGCGCCGAGTTCGAGCGCCTGCCACACCAGCTTGCGCAGCACGGCTTGCGTCAGGTGGACTTCCGGCGCTTCCTCTCCGCTGGGGAGCCGCTGCTTGGGACGCAGATTGTAGATGGGAACGATGCGGCCAAAGCTGGGGCCGGTCGCCGGGGCCGGCCCTGGATCGTCCTCGGCGTCGCTCACGATTTCAAACTCCGCGTTAGCCAGCTCGCGTTTGCCGCCGTAAAGCGTGACCTTGCCGGAGAAGAACCCCCAGGCGTTGGGGATGAGTTTGTCGGCAACGTACGGACTCCACCAGCCGGCGCGGATCTGGCCGCTTTCGTCCTGCAGCAGCGCCTCGACTTTCTCCTTGGCGCGGAAGCGCCGCCCGCGCACGTCAATGATCTGCGCCATGACATTCGATTCCACGTCGGCTCTCAGGCGCGCGATAGGTGTGACACTTGCGCGGTCCTTGTGGCTGACGGGAAAATTGAGGACCAGGTCCTGGACGGTCTCCAGGTTGAGGCGCTTGAGCAGCAAGGCGCGCGCAGGGCCGACGCCCTTCATGTATTGAAGCGGGCGGGAAAGAATGTCTTCAGGTTCGTTAGCCATAACTTGACGCCACATGCCCGACTGAGGAAGATGAGCTTAATGCTTCGCGCCTGCGTCTGCTACTTCCTGTTGGCCGCGTGCACGGCCTTTGTCGTCAAGGCCGCTGACGCCAAGCCGGCGAAGACCCAGCCTGCGGCGCCCGCGGTTGAGCCGCCCGCGCCCAAGGAATTCCCGCGCGCGGAGGCGCTGTCGAGCACCCCCGCGCTGGCAGACGAAATGCACCAGGGCGGCGGCAAGCTTGTGCTGCTTGACGCGCGCAACCGGGCGGCCTTCGAGTCCGGGCATCTGCCCGGCGCGTTCAACCTCGAGTCGGATGCGCTTCAGGATCCGCAACGCCCGCCCTACTTCATGGCTGCGCCGGAGATACTGAAGAAGCTCTGCGCCGAGGCGGGGATTCACGCCGCCAGCCGCGTGGTGATTTACGATGAGGACGACGCCCGCCTGGCCGCGCGGGTCTGGTTCACGCTCCACGCCCACGGCCACGACCATGCCGCGATCCTGGACGGCGGCGTGGGCAAGTGGCGCGCCGAGGGCCGTCCGCTCGTTGAGGGCCCCGGCACAGCGCCCCTCACCCTGCCCTCTCCCCAGGGGGGAGAGGGTGGGGTGAGGGGGCGCGGCAGCTTCGAACCTCTGCCTGTGCCGCGGAGCGTCTGTACTTTTGCCGAACTGCCGCAGTTCCGTACCCGCGTGCATACGCTGGGCAGTCTTCCTCCCACGACGTTGCTCGATGCGCGTTCGCTCCCCGAATACACGGGCGAAGATGCGCGCGCCAAGGCGGGCGGACATATTCCGGGCGCCGCGAATATCGAATGGAGCGCGCTGCTCGCGCCCCCTGTTGCATCCCCTGGGAAAGATGGGAAAGCGGGGGCGCGGGTCTGGCGTTCACCGCCCGAAATCCACGCCATCCTGCGCATGGCAGGGGTCGAGTCCGGGCAGAAGATTGCCGTTTACGACCAAGCGGGCGGGCGCAGCGCGCACCTCTATCTCACGCTATGGCTGATGGGTTTCCCGAGCGTCTTCAACTACGTGGCCGGCTGGCGCGAATACGGCAACCGGGAAGACGTGGAGATTGAGAAGTAGCCCCTTCTACGGAAACTTCGCCGTCCCCATCCTGCCGCGGCTGAGAGCCCTGTAGTTGAGATTGAACACGGCACGGTAAATGGTATCCGCCGATTCCACCTCCACGGGCATGGCGTGGCGGCCGTTGCTGGATAGCGAAGTGGTCATGCCCGAGGCGTTGAAAATGTCTTCCAAGAAAACGTTGTGCAACTGTACCTGGACTTGTCCCTTCTGGGGAGTCAGCCTGAAAGTAATAGTGGGGTTGGGTCTGACGCTGGTATCCTTGAATGTGGCAGTGGCATTCTTCTTCAACGCCACACTAGCCACATTCGTCGCGGCTGTCGTCCCATCGGCTGAGCCGCCAACGTTGATCGCGAACCTCATGTTAGTGAACGTGCCGTTGCGCAAGGCATTGCGCGCATCGGTAGGGGACATTTTCAGACCATCAGCGTGGATAGTGAACTGGAGATCGTCGTTCATTGTCCTTGACGCGAACCTCAACGTAGCGCGCGCATTCAGCGGCTGGGCAGAGGAAGCGGGCTTGCTGACATAAATCTGTTGCGCGGCACTGGCGCCGCCATCCTCGGTAAGGGTCACGGTATAGGTGCCGGAGTCCGTATAGGTGTGAGACACCGTAACCCCTTGCCCGGTGTTGCTGTCGCCGAAGTCCCATGAATAGGTGGATGAACTCCCGGTGCTCTGCGCCGCGGAGAAGGACACCGCCAGCGGAGCCTGGCCGCTGATAGGGGACGCGGTGATCACTGCCGCGTTCGGCGCGA
>Ga0315279_10007062_pt1 | contig 13977 bp, 11 predicted proteins | sample YL17G06_20_MG_FD_203694 | JGI IMG/M metagenome (GOLD analysis project Ga0315279, IMG submission 203694) | Sediment microbial communities from Yellowstone Lake, YNP, Wyoming, USA - YL17G06_20 | ecosystem: Environmental > Aquatic > Freshwater > Lake > Sediment | place: USA: Wyoming | collected... | reverse complement strand
ATGTAGCGCCTGCTTCGGTTTGCTTTTTGGCCAGTTGTTGAATAACTTTTTTATCTTTCTGGGCGATGGCCTGCTTGACATCGGTAAACATCCCGTTAATTCGTTCTGCAATTATTATCATAACAACTACCCTTCTTAAGTTCGGAGTTCGGAGTTCGGAGTTCGGAGTTCGGAGTTCATAAATCAACTTCTCCATACCTGGTCGATGAAATTTTTAACGGCAGCTACCGCTCTTGGATGGCGCATACGAATTATGTCAACTCCGGCCTGCAATAGACAAATCGCAGTTGCCGCTTCCCACATTGGCCCGCGGTCTCCAACCGTTCCCCACCCCGGCGCATCCGCCAGTTTGGCTTCTTTTGCCCGCCAGGACTCGTAACCTGCATCGCAGATAGCAGGCATTGCCATCATTTTGTCGCCGCCGAGGGCAGCCAGCCGCTGACGTTCCTGAATCGAATACGCATATTCTATTCCGTATCCCAATGCACCTGTGGCCTGAAACGTTACTATTCGTTCTAACGGAAAGCCCATATCAGAAACTAAAATATTGACCTGCTTGGCAATGTTGATATCTAAAGGCGCATGGGTTATAAGATGATGACCGTCAGCCAACGCAACAGCAGTCAACGATTTGTAATTATCCTGCGTAACCGTTCCGATGAGACAGTTTTCGCCCTTCGCTGCCTCACTTACCTTCGGCATAACCTGGTTGTCCTTCTCGTCATTTCCGCAGCCCCACAATATAACAGGCACGCCAACCGCATTGAGCACCTCTTTAGTAACCTTGACAGCGTGAGCGGCATCTTTATCTCCTTTGTCAGGGTGAATACCATCAAATTTCACACAAATCAACTCGGCCCCGAATTCCTCCACGCATTTTTTTGCCCACTTGCCTGGGCTGTCCAGCACGTCGCTATAAGGTTCAGCCAGAACGTCAGGCCAGTCTGTTGGTCTGCTATCGAGAACATCCATAGCAATAACCGGTTTCTCGCCGGTATCAGCAATAGAGCCGCCATAGACGACATTTCGCGCACCGCCTACCGTTACTGTTGAGCTTCGTGTGCCGCCATTTTCTTTAGTCGCCCCAAGCGTAACACGGTTTACCGAGCTGGTAAAACTTTCTGCAATCTCAGGAACCGGCATCTACAGTCCTCCAATTTCCTGTCATTTCACTTTAGCGATTATCCTGCGCTCGAGTATCGCTGATATGGCCGAAAACGCAGGTGTGTTGTCCTTAAGGTCAAAGACCGTCTTACCCTGCATTGAGGCCTCAAGCACCGTTTTATCGAAAGGCACACATCCTAAATGAGAAATTTCGAATTTGTCGATGTCACGACATGCAACATCGACCCTGTTATTGTTCCATATAATGCCAATTTCTTTCACAGATACCGGTAGTTTCTTGGCAAGCTCAAAAATCCTTCCAGCGGTAAGCGCTCCCAGAGAGGTCGGGTCTGCCACAATGCACAATATGTCAACATTATTAGTTGTCCTGCGGGACAAATGCTCCATCCCTGCCTCATTATCTATAATTACAAACTCGTAACGCGAGCTTATCTGGTCCAGAAACTTTCGCAGGATATTATTCACTGCGCAGTAACAGCCCGGGCCTTCAGGCCGACCCATAACGAGTAAATCAAACCCTTCAGCTTCGGTAATCGCCTGATGAATGCCATATTCAACCAGATGCAGTCGGTCTGTAGTCATATCACCGGGCGCCTTCGTGCGAGCATCCTCACGAATATCCGCAATAGTGCCGACCGGCTGAACTCCCAGCATCGAAGCCAGACAGAAATTCGGGTCGGCGTCCACCGCAAGTATAGCCCCCCTGCTTCCTCGAGCGAGCAGTAACCTTACAATCATCGCTGATAAGGTCGTCTTGCCTGACCCGCCTTTTCCGCCTATTGCAATGGTCGTTGCCATCTCAAATCTTCTCCGTGGCAAGCTTAACCGATGGAAATAGCGATAAATCCGTATGGGGCAGGAAATTTGCTCTAACAAATTCATCCATATATTTTGGGTGGCTCATCAAATCAAAATACGTCATACTCTGGGCGATTTTTTCAGCCGCCTTGAGGGCCTTGCGGCTCAGCAAAACTGTCTTTGCCCCCGCAATCGATGTATTCCCTACAAAGTGAATCTTCTCTACCGGCACATCTGGCAGCATTCCAATAGTAACGGCGTGCGCTACATTCAGGAAGTTTCCAAATCCTCCCGCCAGATAAACCCCTTCCAGGTCTTTTGTTTTTATCTGGGTTGACTCCATCAGAACACGAATGGCAGCAAAAACACCTGCTTTGGAACGAACAAGGTTGTTAATGTCCGGCTGGGTAATCACTATCTCCTGATGGCCGTTCCCGCCTTGCACCAAATGAAACTGCAGACCATCCTCGCCTTCTGTAACCTGATACTTATCGTTGGTCGCAAACCGGCCCGTGCGGTCTATAACGCCGACCCTGAATAACTCTGCCAGAGTATCCAATAGACCCGACCCGCATATACCAACTGGCCTTGTGCCGCCAATGGTTTTAAATTCGATAGAACCGTCCCCGAGAATGATAAGTTTCTCAATGGCCCCTGCTCCTGCTCGCATACCGTGCTTGACTCCGCTGCCCTCAAACGCCGGGCCTGCCGAGCTCGAAGCGCAAACCAGCCAGTCTCGATTACCAAGAACCACCTCGCCGTTTGTCCCGATATCGGCAAAAAGCGAGATGCCCTTCTTTGTATAAATTCGCGTGGTCAGCACGCCTGCTACTATGTCACCACCTACATAAGCAGCCACACTCGGCAGACAGTATAATAATCCTCGCTCGTTAATTTTAATGCCTGCCTTTGCCGCACGAATCGGCGGAATAAAATTAGCCGAGGCAACATACGGCTCTCTGCGGATTCGCCTTGCGTCCAGATTCAGCAAAAAATGCACCATCGCGGTATTACCGGCGCATATAACCGTGGTAATATCCTGTAAATCAATTTTCTGCCTTGTTGCCAAAGTTACTATCAGATTATTCACATCGCCTACAATGCGGTTCTGCATCTCATCAAACGCATTATTTTCCTCCGCATACATAATTCGGCGGATATAGTCGTCCCCGAAATTTATCTGACTATTATACGTCGCCTCCGTATCTATCGTAGTTGCCTTCGTCAAGTCAACCAGATGTGCCACCACAGTGGTTGTCCCGATGTCAACAGCGACAGCAAAGTTTCTGTCGGAATGGTTGCCCGCTTCAACCTCGATAACTTCCGTAGTTTCTCCTCGGCGACCGATGGTTACCGTAACCTTGTAGCCGCAGCTTTGCAGCATGCTGGAAAGTTTTTGAAGGATACGAAACCCTGTCTGCATTACAGGAGCATCAGCTCGCTCCCGTATGGCCAGATATAAACGCTCGTGGTCAGCGGTATGGTCCTGAACAGTCGGCGGTGACATTTCCAGATATAGCTTTTGCACCAGCGGGTCAAACTTAAACACACCTGCCTCCACCTCACCGGCAAGTTTGCTAATCCTTTGGGCGTCAGAATCCATAAGTATCTGGCTTGTTTCGAGGGTATGAAACCTCGGAACAGTCACGGTCATATCGGAAAGCACTTTGGTCTGGCAGGCCAAAACAACATTTTCCCGCATTTCACTTGGAGTAAGCAAAGTGGTGGGCCTACTTTGAAACTGTCCCTGGTCGATTACTATTTTGCACTTGCCGCAATACCCATCTCCCCCGCAGATACTGCTCAAGTAAATCCCTGCCTTATTGGCCGCCCCAAGCAGCACTGTCCCCACCGGAACTTCTATCTTCAGTCCGCTCGGCTCAAAACGAACCACACATTTTTTCTTTTTGGCCTCTTCCATTTTTCTTTATTAGACGGGATTAACAAGATAATCCTGTTATCCTGTCCTAAAATTCGTGTTCATTCGTGGTTAATATTCTTTACATTAACAAGTTTATTTCCAGACCTCTTGCAGGTACTTGGGTATCATTGAAGACTCTCTCGGCCCGACCATAATCTCCCAGTTGGTGGCTTCTTCGAGCTTGCCGCTCATCACCGCCACGTAACCGGGGATTATAAGTTTGCGGTGCTTAACCATGTCTTCCACATGGTGCTTGGCCATCGCATCTGCCACGGTCTTTTCGTTGAGCTTATCCCCAGAATAGGCCGTCAATACACTTGTCCCTTCGGTATCGACCACGAGAATATAACTCGGCACGCGGCTGGCCTCCACATCCGACTCGACGGTATAATACGTCAGTGAAAAGTTTGTCGTGAACATCAGCGGCGAATTCTCATCCGGCTCGCCGACCGCATAGACCTTCGGTTCTACCTGAACGGGCTTCTGTGGGTCGGTAAAGATATTCATTACCGCCGTAACCATAGGCAAAACAGCAGACGGTTCAACTGTATCAACCACCACAATACTGGAATACTTGCAAATCAGACTTATTGCAGCAGCAACCTGCGTGTCCGCGTCACCATCAGCCACAAAGGATATGGTTGGATAACCTAAAGGTCTGAATACTTTTTTCAGGGCTAAAGTCCGCATCCTTGACAGGTTATACAGTTGGTCCCGCAAGCTCATCTCAGAAAGATTGAGCACAATATCCTCGACCCCCCCGGCTTTAATTTTTTCGGTAAGCTCGGAAAGCGGCTCAATTGATTCGGCTTTTGCCACAAGCGGACAAACATTTTCCTTTGCGATTTTCGCCATTGTATCGGCTGTATCCGGGGTGGCCGAAGCAAGCAAAGGAACAGCTCCCTTTACTCTCGCCAGCGCTGCCGCCATTGCATCCGGTGATTCCGTCACGAGGATGGTTGCAAGCGAGCTTGCGCTTGTGGCCGCTGCACAGGCATCGGCAAAATTCCTCGATGAGCCGCTGTCATTAATAATAGCTATGGCCCTGACTCCAATTTTGGTTCCCACTCGCTCAAATTGCAGGGCATTTATGGACTCAACGCGTTTTTTTAAGTCCTCGCCGGCCAGTTTATCCGATACGGTTACAGCCAGAACCGTAGGATTATGAAATCTTTCTTCATGCCGAAAAACAGCGGTCTCCTGCCCTATCTGCACCTGATTGCCCCCTCTGCCGAATACCACTTTGCGCATCGGCGGAGCCGCGGCTGCCGCGAGTTTGTCTTTAGCTTCCTGCGAAACGTAGGGACAGTCATCCAGCCTGGCACGCTTCTGGGCAAGCGCCATAGCAAAAGCAAGGCAGGTAGGCATACCACATTTTTTACAGTTAGTTTTCGGCAAAAGCTTAAATATCTCTAATCCTGTCAGCGCCATAATATCCTCGTTTCTCGATTCTCGTCGAGTATCAAGTATCCAGTATCGAGTATCCAGTATCGAGTATCCAGTATCCCATTAGAACATCGGCTCTAAAGTCGTTACAGGATGGCTGGCTTTGGTTATAAATTCCAGAACTTCCTCTTCCGTCGCGGCCGTCTTCTCATCCGCAATCCTGGCAAGAAACTCTTCTCCGCCGAGTCCGAGCTCATTTGCCCTTTTGATGAAAGCATCTTTAATCTCATCTTTGAGCATTGTGGGCATCCATACAATCCTTCTAATTCCGCCTTCAGCGGCTATAAATTTCCTCGAGCCGATATAATGCTTTGAGTGCCCGATAAATCCCGGCGTCTGCTGTCCGCCGCCCACTGTCCCTGCAAGCGTTGAAAACTTCATCCCGCAGGGCGTCATATCAGCGAACTCTCTGTTGACAATCATTATCCCGCCGGTCGATGGCAACACCGCAGAGATGCACTCAAAGCATCCGCAGGAGGTCATCGGGTCCGTAATCATACTGTACTGGCTCATTCGCTCGACTTTTCCGCCGCTGACCTTTTGAACGAAGGCATTTATCTTGTCCCACTGACCAATAGTCGGCTCAACACAATTACCCTTCGCAATGGGCTGATTCGGCCCCGAAGGGGTAATCTCGTATGCCGCCCGGCAGTCCAGCCAGCTATAAGCCCCGCACAAACCAGGCCGCTCCGGCGAAATCACACACAGATGGCTCGGAGCAAAACTCTGACACAGTGTGCAGGAGTAAAATGTGTCTATATCTTCGTCCGTCATCCCTGCCAGCCGCGCATCGCGCTCGAGATATACACTATGTGCCACCTCACGGTGCCGAACAACCTCCTTCTCGTTCGTGAATATCTTGACCTGCACCTTATCTATGATGCTCGAAAACTGGTCATGGAACTTTGCGTGCAGGAGCTTACCGAAATGCTCGAGTTTGAATCCGGCCTTTGCGGCGTCCCTGCTAATCCGAAGCCAGTTGGTCTCACGCTGGCCCATGTGCCAGATTCCATGTGCTTCATTTATAAACGTATGTATCTGTCTCTCCAGCACCGGCTCAAAATCGGTCTGCATTTTCCTTCCGGCTACTTCAACTATAATACCTAACGGCAGCTTTCCCGCCGGCTCAACTGAATCGACATCCAGACCCTTCACTTCTACTTTGCCGTCTTCAACCTCATCGATGTCTCTCATCCGAAGCCACTCAAACGACGGCGTTCTTTGTCCGCCGAACTCGCAGTGCATATCTTCCTTGCGGATGCGCTCGCCTTCGAAGGCCGGACTAACCGCCACAGGAATCGGTATCTGTGCAACCTTTATCTTCAGGCCCCGAACCTCGATGGCCTTTTCTACTATTCTGTCATAAGGAATATTGGAGACCACGTGCTCGTAAGTGCATACACCTGTAGGAAGAATTTGCGGAATATCCGAATCGGCAATGACGGGGAACCCATAGTTAATCGCCCCCGCAGCAGTGGCATACCATTCATCGGTAACTTCACCCATCGCCATAACAAAGGCGAAAATTCTGTTCTTGTTGTAAAGCAGATTACGCCTGAAATCGCCGGGCTGAACACCACCAAAGCTAAGCGCCGCCCTGCTGGCAAAACCAAGCGCATATATCGCCGAGGTAATTTCCCGTCCGAAAGGCACCAGCCGTGTCTCCCATCCCAGTTGCACGCCGCCTTCAACAAGCTGCTCGGCAAAAGTGGTGCCGTTGTGGTACGCGGACATAAAGACATACAGGCAGCGCTCCTGCAGTTTACGGGCAATCGTGACCGCCGTCTCCACATCAGGTGCAGCACCAACTATCGCTGCAAACCCGGGCGCCGTCCCGTCAACAAACTGAATGCCGCGCTCACGCAATATCACATCATCCGCTGCTCCCAGCCATATTCCATTAACCGGATTAGGCCCGATTAGATATTTGCAGCATTCGATAATCTCCTCTGCGAAAAGAGTTGCCATACCCGCATCCAGAGCTTGACCCAGATAGGGCAGCCACAAGTCATCATCAACCGGCGGCGGCAGCAGACCCTTTATCTCACGCATTACATCTTCAAAGTCAGCCAATTTTTCTACCGCCCTTCCGGTCATCGAATAAATAATCGGTATATAATATCCCGTATTTGGAAACTCAACGTGACAATCTCTGCCCTTTTCCCTGATAGCCCGCTTTAAGATATCTTCCGCCTGCCCGGCTATCTTATGAGCGCCGCGGATTGCTGCTGATGCAATAATTCTTGACATATTCTGTCCTTTACTCTACAGTCAATGCTCGCCGGTCCGCCATATCGTAAAGTTTACGCTCTCTGACTTTGTTGATTCCCAGAGCATCTCGTTTGCCTTCGATATGAGCCAGCATTATCTCGGCGGCCTTAAACGGGTCAGATTCCACTGCCCACCGACCGCCAAAGTCTTTTTCGATTCCGCCAAATAAATAATTGCTAACATTTTCGCTGCCTGAAACCGGCAGCAATTCCCTGCCGAAAATTATCAGCACACCGCTGGCCACAAAATACTGCCCTATCGCAATTGCCTTCTCGGTAATCGATTCCAGACACGCCCCCACAACCGGTATTTCAGATATATCTTCGCCGAGTCCGCCTTCTCTGACGATTTCTGTGCACGCCACCAATAACCGGCTATTGTCCACACAACTGCCGCACGTCAGCACCGGCGGCATACCTACCGCTTCGCATACTTCTCTAAGACCAGGGCCTGCTAATTCCAGCGCCTCTTTGGGATTTGTCAGGCCGCGCTTACTGCACGCGATAGTGGCACAGCCGGTCGTTACCACCAAGACATCTCGTTTGATTAGCTGCTCCGCCAGAGTGGTATGGGTAAAATCCTGCGGCACTTTTGGATTCGTGCAGCCGACAATGGCTGCAATGCCGCGAATGCGTCCATTGATGATATTGTCATTCAACGGCCGGTAGCTGGCACGGAACCTTCCGCCTAATATGTAGTTAATGGACTCATGGCTGAAACCTACCACAGCACTTTGCTTTTCAGTAGGGATGGTGACTCGGCCGCGATTTTTGTAGTTCCCTATGGCCATCTTGACTAACTCTTTAGCGGTGTTCAGGGCCGTCTTTGGCTCCATTGCAATATGTTCCACGCCTGTTAATTTTGCCTTATCGGAAGTGGTAATGAGCTTTGTGTGGAAGCATTTAGCGACTTCAGCCAGACCCTGCATCACACACTGGACGTCAACAGCCATCAACTCGATTGCCCCTGTGGCAATAGCCAGTTCCTGACTTAAAAAGTTGCCTGCGATGGGTATGCCGTGCCGCATCAACAGCTCATTTGCCGTGCAGCAAATCCCTGCCACGTTGATTCCTTTGGCCCCGACTTTTTTCGCCTCCGCAAGCAATTCCTTATTGCTGGCAGCGGCAACTATCATTTCCGACAGAATCGGCTCGTGTCCATGCACGATGATATTTACTTCGTCCTCCTTCAAGACCCCCAGATTGACCTCGCCACGACCAGGGTAAGGCGTCCCAAAAAGAATATCCTGCAGTTCCGTGGCAAGCATCGAGCCGCCCCACCCATCGGCGAGGGCTGTCCGGCTGGCGTGCATAATAATACTCTTATAATCCTGGTCAACCCCCATCGTGGTTCTGTGCAGCGCCTCAACCACTTCTCTATCCACAGCCCGAGGCGTTATATCAAACTTTTTCCAGATTTCCTGCCGCGGCTTGGGGGCACGCCGGGCCATAAGCTGTGTCCCTTCCGCTTTACCAAATTCGCCCAGCGCAATCTCCCCAATCTTTGCAGCAATCTCATTGACCGGGCGGTCTTCGGTCTCTACCCCTAGCTCTGCTGCTATTCTTTTCAGTTTGACGGTGTCCTTGAACTGATAGTCTGGTGCTTCGCCCCGTGCTGTGGCAAGAAATACCTCTGCTACGGCTCGAGCGTGGTCACTGTGGGCGCTGGTACCGGCTGCAATAGCCCTGAGGAAATTGCGTGCCACAATGGTATCCGCGTTAGCGCCGCAAACCCCCAGCGGCGCCTTCTTGGAGATTCGACACGGTCCCATAGTGCAAATACGGCAGCACACCCCCTGCTTCCCGAAGCCGCACTGCGGCAATTGCGCATCCAGCCGGTCCCAGGCGTTCTGCTGCCCTGCGTCAGCCATCCGTTCTATCATCTCCTGCGCTGCCTTGTCACTACTACGTTTTTTCAGTTCCATAATCAGTAATTCCTCAAGCATTCCCTCGGTAAGCAATTAAGTCCGGGAGCTTCAAAATTCTCCTTATTAGTCATTATACCTTCGAGCCGCGCAACAGTCTGCAGCTTGCGACATATCGGACAAATATTCTCCATAAATGTATGCTCGCCCAATTTGGCCTGAATATATTCAAACTCTTTGGCTGGCATATAAGCTCTGCCGCAAACTTTGCACCGAACCATCTCAAGTTTGGTTTTCCAGGTTTCTATGTGTCGCACCGCATCCTTATCCACGCTCGCAACATGACCGGTGGGACAAACTGCAACGCACGCATTACACCCTATACAGCTATCCGACACACGGTCAAAAGGTGTTCTCACTTTCCGTTTAATCCCACGCATCGTAAAGCTCAAAGCCGACACGCCGATTAATTCCTGACAAACACGAACGCACAAGCCGCAAAGAATACATCTGCCAAGGTCATCACGCAAACCAAATCGAGGTTTTTCCACGCCGAGTTTCTTAGCAAGCTTTCGGATACATTCCGCCTCCGGCGCCCGAGCTAAAAGAAGCTCAATCGTCATTTTTCTGCTCTTCATCACCTCAGGCGTATCGGTCCTGATACTCAGTCCCTCCCGTATCGGAAGGTCGCAAGAGGCAGCCAGCCAGATTCCCTTGCCTTTGGTAACTTCAACCACACACAGCCGACAGGCCCCGTACGGCTGCAGCGCAGGATGGTGACACAACGTGGGAATATATATCCCCATCTCGCGTGCCAAGCTCCTATGCTTTCTGGAGGATGTTGACAGCCTTTACGGCGTCTGCGGTGGTGTGCAGACCAATGTAGAGGATGAACCTTGCCCCTATCACAGCCGCCGAAAGTCCTCGGAGGTTGATACCCGCTGCGGTGAGCTTTTGCGTTAATTCGGCTGCGACGCCCGGCTTGTTCTCTCCCTCGACACGCACCGAGTTGACGCTCTGGGTAACGTTGAAGCCTAAGTCCGCGGCGGCGGCGACCTCCCTATCCCCGCGCAGCGGGGTGACAAACACGACGCCGGTGCCGGGCTTTTCCGGCGCCCGCCTGGCGAGGATGAGGTCAAGGTCAGCGCCGGCCTCCTTCAGGCCGGTGAGCAGTCGCGCCAGACTGCCGGTTTCGTCTGTAATGCTCGCTGCCCACACATCCACACGTTCGACAATTAGTTCCATAATACTGTTCTCCTCTTGAGGCCAATAGTTATGTTTTTACTGAGTCTTGTTTTTGATAGAATCCCAGCTTCATATTGAAAAGTCAAGCCCCTTTGGCTGTTTCTTCAGAGGTTTTTCAGCCAGAACTGGTTTTTGATAACCATAAAAAAACGGTTACGCAAATTTTAAGCCGATTGAGCATCGAGTATCGAGGAATCACTCTGCCACGTCGAAGCCAAAACTGCAAAGCACCTGTTGGGCAGCTTTCCACACATGCCGGCTCATACCCCGCCGTGGTCCGCTTGATGCAAAGGTCGCACTTGGTTACCGCTTTGCCGTCGCGAGTGACATCGATAACTCCAAATGGACAAACCATAATGCAGAACTTACAACCGATGCACAAATCCGCGTTAATAAACACAGGGCTTTCAGGATTCTGGCGGTAAATCGCCTTAGTTGGACAAATCGCAACACACGGCGCATCCTCACAATGCCTGCACTGCAAAGGCACTGCAAATTCTCCTGCCGCCTCAACCGTTACTGTTCTCTGGGGCTTTGGCTGCTCTCTTATCGCCTCTTCGAGAACGCCTGATCGGGAATGAACCACCGCACAGGCCACCTCACAACTCTTGCAGGCCAGACATCTTTCGATATTTATGATTATGGCTTTACCCATAATTGTCTCCAAGACGATTACCCAAATCGCTTACCACCAACTTCAGACCAAATGCCCGGAAAGATTAGACGCGTTAATGCGCTCTTTGCTTCTCGCAATTGCTCTACAAGCTCCGTATCGGCTCTTATCACCGGTGTGCGTCTCAGGTCCGCTTCCTGCACAGACCGGCTGTACCGAAGACTTCCCAGCCAGGCCACATCTTTCAATTCGGATTTTATAATGTCTATTTGAGAAGTATCCGTGATTTTGTTGGCAATCGCTGCGACGCATCCGACCCCCAGGTCTTTGGCCATTCTCGCCATATTATTAGCTGTTTCAATACTTCTGCTGCCCGGCTCAACAACCACCACGAGAGCAGCTATGCCTTGAATGCTCGCTCTGCCTAAGAACTCAACGCCGGCAGCCAAATCAACCAGCACAAGCTCTTGCCGCTCCAGCACGGTATGCGTAAGCAGGGCCTTCAGAAACGCTCCTTCAGGGCACGCACAACCCGCCCCCGCCTGGCTAATACCCCCTAAAACCAGCAGTTTCGCCTTCCCCGCCTCAATCCAGTACTTCTCCGGCAAATCACTGACTTTGGGATTTAATCTAAAGTATGCCCCTGCCGCATCTTTGCCGGTGCCGGTCCGCTCGGCAATAAGCTGTTTCATTTTGATAAGCGGCTCCGGCGCCTGCTCGGAAGGTATGCCAAAAGCTAAAGACAGATTGGTATTTGGGTCGGCGTCGATGGCCAAAACGTCAAATCCATCCTCAGCAAATAACTGTGCCCACACCGCACAAACGGTGGTCTTCCCTACACCCCCTTTGCCGCCAATTGCTATCTTTGCACCCAACATCAGAGATACAACTACAGTCTTCCATCTGCATCTTTGCGTGCTCTCACATCCTACAATATAGAATTGAGTGCTGCGCCGAAACGAAAAAGTTAATGCTTTCCCCCTGCACTGTCAAGTGCCATTCCAATCACTAATCCTTTTTTTGTTGCTTTTCCCGACAATCCCTGCAATAATGCTCGAAACTGCGGACTTCTAAATCCACTGGCGTCGTATATGAAACCATATAATACATAGTTAGGCATGACGAGGTGAATGAAGTGAGCGAGCAAGACAACAAATCACCGAAGCTCTCTCTCCCGGATAGGATTTTTGGCCGTTCTGTAGAGGGTGCAATGGAGCGCGTGTTGGATAAGGACCGAAAAGAAAAACACAAAGAAGTGGAGGCGCTTCTTCAGCAGATAGACAAATCTCTTCAGACATGGAATGCAGCAAAGAATAAGTTTGTGCCTCGTCCAGTGAGGGCGGTAATTCTGGTATGCCTTGGACTCGGATCCATATGCATTCTGAGCACGATTGTCAAGTCTTGGGTTAGCACACCCAATCAACTCGACTGGGGCATTCTTTGTGCTGGGCTCCTGTTGTGCGGCCTCTCTCTGTTCAAGGAATTCAGAGTCGGCAAAGGAGGGCTTTCAGCAAAACTCAAAGACTATGCGGATGTTCTGCAGAACACAAAGACAGTTATTGGAAACCTATTGGCGAAAGATTAGGGTGTGGATGGTAGCGGGTTCAACATTGACCGGGTAAGGAGTCTCGTAAATATTGGATGTCACATATTATTCGATAGCAGATGCCTCAACTTCGCTCGGCATGACACACTACCCTCGCCCGAAGGTCATCCGCAATCCTTCGGCCGCGCTCCCTTCGATTATACTCAGGGCGGGCGTGACAGGTTTTGTGTTTTTGTTTTGCTCTGCAAAACCAGATTGGCGCGACCTTAGTGACGGCTTGTAAGATTAGGTCCGCTCACAATGTAGATGTCTCGACTTCACTCAGGGCAAGCTTTTGTGTTCCGTCCTCCGTCTTCCCTCGTCCCTTCGTCTCTCGTTATCCTTTGCTGACTCGCAGTTTCCTGCCTACGGCTGCGATGTGCCCAGGCCCTGTTCCGCAGCAGCCGCCGATGATGTTCACGCCGGCTGAGTATATTTTCTCTGCTGCCGCCGCAAAATCTTCCGGCGACACGCGGTAAACCGCCCTGCCGTCCACCAACTCAGGCCTGCCGGCATTCGGCTCAGCGAAAACCGTGACCTTGCTTTTCTTTAAGGCCATAATTTCCGAGACATACTTTTCCGCCAGCTCTGCATATTCATCAAGTGACGCCGTTCCGCAATTAAACCCTGCTGCATCAACGCCGAGTGAAACTATCTTTGAAACTGCTGATTTGACATCAACGCCCATCATTGTCCTGAAACCGCCGCCGACCTTGTCAAAAGCCATCGACGCCAATACAGGCAAGTTCCCTCCCACCGACTTTACGGCTTCGATGGCAATTGTCATTTCATCGAGAGCCGTCATTGTCTGGATTGCAAATCCATCAACACCGCCATCTAAAAGCGCCTCGGCCTGCTGCACAAAGGATGCCTTTAGCTCGTTGGGCTTTAAGCCACCCAGCGGCTCTAAGAAATCACCGCTCGGCCCGATGTCACCTAACACATACTTTTCTTTTCCTGCCGCCTGCCGGGCGATTTTGGCGGCGGCCTTATTTATTCTGACAACCTCGTCACCAAATCCATGTCTTGCCAGAATATATCTATTGGCACCGAATGTATTGGTAAGGATTGCATCGCTGCCTGCTTGTAGATAGGCCTGGTGAATATCG
>Ga0315279_10007060_pt1 | contig 13978 bp, 16 predicted proteins | sample YL17G06_20_MG_FD_203694 | JGI IMG/M metagenome (GOLD analysis project Ga0315279, IMG submission 203694) | Sediment microbial communities from Yellowstone Lake, YNP, Wyoming, USA - YL17G06_20 | ecosystem: Environmental > Aquatic > Freshwater > Lake > Sediment | place: USA: Wyoming | collected... | reverse complement strand
CTCAGAAGCTAACAGGTATTAACATAACCAACATTCAAGGGGTCACAGTGATCGGCGATGGCAATTACGTGTATAATCAGTACAGCAATCTTTACCGAAGTCTCGATTTGCTTGGGGAAGAAATTCGGCAAACCGATAGACTCTCCGACGAAGAGAAGTTGAATTATCAGGCTGAAATTGAAACCATTAAGAGCCAGCTATTGAAATCAAATCCAGACCGAAGTATACTCAGAACAGCGTGGAATGTGCTAAAAGGCGTCGCTACCGTAGGTGGAGTCGTGAGTGCGCTGGAAAAAGTGAGAGCACTGATCCAACCTCTGTTAAGATAGCTCCTCAACAAAGCCAAGACAGTCGCAGTCATCCAGGTTTTCTATGCTTATGAGAAATGGTTCGGGATATCAGTACAGATGTAAGCCAATGACAAAGGCATCGCGCGAAAGTCTATATTAGTCTCTGAAAAACTTCTCTCTCATTCTGAGGATTTCCAGAAGGTAGATCTGCGTCTCATTGAAAACGCTGACCAATTGGCTTTCGAGATCCTCAGGTGTCATCTCCGGATGGCTTCTTCTTTCATGGGTGTACTTGTTGAGCTTTTCATATGATTCGCGAATATTCTTGGCTAGGTCTGCTGCTGACTTCAGATCCTTTTGTTCAACCGCTGGATTCTTTCCAACAATGGCATAGTAGGCACGCTCTGCTTGAGTCGGCTTTCTGTTGGGATCGTTTTGGGAAAACCAAGAAGTCTCTTGTATTCCTGAATCTGGAGCCAAAACCTGTAAAGTGTCAGAGATTAGCTCTCTCATCGAGCTTGAGGATTGGCGAAACCTATCAACTTTGGTTCTGTCGAACAAGGTTTGCCAAGCTCCGTTGAGTTTAACCTCAAGACGTGGCTCAATCTCATGAAGCTTCGAGCTGAGCGCATTCTGATTTTCCCTAGGCGTGGGCAGATTCCATCCTGCGACCAGTTTCCTCGTGTCCTCAGAGCTTTCAGCAATGTTTCTTGCGATTTCAGCAATGCCAAGAACAAGTGTGCTTCCCGAAGCGATTACTGCAGAAAAATGCGGAATGGTCTTCTCGATTTCACTTGCCCTTCCTAAGGCCATTGTCGCGTTGTCAGCTCCAGAAACAAGAAGGCTTTCGAGGTTCGCCTTTTGGAATTGTGAGAAAGATCCGGTTGGCATCGTTGAGACTTGGCCGTAAAACTTGTTCAGCATGCTATACTTGTTAATTACTTCATCGAGTTCTCTGGAGGTGTCGTTCAACTTCAGCTTTGATTGGTCAACGCTTTGACGCGCCTTTCTGTAGTTGGTAATGATGTAGTCAAAACGTCGAGGCGTGTCTTCCTTTGTTTTCTTGACTTTTGACAATGACTGTCCTCTATGAAGCTGCTTAGTTCATTCACGGATCTAGCAATAAAAGGTTTTACCTTACTCGAATTTAAAAGATAATGAAATCGTGTCATGTTGAATACGGTTCACGTCTTTCGTACACCTGGGTACCTTTTCATTAAAGTTGTTCTAGCAGTCTCCAGTAGGTTCAGAAAACCAGTCATTATTGTCTCTCATGAACGTCCAGCCGACTGGCAATAGCTTGTGTTTTTGTCCGTCAACATCTATTAAGGTGACACTGACCTCAATTCTTAGGTCTTCATCAGTTTCGGCGCATATCTTTGGAACGCTGAAGTTCCCGAAGAAAAGTGTGTAAGGATTCAAGTTCCACAGTAGTTTCCCATCATAGTATCCCATATATTTTCCACCCCGTTTGCTGCCTTCAACTAACCCTAAATCCCTGCTGCCAAGAAAAACTCTGGCTTTAACCTTCGCCCTAATAGGCGAATCACCCGAATTGCTTATATTAAAGCCAACGTTAGGAAGCTTTCTTTTGACCATAGGGTTATTCGCTACTGCTTGGGTAATTGTAAAATGAATGAGAGGGAAAGGACTCTTCTCTTTGGCAGTTGGTTGAGTCATTGGTGGTGGGATTTTCTTCATCGGTTCTGGTTTTGGCTCATTGTAATGCTTAAGCACGCTACGAAGAAGTTCTGCTGGTGTAGAAAAGGGAGTCTGTTGGAGGTCTCTTAACTCAACGTTTTGAAGTAGTAGGGCAGTTTGCACATTGGGAGGTAAGCCCTTCTCTATCATGCACATGAAATCCTTTTTTTCAGCATTTGCCAAAGCTATTTCCTTTCGAATTTCATCAGACTTCTCAAATGCTCATACCATCTTTTAATCCCAATGTAGATTCGATTATATCAAAAAGATATCGTTTTTACTTGTTTCACCCAAAAAGGGAATCATTCTGATGGGCCATTTAGCAGACGACTTTTGTTTCAAAATCTGAGGACAGCCGATGCCACAGCTGGTCTTCTGAATTTCCTATATCGCATGCTTTTCAAATAAAGCCTTAAGACTGTAAATTGGGTCGATCACGCTCTAAGCAAGAAAGCACGTAATCAGATTAGAGGGCAAACACGATTTCCTATTTGGTCCAGGGTTACATAGTAAATCCTGCTCAAATCCGAGTCGGAAGCGCCTTCATGTGAGGGGCAAGCCTTCGAAAACGTATCATAGCCTGTTTGCTATGGAGCCGCGACCCTAATCTTGCTTATGACCGATTGTCCAGCTTTGCATTAAAGACAGTCTAAGTGCCTTCAACTAAGCAACTGCCGCTATTCCAAAGTCCACCAGCACTTTCGCAATCTACCCTGTTGTCAACGCAGAGCAACCGGTAATCTCTCCATGAGTTCATCATCGAACCGATTGTACTGACTTTCGCAAAGTCTTTTCGGAGAGCTGCTTTGACAAGCTCTTGCTGTGCCAGGCCATCTACTGCATGTAAGAAAGGGCATGATGGACCCGGATCTAGCTGTTCTAAGAGTGGCGTGATTGCTTCCTCAACGAACTCGGACTTGTTAGGCACTTTCTCGAGTTTATCAAGAACGTCAAACTCTATTGATAGATTAAGGGGTTTATGGCCACTTCCTATTTTAGGTCTTCCACCATAACTCATATCAAATCATCCATAGTTACATGCGCACGATTCTTTTTATCACTTCTGCTCCACGGTATATTCTTGCTGAGTAATTTGAACAAATTTCCACCATTTCACCCCTGGAAAATAACCACGGAAGCAAAAGCACTTCAACATCCTAAACAAACGAGGAGACTTTGATTACGGCGAAAGCGAGAATAAACATTTCTAAACTGAAACAGTTTGCATTAAACGAAATCTCAAAGGACTCGCCGCTTTACAATGTTATTCTTTGCGAGCCCGATGAGGTTGATACGGTGGAATTCGTTTCCAAGCTCAAAATCTGGCTTACACTAGTGCGAGGGAAGCTTTTATGAACAGACAATATCAGGCGCCTATTCTCAAACAAGCCATTAAACTCAAACAGTTATCTCTTTCAGAAGAGAACATTAGATTTCGAAAATCAGCCAGAAATGAAACAGTACCAAAGGCAGTTAAGAAAGTAAGGGATTTGAAACAGAACCTATTCTCGCAGAAGAAACTGACGGGATCGATGTTTCGGTGTTTCTGGGGCAACCAAAAATTTTGGCTAAAACTAAGTTCGCTCAAAAGGTGAATTGCGAAATGACAAATCATACTCAAATAAAGCTTTTTCGCAAACCCAATATCAAAAGCATGACCTGTCATGGACCTGAAGCAGACCGGGTTTCAAGAATATAGTCTGAGGCTTCCGAGTTTTTGGTCAAAAATGGCAATGTAGTTTAAGCTGCTAAGGAAAAAATGGAAAATGACCATAAAAAATGGATTCGACATAAGGGTTTCGCCCAAAATTTATATAAAAAACAGGATGTTCACGGTCTTGACTTTTCGTATCCTGAAAAATTTAAAAAGTTTGGGCGTTATTAATATACTTAAACGCCTAGGCATGGTCCTGACCTGCTCTGCTTATAAAAGGATGGCTGCATCCTGTTTTTTTGTTGCAGGCTTTTTTGCCTTATGTTTTGGTGTTTTTCCATTGCACTCCTCACTCTTGTCACCGTTTTCCTCTGTATTCTTAGTTAGACTGACTGCATATTCGCTTGAAAGTGACAACAAGCCCGGTGACGAGCCCTTAAACGAGGGTGAGAAGCCTAAGGAAGGCTCACAAAAGCCAAAGAAGAAAGGGAAGAATAAGGAAAAAGGGACGGATGATTCTCTGCAGCTTCTATTCCCGGGAATCAAAAAGACTGACGTGCTTGCAGAAGAGGGAGATTGCGTAGCCGCATATGAAAGGGTCAGCACACTCGATCAGGCAGTTGATGGTGACAGCTTAAAATGTCAGGACAGAGAGAATAAGGACACGGCCATACGGATCGGGGCCTCACGCGTACATCATATTGTTGATGAGGGAAAAAGCGGGAAAGATTTTGTCACCAGAAAACTAGGCCTAATCCTCCAATTGGCGGCGGCTGGAAAAATCCAGAAGTTAGTTGTGAGTGAAATCGACCGTATCGGGAGAGATGCCTTTCGGGTGTTGTTTTTTCTTTTCAGGCTTCGAGCCTACGGAGTCACCGTAGTAACGAAGTCCCAGGAGTTTGATGTGAAGAAATTCACGGATTTAATCATCGTAGCTGTTAAGGCGTTAGCAGCGGAAGACCAGAATGTAATCAGAGGCGGCACTTCTCTGAGAACGAAGGTCAACCATTTCCGGGATCAAACATGGAATTTCCCCGTTCCCGTAGGATACGAAAGTAAAGAAAACTGGATCGCCAAGATTCCTGGCTTCGAGCCCGTAATACGCGACATTTTTAGACTTTTTCTCAAATACAAGAACTACCATCTGGTCGCCGAAATGGTTAATGACCTCCATAGCAAATTTCTGAACAAAAATCCAAATAAGCGCTTAAGAAGGGAGCGGGTCAAGGAGATCCTAGAAAATACTGTCTACATTGGCAAGCCACGATTATATGGAGAGGCAACGGAAGAAACGTATGGAATCGTAGTCATCGACGATCCTAATCTCTCTTATGTGAGCGAAGACACATTTGAAAAGGTACAAACAATTATCAAAGCTAAAAGCAACAAATATGCACGTCGCAAAAAACCCGTGCAGGAAATTGTCGAGACCTTTGGTTTAGAGGTAGCATTGAGTTTTCTGCCCCACGTCGGTGTCTTATGCCCCAACTGTAAATGCCAAATGGATGAGAACGGTGTTGGCTACAAATGTTCAAAATGCGATACACAGCTTGACACGCCTAAGAAAACCGAGCTTCTAAAGCTAAGAGACTGGACGCTGAATGAAGCAAAGCGTTTCCAGCTGCTACTAAGACTGTTGAAAAAGTACAAGCGTAAAGGCAAGAAATGGAAGGACTCAGATATTGAACGCCTGCTCAGGAAACATAGAAAGGAGAATGGCAAAGATGAGGAAGAAAAAAAGAACGAAGGGGCTTGATTCGGTTGTTTTTGTTATTTTATTACTTTCAATCTTTCGTATTCAAATCAAAATGTAAGGAGGTGATCAGTGTGAAAAGTGGTTTCACAAAGAAAAAGGGCGTAGTTTACGCGAGAGCAAACGCCTGCATGCGTCATAGTATTCACTCCCAAGTTCGCCTATGCCATGCAAAAATGAAGAACGATCAAGTTGAAGAAATCCATCCTCCTATCGTGGACATTGCATCCGGAAAAAGCCAGAGACATGGACTGCAGGAACTCCAGAAACTCGCCGAGAACAGAAGCATAGACTATCTTTATGTCTGTACCATAGATAGGCTTGGCAGAGAAATCGTCAAAACCCTGCAATTACTAAAGAGCCTCTCAGAGGCTGATGTAACAGTGAAAACAGTTGACGGAGAGTTCGCATTCAGGGATTTGGACAATATTGGAAGCGTGTAACATGGCATGCGTTTAAATTGAAAGACATGAATCGCGCGCGCGATGATCCTGTCCTTTTTCGAATGGCGAGCTTTGGGTTATCTCCCTTTTTCATTCTTCAAAGTTGCGCTTTGTGCGGCTTCTTTGTGCTTATAAAGAAATGTTGATGGAGAGTTGTTTGGCGATCTGTCTGTATCTTGTTTGCATAGTTGACTCGGTTATTCGAGCGACCTCGGCTATTTCTCGTTGTGTTTTACTTTCTCCAGCCACGATTGAGGCGATGTAACAGGCGGAAGCGGCTAAGCCGACTGGGTTTTTTCCTTGGACGAATTTTTGGTCTTTTAGGCACTCAATGATTTTTTCTGCTACTTCTACCGTTTTTTCTTGTTTGAATAAGCTGGTTGAGAGCTTTCGGACGTACGTGCGGGGCGTTGTTGGTCTGGGCATTGAGGCTAGTTGTTTGATTAGAGTGTTGTGGGTGTGTCGCATTTTCCCGGTGCTGATTTTTGACAGGTGCGCTATCTCGTTTAGTGATCGTGCAATACCGGCTTGTCTGCACGCGATGTAAATAATCGTTGCAGCTAGCACCCGTGTGGGTGTTCTTTTTGTCAGGTTTGCCTGAATAACTGTCTTATAAACGCCTAGGGAAAGTTTCAGCGTTTCTTCTGGAAGAGAAATGCATCGACCGATTCTTGTGATCTCGAGAAGGACAGTCGCCAAACTCTCTTCGGTAGAGTCGGATACTCTGAGCAACTTTTGCCATTTTTTAGAGCTATTTTCGCTAAGATCCAAATGAACTGAGGGATTTTCTTGGCTGATTTGGAGACTGCTTTGCCTTATGCGTTTCTTTGGTCTGTTTTTGGTGCTGTTGGGATCTATGACGAAACTGCAGTTTGAGCACACCGTTTTCTTGCCGTATTGAGACAGCCGCTTGCTTCCACAGTTAGGGCATTTAGTGACTTTTTTGGGGGCGGTTTTCGCCAAAGCTCTTTGTACAGTCATTTCCTTTTCCTCAGTAGTTTACTATTGCTGGAGGGTTTAGTTGCTGTGGTTTTTCCAAGAGTTCGGTGTATCGATTGAAGATTCTCTCTATTTTCAGGGTTTTTCTGTCCTTTGGCATGGGTGGTCTTTTGGCTTTTCCTTTTGTGTATCTTGTCCGAATCGTGTTTGCTTTTTTGAAGAGCTTTGTGTCAAGAATTTTGTATTCTCTTACGTAGTCTTTGAATCCAGCGACGTTGAATCTTCCGACATACAATTCGTTCGTGACGATGTCTCGTATAGCCCGGGCGTTCCATTCCTTGACTTTTTTAGTTTTTATTCCCTGTTTGTTCAGCAAGAATGCCGTGTGGGGAAACGACTTTGACTTCACATATAGGCTGAGGATTTTGTTTACTAGGTTAACTTCGGTAGGGTTTGGGCAGAGGCACCCATCGCTGATTCTGTTATAGCCGAGGGGCGGATTGGCGTTTGGCCATTTATGTTCCTTTGCGAGAGCGTATAAGCCCATTTTTGACCTTTCCCCTATTATTTCCCGTTCAAGTTCAGAATATGATGCTAAGTTTCGGAAGTTGAATCTACCCAGCGATGTGGTTGTGTCTATGTACTCGGTTGCACTGCATAGGCCTATCCCTAACTTTCGAAGGTTTTTTTCCGTCGTTACCAAATCTATTAGTGATCTGCAAATTCGGTCCAGTTTCCAGGATATGACCACGTCGAATTCTCCCTGCTTTGCCTGTTCAAGCATGAATTGAAATTTCGGTCTTTCAGTGTTTTCTCCACTCTTTCCTTCGTCGACAAAGACATATTTTACGGTCCAGCCTCGTTCCTCACAATATTTACAACAACTGCTTACTTGTTCCTTAATGCTGTAACCAAACTTATTGAATGAGGATGTCCTCGCGTAGATGGCGGCGTTCTTTTTCTTTTTGGGCTTTTCCAGTTTATTTTTCGTTTCTTGAGCATCTCCAATTCTGCCCGGGAATTGCGGTGTCGTACAGATGGGAAGGTCTCGATAATCGCTTCTTGATGGTCTTGGAGAACATTGTTTCAAGCTCCTTCTCGATTCGTTTTGGCTCCAGTTTGATTTACATTTTGACATGGCCAAGTCAGATGGTTTAGGTTCGATAGACTTAGAATTAGGTCCGACAATTTTGTATTTATTTGGAATTCGTTAACGCTGCACAGTTTTACTCCGTTTTCGTTGAGAATTTTCTCCACATTGACCAAGTGCTCGAGCGATCGGCTTAAGCGGTCTAATCTGGAGACAACCATGATGTCAAAACATCGTGACTTGACGTTCTCGAGCATTAATTGAAACTCCGGTCTGTCAAGAGTTGTGCCGCTCTTGCCTTCATCGCGGTATGTGTGGATTATTGTCCAGCCTTTTCGGTTTATGAATTTTCGACAGGTCGCAATTTGCTCGTTGATGTTATTATCGAAGCTTTTGCTTACACAGGCAGCTCGAGCATATATAGCAGCCCGGGCGACGTTTGCTTCAGAATTTCTGGTTTCGAGGGCAATCGCGGAACCGGTTAAACTTTGGTGTGTTGATTCTTGGCTTGTTTTCACCGTTGTTAATTCACCTCTCTTTCAAGCATCTTTACAATAGTCTCGACGACAGACGGCAAAGTCTCTATGACTGAATGTGCAAAGTCTGAAAACGCTTCTTGAAGCTGCTGCTGGCTTGGCGACCAGTTCCTATTCTGGAAACTGTGTTCACATGGAGTTTCTGTGTCTTTTGATAGCCTATTCGCTCTAAGAACAAACATTCTCATGAACTGAATTAGCAACGGCTTGAGACTGGTTCCTTCAAAAGTCAAGACTTGCCTATTTCGAATTCGCCATAGAACCAAGTCTCTGTCGGGTTTTTCAAGCATGTACCTGTATAACTGACTGAGCGACAAGGAATAGCCTGTTTTTATCTCAACAGCGACTTCTTTCCCGTTATTAAGTAGACTGACGCCGTGACCGTTAAGGAGAATGAGAACATCAGTCTTGCAGTATTGAGTCGCCTTTTCGGTTGATATCTGGGCAGTCAAACCCATACTGGTAAATCGGTGATACAGCTCCTCGACCAGGATGTTGCAAGCTTGACTATGACATTCTTTGTAAAAATCATCAACACGATTTGACACGTCCTTTTCTAGATCCCTGTCCATGCAAGCACTACACGTCGTTCTTGCGATGACTTCGATTATCTTGGCCCTGCGGGGCGTTCCGTCTTTATAGTACAGATTGTATCGCTTTGCTATTTCGAGGCAGACACCCTCAAAGAGCATTCTAGTCTTTTCGTAATCACCATCTTCAGCGGCACTTCTTGGAGAATCCTCTGAAGCGTTCTGCGAGTTATCACAAACCCGTTCAGTATTCATCTTAGGCCTCATTAGATTCTTCAAGCTTGACGTTCAATTCGCCGATTTTTGCATCCAGTTTTTGCCGGATGTTTTTGAGACATTCAAGCTCAGTCTGTAGACTCTCTATTTCGTCTATCCTGTAGGTCAAGTCTTTCCTTAGACTCTCAAGTATTTGATATTCGACCTGTAGTGCCTTCGATGTGTCTTTCATTCACGCGCCGTCCTTTCTGGTTATTGTTGATGTTGATTAATACACAACATTAATAAACAACTGCAAACATATAAAGCTTGTGTGATAATAATGTGTATCGTCGCATATGATCACTCAAGAAGTCGAGAAGAAGATTCTGAGCTGCTTGGAAAGAGAATTTCCGAAAGATTTGTCGATCGAGGAAATAGCTACAAAGACAGGTGTACATCGCAATACGATATCAAAGTACATGTGGGGTCTGGAAAAGGAAAAGAAAGTCACGATCTCGAGAACTGTAGGGAGGGCCAAAATGTATGTCGTTTCCAAAAAGTGAGCCAAAGTTCAGATCTGCGCGCGCAGGCAAGTTAAATAATTCCTTTGTTGCTTCAGCAGATGTTACAGGTTGACTCGCTCTTCTCGGCTGTTTTGTGTTTTAGCCTCGGTTTTTGTTTTGAAGCGCAGAAGAAGCTGATGAAGACATGACTTGAAACGCTCCGTGCCCTTTCGGCTTCATGGCTTACGCTATTTTCTTTCTCAGCCCCGTTCTAGCTTTCACGCAAAGTACGCTATGCTGTAGTGGAGTTCTGGCTTGCCCAAGAGGGCAGCAACTATGGCGACAGCGTAGACCACGCAGAAGACCAAGCACGCGTGTATACAAGCATTCTGCAAACCCTGCCACGTGAATGTTAGTTACCTTGATCTCACAAACCCTAACCTATTGGGCATTACATGCTTGGGGAAGATGATTTTGAATTTATCAAATCCGGTAATCAAATGGTTCTTGACGATGAGAGATGCCTGCAAAAAGGGATTGTATGGACTAGGACAACTCCAGTTTGAAACCACATTTGGAGTCCTCTGGGATGCCATATGGAATCAAAATGCCGAATTTCGCGCGACCGCCGTGGAGAACCTCAAGTCCTGGCAGAACTTGTCAAATCTGCCCTCTGATTTGAAACCTGCCTCTTCTGCTATCAGAGAAAACATGATTATGCGCATTGAACCGAATTACCGAAAATCATCGAATGTAATGAATTTCTGAAAATTCACAACTAAAGCAGAGTGTGTTCGTTTCATGCCAATTGGAAGGGAACTTGGAATGACTCCTTTGTTAAGTGAAGTTTCGTAAACAGATTTTTTATTAGGTGCTTCACAATTCTTAAAAATAGGAAATAGAGTGAGTATTCCAGATGAGCACAAGACCGCCCATACCTTCAGAGTTGAAAAGGCGCATACTAGTCGAGGCAGGTCATAGATGTGCGATTCCTACCTGTAGACATCCAACAACCGAGATTGCACACATAATACCTTGGGACAAGGTAAAGAAACACGAATATGAGAATCTCATTGCTCTTTGTCCGAATTGCCATGCAAGAGCCGATCGAGGAGAAATCGACCGCAAATCCTTGCGAATTTACAAGAGAATCCTCCAGAGATTGACTGACAGATATGATAGATTTGAGTTGGTCATTCTCAACGAGTTGAGGCTTAGAAAACCTGTCATAATGGCTGGAAATATGTTGTTATTAATTAAAAATCTTTTGGACGACAAGCTTGTTTCCATAAACTCAGACATAAATATTGATGGTGTAACGTATTCCGTATCAATAGGGGACATTCCGCTGAATGTCGAAGTTGTGCTAACAGACAAAGGAAAGCGATTTATTGATGAATGGATAGAAGCAAATGAAGAACTAACCTATTAGCACCCATAATCTGCTTCAACCAGATCCGATAAGGAGTCCATTCAAGTGCTTGAGAACCGAAAAAAACTCCTCAATGGAATTTATGACAAGCCGATAAGAGATTGTATGCTAAAAGCTATGGAATTTATCGATTCCGACAAACTTGAACAAGCTTCAAAGGAAATCTACGAAACACTAGCCGCATTCAAATTCATTATGTTCGGCTTCTTTTCTGATTTCAGAGTTACAAATGTAGAATTCAAAAAGATGGGTTTCAAAATCGATTTTCCTAATCTGCTTGCCGATTTAGCATTTAAGATAATCCTTGGAGGAGACGAGCAGGCTTTGCGACTTCTAATGAGCATCGGATCGTATCTGAAGCCTACAACTAAGGGACAGGTGTATAGCGTGAGCAAATATTCATTTCCGAAGTTCCAAGATAGGAACAAAGCTTGGAAACACTTTGATGATATTCTACGAATAATACTTGAATATCAAGACAGAATACCACGTTCTAGATGGAGAAAATAGTCTAATTAGCGCTTTGGTTGGAGGACTTGAACCCGTTTGGGTGTTAGTCCCGGCGGCCTCACCAAGACGTATATTTTATAGTGCAGCTAGAAGATGGGCGCGCTAACACTTGTTAATCGGATTCATCCATGCAAAGAGCTAAACGAGATTTGGGCCCGCACCCTTTTGGGTATGGGCCCCGGCGACCGCACCAACGAGTATTGGAGGCGTGCGTGTGAAACGGTTCTGAGCCCCTTGCATTTTGATCCAAACATGTTTTGAACATGATTTGTTGAAGAGTATGTCTCTTATAGAACCTCTTTCCACAAACGAAAAGGACGAAGCGCAGGGTTAAAACCGCTAGCCGAGCTTAGCTGCATTCTCGGGGCGTTGAGAGAATCAAGAGAATGAAGCAAAAAAGGAAAGGTTTCTTCTAATAGAAGACCGAAGCTTCTATTTTACTTTGTGGTTTAGCTATGATTTTTCCTCTTTTTAGGTTAGAAGTCAAATCATCCTTTCTTCTCATTTTTCTCTTCTTGCTCACCTCTGAGCTTTTTGGTATCAAGCAGTTTTTGTCAGTATCTTGGGTTCTTTCCATTCTTCACGTATAACGCCATACACATAGGCGTCAGTCCATTGACCTCTGACGAATCCCGTTTTTCGCAGAGTTCCCTCTCTCTTGAAGCATACCTTCTCCAGAACTCTCTGGGACGCCTTGTTTCTTACATCCGTAAACGCTTGAATTCTCGCAATGTCCTTCGAAAGAAACAGATAATCCACCATCAGTTGAACCGCCTCTGTCCCATAACCCTTCCCCCTTTCTGACCGAACAACATCATAGCCAATCTCCAAGAATCTCTCTGGTTGAGCAAACCAATATGCGGCAGCTCCGACTTTTGTTCGATCCTTCTTTTCAATGATGAACCGTTGTCGTTCACACGCTATCGCGACTTGAGATGGATTCTCAAACTTTCTCAAGGCGTCGGCTTTCGACGTCTGCGAGAGGGGCAAAAATTCACTATCGAAATCGATGTCATTTATGCTCTCCACCAAAAAATCCACATCATCCCTCTCCACAACTCTTAGGTTTACGTTCTTACCTTCAAGCAAATCCAATCACCATTTAGGATTTTGTGCCACCTAGGTTTCTCACAACTTTAATCGATTGGCGTCAGTTATAACTTTTCCGCAACGTCGTTTTGTTGTTGTTGGATAAAACTTTACCCCAAACCAAACCAACGCCGAGACGCGCTCATCTAACTCTCAACATGTATCCACATGCTATTCTCTTGACAATTGCAGCTGGGGAATTTTCGACTCGGGCTTTGGCTAAGTCTTTATTGAACCACAATGAGGAGTTTTCTCATTTATTAGTCTAAGCGGTCTTACAGTTCCCAATCGCCTTTAATGAAGGAATATGGCCTGAATTTTATGGGGTCAACCTCTGCGAGGACTTCGCTAGGCTGCATGCGAATTTCCATTCCTTTGGTGTAGCCTGACATCAAAACTTCTTCGACCGGTATCTCGTTGACAGGGTCGTATTTTGATTTTGCAAGCGTGAGTTCTCCTTCGCCCAATTCTACCTTCCCCCAATCGATTTGATTGTGTTGTTTCACTAAACGCGGGTTATAGTCGAGTCTATCGAGCATTGGATCTTGAAAATGTTTGAAGAGATAATTGGGGCCACGGGTGGAATGGCTCCGGGTTCTGCGGTGCCACCAATGCTCATGCAGTCATTAAAAGCTCACATCACATAGGGAGATCTATAATTGTTTTAGATGGAGAGGATTTATACAACATCATGATGGGAGCTGACCCAATAGAAACGATAATCAAACGATATGATGAAATATTTGCTCTATGATACTATCTTTGGCTTCAGGATCAAGGATTCATCATTATCATGAGGGTTTCACTTGTTCAGCGATTTTTTTCATAAGCCATTCTGGTGCGACGTGTAGTTTTAAACATTAAGAAAATGAAGCATGAATCCACGGGAGTTTGGAAAGATACGAGACTTCTGATATTATGAGATGTTAATGTTTCAACTCAAGTTAGTCGCTTCAAGATTCTATTCAGAAATATCCACAAAAAAGAGGGAGAGTTGTTGATTTGAATTAGGTTGTCCTGTGACTATGGAGCTGGGTTTGGTGCCACCCAGCCGAAGTTTTGGCTGATGGCGTAGTAGTCTTTAACGTCGACCTTGTAGTCGCCGTTGACGTCTGCTGCTGTGTTCCAGTTCGGGTAGCCCGGTCTGCTTCCGAAGGCCTGACCGCAAGCGTACGTGTCCTTGACGTTCACTTTCAGGTCAGGTATTGGTTGGTATTTCGGTGTTGCTGGCGGGCAGGGTTTATAGAGTAATCCGCCTATGTCATACCTGCTTGTGCAGACTATGTGCTCCCGGTACATTAGGGTCATGT
>Ga0315279_10007058_pt1 | contig 13982 bp, 16 predicted proteins | sample YL17G06_20_MG_FD_203694 | JGI IMG/M metagenome (GOLD analysis project Ga0315279, IMG submission 203694) | Sediment microbial communities from Yellowstone Lake, YNP, Wyoming, USA - YL17G06_20 | ecosystem: Environmental > Aquatic > Freshwater > Lake > Sediment | place: USA: Wyoming | collected... | reverse complement strand
CGTCTACCGTGGATGGCTTCGATGTAAGACTCGGCGGGTTCTGGAACGGACAGGCCAGGCTCCTAATTGACATCTGGAATTCAGCTCACGATAACTGGGATACCCCTATAGATTTCTTCAAGATCACGAACGAGGGAGCGTTAAACAGGGAAAATCCTTTCATCATGTGGTGGTACAAGCGCAGCTCGGCCTTAACGCATTTCGGCATCGATACGATGTGGCAGCACCGGGACTACAACGGGCACGAGTTAGACGATCCCCTCAGTTATGCCAAGTACATGCTTGAATGCATAACCCCGATAGCGACGGATGCGATGTTACAAAATGTTCTGTGGGGAGACAAGCAGGCAGGCTGGAAAATCTTCCTTGCCGAGCTTTTTGGTCTCAATACATATCCCTCATCTCTGTATAAAGCACTTGCCGATCAGGCGGCTATTTATATCAAGCAGATGCAACCGAGTGAGATCGAGCCTGACCAGATACAGAAGTGGCAGAAGGGCGAGCTCACATGGGACGATTTGAACCAGGCGCAACAAGCGACGCTCAAACTACGCTATCCCGAACTAAACGACTTGGAGAACGCGGCGGATGAGGCTCAAGACCAGTGGGCTACTCCGTTAAGGCGGGACTATTGGAACGCAATCGATAACGTCAGGGAATACAAGATTACCACCGGCAATGCTCTTGTCGATGACCTGATGTCCGGCGTGGACTCTGCGGGGAATGCCTTCAACACCAAGAGTTTCCGCAATGCGGTTTCCGATATGAACACGGCTTATGGCATTATGTACGGCGGCGTAAATAATGACGAGCGGTTCGCCGAAATCATTGCGGGTTGGGACAGACAGAAAGACCCGAAGGACGCCGAGACAGTCGACGCGGCTTACGACGAATACTTTGATACCGTGGTCGGCGGGGACTATGACGGCCCCGACGATATATTCAACTTCAATGCCTATGACAAGGCACTAGCAGACTTCAAGACCAAGTGGGGAATCGATATCTACAATCAGATATTGACCATTCTCGAATCAAACAAAATGGGCGAGAACCCGGTTGTCGTCCAACTATGGAAGGACAGGCAGACTCTGGCGGTTTCGGGCTATTGGGATATGCCAGTAGACACGACCGAACAAAGGGCGGCACGGAACGACTTCTTGAAAGCTAATCCTACTATAGATGCTACCCTGTTCTTTTGGGGATACCGCAGCGACCTTGAGACGGTTGCTGCCTATAACAACGTAGTGCAGATGTGCCAGGATACGGGCGTGCCTTATACGGCCGTAGGCGGGACCGGCAAGTTGCCACCGACAAGCGTTGCCCCAGATTGGCTGTCCTACAAGGAGCAGGAGCTCACCGGCTGGGATCGCCAGAACTATTTGAGAGATCACCAGACGCTGTACGAGTGGGGCATGGCTAACCTCGGCTGGGACGAAATAGACTTCTCCACAGTACCTACGCCGGACATGAAGAAGCTGCTTGACGCTTACGATAGTGCTGCTGCCGGTAATGCTCGCCTCATACTACGTTGCCAGAGTCAGGAGCTTGATAATTGGCTTGTCAATATCGAGGGATACTCGGCAGCTTATGGGACTGACAGATGCACCAAGTTGGGATACTAAACTATCTTTCAAACCCTTCGCAGTTAATGCAGTCGCAATAATCTATTCCATCGACAGTATGTATTTCCGTTTCACAGGTAAAAGGGCAGTTACAGCCAGATTCCTGTGCTTTTGCCCCGTCGAATAAATCAGTCACATTAGCAACTACAACGGCAGCAATTAACCCAATGACAGCAATGCCTACCACAAAGGCAGCGACTGTTGCCACAGGGTTATATATCTTTCCTAATATCTTCACATAACTATTTTACCACAGCAGTCAACATAACATAGGGAACATAGGCCGCATGAAGCGGCCTTTTTGTTTAGGAGGAATACGGTGGAAAAGAAGGACCAGCAAGCGAAAGGTAGTCAGGCGCAAGCTCTCCCTGGTGACAACCAGGCACAGTCTCCGGCTGACCAACAGACGCCTCCTGGGAGCAAAGGCGAGGAACAGGCAGGGGGAAAGAAAGAAGGGGAGAAAGGGGTCAAGCTCTTCACGCAAGAGGAAGCGGACAAGTACGCCGAGGATCATGCAAACAAGAAGCATGGCAAACTCCGCAGCCAAAATGCAGGCATGGAGAAATGGCTGAATCTATTTGCCATTGAGCATCCGAAGGCGCAGGCACGGGTTCAAGAGCTTGAAGACCTCATGAACAAGTACGAGGCGGAAGGGGAGAAGAAAAACCCCGACCTCGCAGAAATCAACCGTATGAAACGTGAAATCAAGGCCAAGGAGAAAGAGCTTGTCAAGCGTGAGGAAGCTCTGCGATTCTCTATGGCCGAACACGGCGAGGGCTTAAAAAAGATGAAAGCCCAGGAGACCAAGGACAAAGCCGCTGAGATAGCGGATGAGTTCGGCATTCCCGTAGACGATCTGATGGATTTGGAGCCTATGTCTGAGGAACAGATACGGGCGTTCGCTGAGAAGCTGGGCAAGGCCAAGAAAGCCGGCGGAAGCAAGCCCGGCGACTCCGGCAGCAAGGCCGGGGAGACCAGCGAGAAGAACCTTGAAGACATGACTATGGAGGAATTCGCCGCATATTGGAAGAAGAAGCATCCAATCAAATAACGAAAAAAGAGAGGTAACATTTAAATGACGAACACATTAGTAACCCCGACTGGGATAGCAAAAGAGGCCTTGATGCGCCTTTCACAAAAGCTGGTGCTGGCCGCACTGGTATACAAGAACTACGATCCTAATTTCGTAGGCAAGAAAGGCGACACGGCCAGGATCAAGAAACCCATCACCTTCACAGCCCAGGACTTCACCACTACAGTCAGCGTGCAGGATATCGTGCAGGGATATGTGGACGTAACGCTGAATAAGCACAAGGACGTCACATTTGCCCTCACGGCGAAAGAGCTTTCCCTGAGCATTGACGAGTTCGCCAAGGACCTGATCGACCCGGCAGTGGACGCCATCGCCCAATCCGTTGAGGAAGCGCTTGCCGGGCTCTATCTCGATGTCCCGTACTTCGGCACCTACGACGGGACGTCAGAGACGACTAAGCTTGCAGGGATCGCCGCCACCCGCCAGAAGCTGAACCAACTCGGAGTGCCGCAAGACGGACTTCGCCGGTTTGTGCTGGGAGCAAAAGCTGACGCCGGTATGCTCGTCGTGCCGTCCTTCATCAATGCCGAGAAGAAAGGCGACACGCAGGCACTGAAGGAAGCAGCCCTGGGCAGAATCATGGGCTTCAATTTCTACAACAGCACCAAGATGATAACCCATGATTACGGCGGAGACGACTACTCAGGTGACGTAGAAACAACCGCTAATGCCGCTGCGACCTCGGTTGTGATACACGCACTAGGCACCGGGCATATCCACAAAGGCACAGTGTTGACCTTTGCGGACGATACCGTTCACCAGTATGTGTTAACCGCCGACGCGACGATCACCACGAACTCGGCAACCTGTGCCATCTACCCGGCGCTAGCACAGCAAGAAGTCGCCACAACGGTAGTCACGTTCCAGACAAATGCTGAAGAGAGCCTGGCATTCCACCAGAACGCTTTCTGTCTGGCCTCGGCCGCTCTGGCCAAGCCTGCCGGCGCCGCATACTGCGAAGTAGTCACCTACGAGGGACTAGCTTGTAGGGTGATCGCCGACTACAACTCCAGCACGAAGGCAGACCAGGTGTCTGTGGACTTCCTGTTTGGAGTCAAGACGCTCTGTCCCGAGATGGCCTACCGCTTCCGCATGGCCTAGGAGTAACTAGGACATAACAATAAAAGGGGAGAGCCTTAAAAACTCTCCCCTTCTTCAAAGGAGGGAACCATGCCGACACCTGTAGACAAACTCACACCCAAGAGCAGCGATAAGCAGATAGCCGAAGCGATATCCGCTTGTATTGCCATTGAGATGGATACCGGCAGAGCACAATCGCAAGACCAAGCAATAGCTATGTGCTTTGACATGGCCAGGAGAAAGACGGGCAAGAAAATCAGCCGCGGCGGAGAGTAAAGATGAGCGATAAATTAACGGAATTCAGAGACGCTTTACGGGCAGCATTGCAGGACACAGATCCCGAGAATCAGATATGGGCTGACACCGAGTTAGACCAGCATCTGATAAGGGCGCTCTTTGACATCAATTCTGTGCGACCACGTGAGCAGAAGACTACACTCACGACTACAAGCGGCTCGAAAGACCTGGACATATCCAGCCTCACGGACAGGCTCGACGTTGTGAAGGTAGAGTTTCGCGTGGGGCAGGACCCGCAGGAGTTCCGCAACTTCACCACATGGGCGAACATTCTGACGATGGACATTGACAGTCTGCCGTCCGCCGCTGAATCGGTGTACATCTACTGGACGTCTCCGCATCTCCTGACCACAGAAACCAGTACATTGCCCGCGGCTCTGGTCAACCTGCTGCTCATGGGCGGGGAAGCCTTTGCAGCACTGGCATGGATCAACAAAGGCAGGTCTCAGATCGTGGATTCAATAGCCAAGCTGACCAGTGTTGATACCGCACTTGGCCTGATCGCCGCCAGGGTAGCGCAGGCGGTCACAGACCTCGGCACCGCCCGGACTGGTATCGGCCTGAAGATGACCGAGGCGAATACCGCCATCACCAACATGCAGGCGAGGATAACACAGGCCGTTGCCGATATAGTCACCGCCCGCACATATATGAACACGCTCACCCGGGGCGGGAACCCTGAATCAGACTATCTCAGGGCGTCCGTTGGCGAGCTCAATACGGCAACCGAATACCTGAGCCAGGCGAGGGGTTATCTGGCAGAAGACCAGCCGGCACAGGAGAAGGCCAATCTGGCCTCACACGAGCTGACGGCTGCCAACGGGTACATCAACGAAGCGCGGTCACGCTTAACGGGCATATCGAGCAAGCTCAACATAGCAGCAATGGTCAGGCAGTACCAGGCCGACGCCATGCAGAAGCTGGCACTGTTCAAGGCCGAACTGAGTCGGCACGAGTCCATCACGGTAGTGCCGAACTATTCAAAAGATTAACAGGAGGTACACATGCAAGAAGTGAAAGAACGCGCAATCTGGAACTGCAAAGCCAGACTGCTGAAATACAAAGAGGACATAGACGTCTTCGCCAAGAGAAAGATGTTCCTCGCCAGGACACTGCGGAAGTTCGCAGACACAGTGCCTTTCTTCGGTACAACGGTAGGACGCTGGATTTACGACAAGACCGTGGGACGGCTTGAGCGTAAGTTCTACGCGCTCTACGATCCCTATCAAGTCATCGAGATGGAGCACAACTGTCTGTTGAACTCTGGCATTGACGAGATGTGGGACTTGATAAGCGGCGTAGTCTCAGGAGCTACCCACATCTTCGACAACGCCGCGGCAACCATAGGCGTAGGGGATAGCGCAACCGCCGCCGCAGCCACACAGACCGACCTTCAGGCAGCCACAAACAAGACCTACAAGGCGATGGAATCGGGCTACCCGACGTCTACCACGCAGAAGATCACGCTGAAGTCGTCCTTCGGCAGTAGCGACGCTAACTACGCCTGGCAGGAGTGGGTCGTCAAGCAGGCCACGAGCACCATCTGTCTCAATAGGAAGGTCGAGGCACTCGGTACAAAATCCAGCGGTACATGGACGCTGGAAGTAACCGTGACGCTTTCGTGATTACCTTGACTTTAGTTCCCAGCGAGTTAAGGGCGAGGCCGTCTCGCAAGGGGCGGCCTCTGCTTCCTCTTTGAAAGGTGGCGCATGTACGCAGAGATTGAAACATCAGGTATAGAAGTTCAAGACGGGCTGGTAAGGGTTCGCTTTGCGTTCTTCTGTGAGCCGTTCGACCCACGCTATAATGAGCATCATGTCCAAGTGCCAGACGTAAGTAGTAACGAGTTTAAAGCAGGTTATCAGGGCAAGATAGACGAAAGAGGTTCTCCTGTTGACCAGAAGGATTACGACAAGTGGCTTGATAGCTTGCCTCATGTCTGGCGTAACAATCCCTTCCACAATCACTTTGACCTAGTATCTGCTGATATTACTGATGCCGAACTGAAAGCGTTAGCGGATAAACGGCTGGCAGATTTTGGCAAGGCGTGGGGAGAAGGCTTTGCTTCCGATGTAAGGGGTGAAGCGTGTAAGCAGATACGGAAGGGTTGGGACAGAAACGACACACACAACAAGACGAAGGCTGATTACGATAGGTGTGCTATCAAGGGACTGGACATAGCAGCAAGGGCAGATAGTTTCAAGAGGGTTAAATGACTGTAATTGATATTGGAGGCGGAGCAACTGACCGACTGTATTCCTGGGATCATCCTACGTATTCTGTAGTTGAACAGGATAATCCTGCCAATGATACTGGTGTTTTAGACACAATGGAGTTTTGGTTTAAAACTAGCAGTACTGGTTTAAAATGTGGCACATTCTCTTATGTGGCTACTGGCAAATGTACTTATAGAGCACACGCAAATATCGGTGCTGTAACAGCTGGTTCAAAACAAACCTTCACGGGGCTGTCTGTAGCTGTTACAGCAAACGACCTTTTAGGTTATAAGATTGCGGATGGAGAAATGGAATGGGGTCCTAGTAGTACAGTCTGTTGGGCTTTAACTGGCGACCACTTTATTGCCGAAGGAGAAAAGACTTACGTCACTCAAGGTAGTTATTCTAGCAGTATGAATGCCACAGGAGCAACGATAGATGCCCAGCCATTCGTAAGATTTTATCCGCACATATTAGCACATTAAAAATATATAGGAGGTTACAATGGGAAGAATTTACAATCTAGTGTTAAGCAACGGAACAATGATTACAGCAGTGAACGTACTGGCGGGCATCTATCCAGTTGCTACACCGCCTGCTGCTGGCTCTGTTATCGCAATTAACAGGGTAGAGATTAGCCAATGTGCCAACGCTACATCTGCTCAAGTAAGAGCTGCCTTATCGGCAAGGACTGGTGGCAACTTGACCGTTGCTACTGTCACGCCTTCACCAGCGATGTACGGTGGTGCAGCTTCCGCTATCGCTGGTATAGCTGGGACTTTGGCTGCTGGCAAGTGCGGTATCACAGGCTCGGCAGATGCAACTCCAACGTATGTGGACTTGGTATCTGCTTCGTTCAATGCCTTGAACGGTTGGCTCTGGATACCGACTCCTGCCGAGAGAATCTTTATGGTAGGAGCAGTAGCTTTTGTGGTGAGGTTCTTGGCTGACCCTGGCACTCTGACAGGCTGGAACTGCTCAGTAAACTTCGAAGAAATCTATTAGGAGTGGTAGATGGCTATCTGGAGAGTACCGCCTCAGCCTCGACAGGCAAGCCGTGACTTTACCAATGAACAACCTGTAACTGCTGGGAATAAGGCCAAGAACTATAGCAGCCTTATGGCTATGTGGTATCTATCTCAGCCACGACAGCGTATTCGCTATTATCCCGACCTTATAGAGTTTATGAAGACTGCTTCCGAGACAGGTTCCGGGTCGGACTTATCATCTCTTCTTGCGGCATTGCTTAGAACAGAGACAGGCTCAGGCACTGAGAGTTTACTTAATCGAGCCATCACACTGGCAGAGATAGCGGCAGGCATCGAGGGCATCCTCGACCGTGACATTGCGCTCGGCGATGCAGGCATAGGCGCTGACCTGGCCGCCCTGGTCAAGACAATACTATGCGCTGAAACAGGCACGGCCTTTGAAAACTCCTACCTGCATATCCTTGAAGGCGTCAAGACCAGCTCGGACACTGGCGCAGGCGATGATGTGTCCTCATCTCTCGCCGTTGCGCATCTGCTGAGTGACACAGGTTCAGCCATTGACACACTGATAGCACGTGCCCTGTTTGCCCAAGAATACCCCGCAGGCGCAATCGACCTTGCAACGAAGATAACCGCAGCCATAGCGGGAGCTGAGGTTGGCATAGGTGTCGAACTATCGCTACTGTCACTCTCGATGCAGCGAGCTGATTCTGGCAGTGGCAGCGACACATCTTCATTACTGGCTCTATTCACAGGCAGCGATTTGGGGGCAGGTGCGGAAGCCATAACCCTGCTTGCGGCCATGGTCGCCCAGGACACGGGAACCAGCGTTGAAGCAGTTCTAGCCATGTTCAAACAGGCCGTAGACAACGGTGTGGGCGCAGAGGCCGTCAGCCTCATCGGAGCCGTAGGCCGAGCCATGAAGCTCATAACATATGTCAGGAGCTATCGGGATTTATACGTCTACACGCGACAATATCGCGACCTGAAAGTTTATACGAATATGAGGTGAGACAATGACGATAATCACGCAGACAGTATTCCAAGCGGGCGAGACTGTGCCGATTCACGCCGATATCAAGGATTGGCTGGGAGCGTACATCGATCCGAGTAATGGCATAAAGATGACACTCTACGACCCGGCAGGAACAGCCATTGTGACCGATGGAGTGATGACACAGGACGTATCCGGCAAGTACGTCTACTACTACGCCACGACGGTAGCATCGACCAAGGGCACGTGGTCATATACAGTGACCGCGCAGGACGGCTCCGGTGCAGGAGTCAAGTACACCGTAGCGAAGGGGAGTTTTAAGTTGACATGATATCACTCAGTGCAACCCTGCTTGCCGCTCAGCGGGCAATGTCTGCCGTGCCATATATCCGTGTCGCCATCGGCAGCAGCGTGTTTGAGACGGACAGGGTTATCTCCTACACACGAGAAGGTCAGCCATTCAACGAGAAGGTGACGGTTGTCATTGCCAACGAGGACGGAGCCCTTGACGGGCTGGTACTTGAAGGCAAGGCCGTCACACTAGGCCGGGGCTTTGTAACTGGTGCTGGCAACGAGTATTGCAATCTGCCGCCGCTTGTGGCCTTGAAGCCTCAGTTCTTCACTGCCAGCGGAAAGAGACTATGTCAAATAACGTGCATCGGCAAGGTCAACGAGATCGCCGAGGATAGAGCCAGCGTAAGCTACACGCCGGACGGGACCCTGACCGCAAAGACCCTGTATTCGCAGATAGCCGCAGCAACACTTACACCATTCACTCACTGCCCGGCGCTGACAATCGAGTGGGGTACCCTCGACACCCTCTTTGACACCATCAAGCCCAAGACCAACTACAGGATATATACTAATAACGCCCGGCTCGGAGCCATGCGCAGGCTGATAGATTTCACCTACAACGCCATGAGGGTTAAGCAGAACGGCAGTCTTTATGTCTTCAGGCCTACGACATCGGGCACGACCTACGACTATGAGTATTCGTCCAGCGTGCACATCATCCACGACAAATACCGGGGCAAGAGGTTGGTCATCCCGAACGGTGTCACAGTCAGGACGCCAACAGGCGTTACTCCTGCGTATTCCGGCGTGGCCACAGACAGCAGTTCGTCAGGACTATACCGCTCAGTCATGGCCTTCTTTGAATACAACCTGGCCAGCAACGCCCAGGCTGCGGACATAGCAGCTGCCATCCTCGCCAAATATCAGATGAACCAGCGGTACACGGTTGCCCATGTGCCGATCAATCTCGGCCAGGAGCTGTACGACTACGTGAAGATGACCGACTTCATAGACGATACCGTAGAGACGGGCAACGTGGGATATATTAATGAGGTCTACCGCCCGGCCGACAATCTATTTGAAGCGACGATAGGGCTCGGCGGCTGGTGGACGCACCGGGCGTCAGATGTGGCGAGTTCCCTAAGTGAAGAAGTAGGCGGGGAGACGGGCGACAGCAGCGTTGAAGCTATGGGCGACATCGCCGTCGGGACAATCTACCTTAACCCGATTAACCTCGACGTTGTAGTAGATGGCGTAACGTACAAGCGCACGAAGTCCGGGGCTCTTTCGGCTGACGGTCTTGTACTGCTGGATCAACTCGTTGACGGCACGACTTATAAACGAATACTGGCGACTCAGGTAAGCGCAGGAAAGATATATCTATCAGATGAATGTACCTATAAATCCGGGTACAATCCGACGACAAAAGAATGGGCGGTAGCCAAACAGAGTACGGCGCCCAGCAGTCCTGTAGTAGGGCAGATGTGGCAGGATACTTCCACGACGCCAAACGTGATTAAGTATTGGAACGGCTCGGCATGGGTTGCCGCCGGCGTGTCAAACCTCGACCAGCTGCCGAACGGTACAACCTTCAGCAGGGTAGCCACAGCATCCCTTAACGCTAACGGGCTCATACTGCTGGATCAGGTACAGATCGGCAGCAACTATGACCTCATAGCAAAGGCCGATATATCGGCTCACCACATACTATTATCATCGACAATACAGAGTGTTTCTTGTCAAACCGCTACTTCCGCCGAGAAATCTTCCTGGACTGGCAAGCCCAACAACATGGACGACATACCGGCTGGCAGCATCTACAGTAAAGTGCTGGGAACCGATATTCAATCAGGACATATCAAGGTCTATAGCGGCACGATTTTCAATGGCGTGTGGTACGACACCTCGTATGTGGATATCGACGCCTCGAATGGCATTAAATTCTACGGGAGTGTCGGCTGTCAGTTTTACTACGGCGGGACACTGATCGGTATGATTGACTCAGCCTCAGGTGCTCTTCAAATCTGCACATGGGGGGGTAAGCGAATAGATTTATTTGCCGATGGCGGCCTTGTGATCCCATATAGAAGTTCATTTCCTCCAGCTTATGAAGGATGCGGTTTTTATCATTCTGTTAACCAAAAGGCCTGTATCTACACGGCCGGTGCCTGGCGAAATTGGCAATACTAAAGAGGTGAGTTGTGGCAGACAATATTTACGATGTAACCGGGGTTATTATTTCAGAGGACAAGCTCGTCTGTTGCCTCTTCGATGGGCGATATGATGCGATAATGATTGTCCAGATATCCGAGAAGCCCGATAAGCAGGGCAAGTTTCATCTTGAATGCTCAAGTCCGGACGGCGAGGAGCGGGTCTACTGGCTCGACAAGTTCGGTCTCCTGGACGACGAGGCCATGGATGCTGAGATTGCAAAGCTCGCCACCGACCACAAGCACAAGCTCTTGAATAGGCTGACCGCAGACCTCAACAAGAAGAAAGGATGACTTTATGGACGACCCAAACGAGGGAGTGCTGGTCCTTACCTTTAATAAGTCAGAGCTGAAGCTGCACCGGTACTGCTTCAACCTCACGCCATCCGAGCAGTTGATAATCCTGCAACGTATTATGCCCGTGGTCACGCAGGAGAGCTTCGCATTTGAGCGCGAGATGGCGAAACAAGAAGCCGCTGCTGACAGTAAACCAGCCGAAGACAAGGGATGAGTATGAGAGATGGTTCACGAATCGGACGGGGCAGTTCTGCATTGGGTCAGGCGTTGGTTGCTCTGTGGTAAGTGTGGGTCTGATTATTACCAAGATTACGGCAAGGATAATGTCTGTCCGGCCTGCTACCGTGATGATCTGAACTTTGAGATACTTGAGGAATTTTATAGCTAGGAGGCACCGATAATGGAGATTTTAAGCGCGGCTGCAAGTCTTGGTGTAGGAGCCTTCTTAGGTACTCTTATATTCATTATCTACCGGATCGACCGCAAGGCCAGCGAACAACGGTTTGAAAGGCTATGTGAACACCACGATAAGAAATGGACAGCAGTTGTTCAAGCCGATCAGAAGACCAGAGAGGAAAACACTAAGGCGCTCACTGAGTTGAACGATATGCTTAAAAAGATGAACGGTAAGCACTAAAATAACCTGTAGTGCATCATCCTTGGGCAAGGGAACCCCTCGCCTATGTGGGACTAAGAGATACTTCGGGGGTAGGTCAAAAGGCCTACCCCCGATTTTTGTTGTCTACTTCCTTTTCAAGTGGGCGACCGGCGACGCCTTGACATGTTCGCTCAAAGCCTGTTTACTGCGCACCGTCTCAATGTATATCTCGGTCGACTTGAGGTTGGCATGCCCCAGCAGCTGTTGCAACGCTTCGATAGTTCCCTTGTTGTCAAGAAACCAGCAGGCCGAAGTGTGGCGCATGGTATGAGGTGAGCAGCGCACGTCTTTAACCCCGGCGCGATCCTTCAGCCGATGGATAAAGAGGTACACGCCCTTCGCTTTTATCGGCACTCCTTCTTCAGTCAGCCACATGCTATTGCATTGCCGGTGATGATAGAGCAGGTACTTCTTCAGCGCCAGCGCTGTCTTAACATCGAAGCGGACATACCTTTCCTTGCGCCCCTTACCGTGTATTTTGATAGTGCTGTTCGGCCAGTCGAGATCTCCCAACTGCATGGCCACCAGCTCCGACAACCTGATGGCAGTATCAAGCATGACCAGTAGGAGCGCGGTATTGCGGGCTTTCAGATATTCGGTTGTGCCACAGGCCGCCAAGAGGTCATTGAGCTGGCCCGGGCTGAAGACGGCCAAGACCTTGTGCGGGACCCGAGGCTGGGGCACTTTCTTCAGCGGGTTGTCCGGGCGGAACCCTTGCTCAATAGTCCAGTTATAGAACGTCCTGAGTACCCGGTAGTAAATGTGCAGTGTGGCCGGCGCGACTTCCGATGTGCGCATGGCAAGGAAGCCCATAATCTGAAACTGGTCGGCCTCGAGTAAGGGTATCTCCTGGGCTCGCAGGTACTCCCGGAATATGGCGAGGTTTGCTTTGTAATAGTCAACTGTTTTGGGCGTGCAACCCTGCACAGTTTTGGACGTGAGGAAATAATCGACGACTTGGCTATCCGTCAGGAAAGCAGGACTCCTAGACATATCTACCCCCTTCAAAAGCAGGTTATCTAGGAAGGGGTTTTTCGGCGCTAAACCCTCGATTTAGCTTTGAAAAGCGGGAGACGGGATTCGAACCCGCGACACCCTGCTTGGAAGGTTACAACACTAAAAAACAGCCCGTCCTAGTACAACCACATTTTTACTCCGCCGTGATATGAGCACGTCCCCGGGCCCGTACTCAAACTACAGGTTCCATCGTTGCATATAGCAGTAGCCTGTGAATAAGGAATACACCGATCTAATTCATAAGAATAGCAATCACAATCTTCCAACGTTTCAGTCAGCGTGCTGATCGGCACCCCGAAGCATTCCCATAAAAGCGCATCAAGTGCCGCTCGGAATCTGGCCGGATCATCATTACCATACTCCCTAGATATTTCCGCAATTTCTTCACGGCATTCAGTTAAACTTTTAGTTGGTGTTGGTATCGGTGTAGGCTCTACGGTTGGCGTAGGTGTTGGGGTAGGGGTAGGTGTGGGAGTTGGTTGAGTACATGCGCTACACAGCAGAAAGGTTATTTAATTGCTTTTAAAAATCACAGTCGGTGGGTTTCCTCTTTTTCGACCCAGATTTCTTCCTGGTCGAATCGCTGGGCTAGTTCCCTTTTGTACTCCATAAAGAAATCATCTTCATCTTGAAGTGTTGTAACTCTGTATATGAGAATGTCATCCCGGTACAGGACAGGTCCTGATTTCCAATATCCTTTGGCTGGGCTACCTGGTGATAGTACGTGGAATCCTCCAAACTTCCCTATTAGATCATCGCGAACTTGCGTGAATAGTTCAGCAGGAATCGGACGACCATCATTGAACACAAGGGGTAGATGAAACTCGTAGCGTGGGTCAGAGCACAAGTTCGTAAGGTACTCCAGCTTCCTCCAATATCTTCAAATCACCTTGCCTAATCCCCAATATTGGGCCTTCGTATACTTGTACAGGTACCCTTTTCACTAGAAGCATGAAAGCGAGTTGGTCATATGGAGGTAATACTTTAACTTTGACAAGCTCCATCGCCTGAAGTTTTCCTATATCAGGAACAGATATCACTTCAACCGGAATTTGATATGCATTGGTAGAACTTAAATTATGTGCAATGACTCTCTCAGCACTGTAGTCAAAAATTTGGTATGCTGACACAACTCCGCTGGTTTCTGCCATCTTCTTGCCTCCTATAATTCCTTTCTTACCCACTGTTCTCGAATGTTTCGCTCTTGCACGCCGA
>Ga0315279_10007057_pt1 | contig 13985 bp, 12 predicted proteins | sample YL17G06_20_MG_FD_203694 | JGI IMG/M metagenome (GOLD analysis project Ga0315279, IMG submission 203694) | Sediment microbial communities from Yellowstone Lake, YNP, Wyoming, USA - YL17G06_20 | ecosystem: Environmental > Aquatic > Freshwater > Lake > Sediment | place: USA: Wyoming | collected... | reverse complement strand
TCACAAGCTTATCGGCAGCACTTGCAAGAGATATCTCAGCTTCTTTACTCTTCCCTACTTTACTCATTGCACGCCTTTAATTAACTCACTCTCCAGATTTCCCAACCACACTACCAAAAACTTCACCGCCCCATTTTACCCGCAAATCCAATTCCCACAAACCCAAAAAACTTTTGCCTAAAAAATTAGATTTTTATTGAATAAAAGGCGAGATTTGGTATAATATAGACGAGATTTGGGGGGGGAATGAAACCCGCCAGGAGCGGCAAGCTCGCGGAGAACCGCACGCAAAGGAACAGCAGTTCCACTCAAATTTAGTCGTAAATTCATTTATACTTAAGGAACAATAAAATGTCCAATAACCTTGTAGCGAAACGGAAACCCCTAAGGGGAATGACCAATTAACAAATTAACTAATTAACCAATATAAAGGTGGCTTTGTGGCTATGAGGTAATTATGCAAAACAAACCCAATTTCCAAAAAGCCAAAATGAAATTAAATTTCTATTCAGCAAAGGATTATGAAAATAAACCACGCCTTCAAAAGCCGAAAAACAAACCCAATCAAACCCAACCTGTAGTGAGCTTGCCTGCACTGAGCAAGGTCGAAGTGTCGAACCTATTCAAAAGGCACACTTGCTTATTCAGGGGACTCCAAACGGAGGACAAGTTTCGCGGGAATGACGATTACGAATAGATTCCTCGGCTTCGCCACGCCATAGGCGGGCAAGCTCGAAATGATGGTGGGTCTTTTCAACAGAGCAAGATAGTTACTAAGCCGACACAGAGTCAAGCTCTTCCTCTGACTGGGACTCGGTTCCATCGTCACCCTGCTCGCCGGGTCTGAAAGGTAAAGGTTTGGCAAACTGAACCGCAACGCGGCGTAAGAATTTATTTACGTCATCAACACGCGTAACACAACCTGAGCGGGTGAAGTTCGCCATATCGAAGGAATCATCCGGACCATAACACGGGACACTGAAACGAGCCGTTATCTGCTGGCCCAGAGACGGACAACTATCCTGGTAGCAGGTAAAGGCGGCGGCTTTGCTTGAGACATCAGCCATCTGGCCCTGCGAAAGCGTATCATCGAAGTCCTCCGCAAACCAGATAGGCCAGCAATAACGCAGTCTTTTTTCTATTCTTCGTTCGGCATTTTCGTCCATTTTTAACACCCTCGAAACCCCCCTTATGTCGCACATTTTCTATTAGCAAATCGACAGATTTAAGGGGCCACTTTACGAAGGGCTGCCGGGAAAATCGGCGATGATTACACTGACAGGAGCGATTGGCGTGTTTTTGATTTACTCAAACCGACCGATTTTATTCCGGTTACGTCTTGGCGTAGGCCAAGACGAGTTTTAGACACTGATTAACGCTGATTTTTACAAGGGCAATTGGTGGGCCAAGCCCACCCTACAATATCTTTCGCAGGAAGGACAATCTGCGTTTTTTTGCAACTTTTTTATCTTTTGCCGAGCATATTCCTATAATCAAGCCCCAAGCTGCCGCACCAGCCGGCAAAACTCCTGGCCGCGATGCCGGAAGTTCTCGAACATATCATAGCTTGCACAAGCGGGGCTTAACAAAACCACATCGCCGCTAACCGCAAGCCGGTCGGCCAATTGCACGGCTTCGGCAAGCGAACTGACAATCTCAATTCTCGTCGTTCGTCGTTCGTCGCTCGTTGCTCGTTTATTGAGATGGCTTCGTCGCGTTGCTCCTGGCAATGACATTTGGGAATTGCGTATTGCAGAGGCGATTTTTGGAGCGGTCTGGCCAATCAGGATGGCTGCTTTGGCGTTTTTGGCGATTTTTTCGCCAAGCTGCTCGAAGGGGAGGTTTTTATCGTATCCGCCGGCAATGATAATCCTCGGCTGCCCAAATGCCTCAAGTGCGACAATAGCACTTTCTGGGGTAGTGGCCTTAGAATCATTGAACCAACGGACGCCGCTTATCTGGCCGACAAGCTCGAGCCGATGCGGCAACGCCTCGAATTCCGGCAGGCAACTTATAATTCTGTCATCATTAACGCCGAAATGCTTAGCCACAGCAATAGCAGCGGCAAGATTTGAAAGATTGGCCCGGCCTGGCAACGGAAAGGCATTGCGAATTCCTTCACTTACATCATCAGTTGAAAATTTGATACAAATCCTGCCAGTGTCATTTTTATACTTTTCAAACCATTCCGCACTAATTTTGTCTTCGGCATTGAAGATAGACACCGCAGGAGAGCTTTTGTCCAGCTTTTGAAATTTAAAGATATTCTCCTTGGCGGTGCAGTAGTCAGCAAACGTCCCATAACGGTCAAGATGGTTCGGCATAAGGTTGGTCAAAAGCGAAACCTTCGGCGCTTTTTGAATCTGCGTCAATTGCTCGATTTGAAAACTCGATATTTCCAGCACAACCAAATCATTGGGTCTGATTTGGTCCAACACCATCAGCAACGGCTGGTCGCCGATATTGCCGCTCAGCCACACTTTTTCGTAGTGCGTTCCCTCGACTTTGCTCGGGACAGGCGTGCGTAGTGCGTAGTGCGCGGGTTGAGATTGCTTCGCTTCGCTCGCAATGACGTATTTATTGTTCGCCACTCGGCGTTTGTCATTCGAACTTTTGAGCAGGTGAGCTGTCAGAGTAGCGGTTGTGCTTTTGCCGTTTGCTCCCGTTATGCCGATGATGGGGGCAGGACACAGCTCGAAAAAGATGTTTATCTGAGAGGTGACAAGTTTGTTGTGGCGGCGGGCAATTTCGAGAAACTTATTATCAGGGGGGACCGCAGGATTGGCAATAATAATATCGGCATTTTCAAAATCGCGTAGGTCGTGCGAGCCAAGATGAAATTCGATGTCAGGAAATTTTTCGAGCTTCTTTATGGAATCGTGCAGCTTTTGGGCCGAAGCCAAATCCGTTACCATCACTTTCGCCCCGGCGGTGTGAGCAAATTCAGCGGCATCAACCCCGCCGCCGAACCTGCCGAGGCCCATTATTAAAACTATTTTGCCCTTGAAGAATTCTGCATCCACCGGCACTTCTCATATCAACGTCTGCATAGCGTTTGCAAGGTCGATTTTGGCGTCGATGACGGCCTGCTCGATGCACTTTTTCCAGTCATCGCCAAACTGCTCTTTATATTCCGGCTTTTCATAAGCATAGATAATCGAGCGTGATGCATTGATTAAAGCTCCTGTGCCATCGGGTTTGCAGAACCGCACACAATCGGGGGCGGAGGCGCCCTGTGAGCCATAGCCGGGGATGAGAAACCACAGCTTATCGTATTTTTGGCGCAGGGCAGTCGATACCTGCGGCGAAGTGCCTCCTACCACCATTCCTACGTTACTGTAGCCGCTGCTGCCGATTCGGCCAGTTTCATTGGCGATTTGGCCGACCACTTCAGCGAGCTTCTCGAACATTTTCCGGCCTTCGGCGTCGGCAAAATCCTGAATCGCCGCAGCCGAAGGGTTACTCGAACGGACCCAGACGAAAACACCCTTACCCTGCCGGTCGGCTACCTTTGCAAAAGGCTCGATACCTTCAAGACCTGCAAAGCCATTAACGGTTATAGCATCGGGGGCGAGAGTATCCTCAAGGCCGGCCATTTCCGGATTTTCCAGGTGAGCAGCGGCGTAAAGCTCTGCCGTGTGCCCTATATCCCCGCGCTTTACATCGCCGATTACTTCCAGACCCAGACCGTCTGCCTCGGAAATCAGCGAGTAGTAAGTCTCCAGGCCCTCCCAGAGATACTTTTCGAAAAACGCGATATTTATCTTCACAGCCGGTACCATCGGCGCAACAATTCGCATTACCTGCGTGGAAAAATCGAAAATTGCATCCACCGCGGCAGCCACGTCAAACTCATCGTTCATCTCGCGATGGCTTCTTATCACCGAAGGCAAACGGCTGTAAACTGGGTCCAACCCGACAATCAAAGACGTCCTTTTATTCTTTACAGCATCACAGAGACGGTCAGCAAAATGGCTTGTCATCTTCTAAAAAACCTTCCCTTCTTTCATCGAAACCATATAAAATTCTTAAAAATCGTTCGCAGCGTAAAAATCAAACAGCCGCACTTAACAAAATCGGTCCTGGAAAAATCTTTTTGCCAAACCTTGCAACTACTATAATCATACCGCCGGTTTTCAGCAAGATAGAAATCCAGGGGATAGATTTGGCAATTCAAAAAAAGAGAAGATACAAGAAACTGCTCTGCTGGCTCGCGGTCGATATAACCGCAGCGGTTGTTATCTTTGCCTTGCTGCTATACAAGCCCGGTCGTTACAACCCGACTGATGCCGCCGACACCGACTACAACCCCAAACAGGTCAGCAAATACCTGACGCACGAATTGACGCCTCAACTTTATAACGGCGTACAGCTTGGTAAGCCATTCGAAGTTGTCATCACCCAAAAGGGAATAAACGAAATAGTCGCCCGATATAGCTGGCCTGTAGAGTCCGAGGGCGTTATGTTCTATTCTCCCGCCGTGCTTTTCGTCCCCGGCAGTATCGTGTTTATGGGAACTGCGGATATAAAGGGCGTGCAATTCGTCGTTACTATTGAATTAGAACCCAAAGTCAATGAAGAAAGACTCTTGAACCTGCAGGCAAGCAAAGTAAAGGTCGGGGCCATGAATATTACGCTCTTAGCGAAAATGATAGCCAAAAAGATGTATGCAGAGAGAGTTGATACCGCGCCTGTTGACACAGAGGATTGGCGAACAAAGATAGCTGCGTCACTACTTAATGACGAGCCATTCGACCCTATCTTCGACGTGGAGGACAAGAAAGTGCGCGTCGATAAAATAACCGTAGAGAACGAAAAATTAATACTGCACCTGATTCCAGCTTCGTAGAAGAACACAGAGAGAAATCAAAAATCAAACTTCGAAATGCAAAATTAAGGTCCGGCAAAGAAGTCGTGCCGGATTGATTTTTTATTTTTGATTTTTTCGAGGCGGTCTATCGACTGCATGCGGATAAAGTCGCATTTTCGGACAATTTATGAAATGTGGGGGTCCAGCAGAATATGAAGTGGTCTTTGAAATCCCAGGGCTGCCCAAAGCCCGGCAAAAAAGTTAAGCGCTGACCGGCCCGTCGGCGGTCTCGACTGCTGCTCTCCGCTTCAGTCCGCGGCACCTTACGCAATCGCATACACCAACCAGCTTTAGATGTGATGAGCCTGCAAGCCGCCTTGTCTCAATCAACCTTGCGCCTTTGGCCTCCATCTTGCGAATCGCCAGTCTTGCCTCCCTTTTATTATGCGAGCCCACTGCGTCAAATACCACCGTAACCCGCTTACCTCGCTGCAGTAATCCCAGTGCCGTCGCCTCAACAGCACCCTCAATGCCGACACCTACAAGAATAAACTCGCTGGCCTGGACCTCACTAAGGAGTCTATCAATCCGCGGCTCATCAAAGGGGTCAACGCAACGCTTGTGCAAAACAACCTGCCTGTACCGCCGCATCATATCCCTCGGCAAATCGGTATTGCCGTCTGCTGCAAAGCTTATCCTGTTAGCCAGCAGCGTGTACCGCACCTTTTTTTGTCCCTCCGTGCCGTCAATGCAGCAGCCGAGCGCATTGTCGCCGTTGTCACTACTGGAGTAAACGTCGGCAATCGAAATCACCGGGACATTCCTGCGTCTTGCCCAGGCCATAACCCGACGAATGTGCGCCAAAATCCTCCTGTGGTTCCTAATGCACGCCTTACCCCCGGCCAGCAGGAAGTCTTTTTGAGTGTTGATGTCCACCAGGACCTGTCTGCGTCGTGCTCTGATCAATTGCAGAATCATTTTTTCGGATTCCCTTACCTGGCCTGTGCGATTCGGTCCCATAACGAATTCGCTCCGGCCAGCAACCGCTCTACACTTCTTATCGAATGCTATCCGTAACCACTTTAATCGCAATTATGCTGGAAAGCAATTTCTATCCTCGCCTGAGCGGCGGCTTCCTAATATAATATACCCGCTGAGCGTTACTATTGTTCTAACTTGTGCTTTTTTGAAGTGACTTTAACCAATGGCCAAAATGCTGAAGGAATATCCCTCGAACACGGTAAAACCCGAGGAATTGGATGGGAAAATCGATTTTGTCCGGATTTTCGGACGTCCCTGCCCGGTCCATATCGAAATCGGCATCGGAAAAGCTGCCTTTTTGCTCAACGAGGCCAGAGCACATCTGGAGGTCAATTTTTTAGGCATAGAATGGGCGAGTAGATACTACCGCTACGCGGTTGACCGCATCGGGCGATGGGGCCTGACAAACGTGCGAATAATCCGCACCGATGCCGCCGCTTTCCTGGCCAATTCCATCCCGGATAACTCCGTTGAATGCTTCCATATCTATTTTCCGGACCCCTGGCCGAAAAGACGCCATCACAAAAGACGGTTCTTGTGCCCGGCAAATCTGGAGCATCTTCTTCGCGCATTAAAGACCGGCGGCCAATTAAAAATCGCTACCGACCATATCGATTATTTCCAGCAGATACGTGAGCTGATAGCCGCCGAGGGGAAACTTGAAGAGATTGAATTCATCCCCGCCGCAGGCGCAGACCAGGGCGAATGGCTCGGCACAAACTTTGAACGAAAATACCGCAAGGAAAATAGACCGATTTACACCCTCGCCGTAAGAAAGAAGTAGCCACGAAGACACAAAATCAAAGAAGGAAATCCGAAACTCTAAATCCTAAACCCTAAACAAATTCAAATGACCAAAATTCGAAATTCAAAACAGACACGGACTAACACAGACCTGTCCTGAGCGAGGCAAGGCCGAGTCGAAGGATTGACACCGATTAAATAAAAATAAAAGTAGCCACAGAGGGCACAGAGAACACAGAGAAAACAGAATACAGCAGACAGAAAATGCAACTGGCGAGATACGAACGACGAGGCACGATGGACGTAATATCAATTCTATTTATTAATTGCCCATTGCCTCATCCAGTCATTCCTGCGGAAGCAGGAATCCAGACACTTTCAGTCAGTATTATTTGCATCTCTTCCGGCAATTTTTAACTGCAATTGGTCTAACTGCCGCTTTTGGATATTTCTATTTTTGCTTTTTCCTCAACTCCAAAACGATTTTAGAGCAAGATGCCAAATTTTCGATGGCGGTTTTGAGGATTTTTGCATTCACTTTTAGGTCTGAGTCAGCAACTTTATTATTTGTTATCAATTTTTTGGCTTTATTTATAGCTTCTTTGAGTAAGCCGGCGGACATCAGGGCAACGGCTGTGCAATAAAAACTTCTTGAGCGGCCTTCGTTGTAATTAGCAAGCAGATTATTAAGTATCACTTTTCTTTGTCCTTGCTCTTGCAGCCATTTCTTCAAATCGACTTTCTTAATTCTATTTATATTCGGACCGCATACTTTGTGGGTAACAAAACTATCCCAATCGAAAAATCCTTCATATTTTTCGCAGGGGAAATTGTCACATTCTGCACAGGTAACAAAACCCTTCGCTTTCACGCAGCAGTTATAGCGTTTGCAGGAAATCGTTAAGGATAGTATTTTGCAGCCGGAACATCTGCTCTTTGCCGTCGATTGGAACCTCGGACACAAGCCGCAGTAGATACCACAACACCCAGCCAGATTCTTTTCTTCTTTTAATCTCATTTCGTGTGCCCTTCAATCCCTTTTGAATCTCACTTCATCCGCAAATCACAAAATATACCTCACCGGATACGATTTATCCGCTTTCCAATCGTTTCAATGTTGCGCGTGCCACCCGCTGGACGTATTCGGAGGAGTCGTCCAGAGCAGTCTTTATCTGCGGTAAAGCCGGGCGGGCCTTTTTGCCAATTCTGCCCAGAGCAATCACCGCATACAGACGAGCAGTATCAGTTTTATCCTGAAGCGCTTCGGTCAGCACCAAAAGTCCCTCTTTCTCTTCGCCCCAGTTACACAGCGCCTCTGCCGCTGCAATGCGAACAACCACTACGGGGTCTTTTAACATCGCTCTAATTTTATCCTTTGCCCGCTCTATATCGCTCGATTCTTTGCAACTACTATGTAATCCGATAACCGCCCAGTAGCGAACTGAGCCGTATTTGTCACCCATCGCCTCAAAATATTCAGGGACCGCCTTGCGGCCTAATCCATCCAGGTCTTTGATTTTTCGCAATCGCTCAAGCAGGTCGGTCAAATTTTGTTTATCCATCCAGTGTAAAGTTTCTTCAGCAACCACAGGTGGTTCAGTCCTTGCCGGTTTGTCGCCGAGTCTGAATTTGACCTCATCGCTATCCGTAAAGCCGATTCGGCAGGCCTTGGCGTGAAGGACCTGGCCGGGTTTAAGCAGCACCGGCTTTGTGTATAGTTCCCAGGAGGTCTTCTTATTTTCGCTGTTACTTATTTTGTAGGCAATGGAAGCGCCAGTTGTCGCACAGGTGATTGTAATATACGTGCCTTCATCAGTTGCTTTAGAAGCCGGCTGGAAAAATGGTTCTGCCGTCTTTTGCCACTTCCCGCCCGGGCGTTTGGTTTCGTCAAACACCGGCTCCGGAATCAATCCAACATCGCAAGTCTCTTCCATCCATTTCCGGTGCACTTTCCGCATCCGCTCGAGCACATCTTTGTATTTCGGGTCATCTGCCAGGTTTTTGACCTCGTGGGGGTCGGTAACAGTATCATATAGCTCTTCGATGGGCTTGGTTTCGAGGAAATAGTGCGTCTGTGCACCGGTCAGCTTACCCTCAGCGTTAAGGCGGCGCATCTCCTGCATCGTCGGCATCTGGTTCATATAATCAATGTCCTGCCCGTATGTAATGTGCGGCATATAGTTGCGAATGTATTTGTAACGCTTGTCACGCACCGCACGAATGATGTCGTAAGCTTCATCCATACGGTCACGGGCGGCAAAAATGTATTCGCGAGCCGCCGCTTTTTGACTGCCGAGGAACGCCCTGCCCTGGATGTGGTCCGGTACTTTTATGCCGGCAAGCGAAAGCATCGTCGGTGCAAAATCAATGAAAGTTACCAGGTCATCATTGACGGTGCCTGGTTTGAGAGCATCGGGATTAGCCGGCATAGCAAGCTCTCGCAGCTTCTGGGGCACTCGAATAATCAGCGGAACTTTGATACCTGAGTCGTAAATCCAGCGTTTCGCCCGCGGCAGCCCCCGCCCGTGGTCGCCCCAGAACCACACTATCGTGTCATCAGCAAGACCATCCTCTTGAAGCTGCCTGAGAATGTCACCGACCTGCTTATCCGTCAGCGTAACAATATCGTAATATTGTGCCCAGTCCCTTCGCACCAGTGGCGTATCGGGATAATAAGGCGGCAGCACCGCTTTAGCCGGGTCGTGCCTCTGGTCCGGCGAGAGACTATCCAGGCGCTGGAGCATCTGTTTGCTTCTGTTGCGAATCTGGCTTTCATGTGAAGTTATAAAATTGAAGACAGCAAAGAACGGCTGGCCGTCGGCCCGGCCACGCCAGTGCGCCCCGTTGCTGCATTCGTCCCAGGCAGTCCGCGGCGGGTCGAACTGATAATCAGTCTTGACGTTATTGGTGCAGTAATAACCTGCTGCTCTAAGATATTCGCTAAAGCACTTTACATACGCCGGCGGCACGCCCTTGCAGCGCATCTGATGAGTGCCGATGGTGGTCGGATACATTCCGGTGATGATACCACACCTTGCCGGAGCACAAACCGGCGCATGAGAATAAACATTTAAATAGCGCACAGCCTGGGTCGCAAACTTGTCTATATTGGGCGTTACGGCGTAACTATCGCCATAGCAGCCCAGGTCGGGGCTGAGGTCCTCGGTACTAATCCACAACAGGTTTGGCGGACGGATTTTTGATATTCTGTCTCCACAAAGGGAAATTTCAGGTAAGAATATTGCCGCTACCGACCCTGAGCCGAGCCGAAGGAATTGGCGACGGCTTACAGTGTGTTTGAAATCTGCCATGAATGCTACCTCCAATACCTTATGTGCTGAAGTGGATTTGTAAGTATGTTTAGCATAAATAGTTATACACAAATGCGCAAACTCTCACGACGCAGCTAATGACCATCTATACTTGTGCCGGAACGGTGGATTTGCGGGTCATCAGGCCGAAAAGAGAAGCGGCCACTACCAAGGCTGCGGTTCCCACGGCACCTATGATGATACCATCGAGATTGCACTGTGCCCACTTCCAGGGAGGGGGCAGGTTTCGTGCAAAAGTTGCCCAACTTATTACGGCAATACTTGCTGCGACCGATACAAGCCCCTGCCACAAACGAAGGCGAAGCCGCAGCAAAGACAAAATGAACAGGCCGAGGATTCCACCGCCGAAGATACCTGAGATTTGCCACCAAACATCTAACGCGCTCTGTGCCCGAATCATCAAAAGTGCAAAACCGGTCCCAAGCAGACCCCAGACAGCAGTAGCCACACGCAGAAATACCACGCTGGTATGGTCTTTGATTTCCGGATTGAAATATCGCTTACAAAAATCCAGCAGCAAGACAGTCGCAGAGCAATTCAAGGCCGAGTCCACGGTGCTCATTGCCGCTGCTACGATAGCAGCAATGACCAATCCTTTAAGACCTGCCGGCAACTGCGTGGCAATGAAGTAGGGGAAGACCTGGTCGCCCTTAGTAATTCCATCACCAAGCGGATGTGCTCCGGGGGAGTAAAAGGCAAAAAGGGTTGTGCCGATATAAAGAAAAACCGCCGTGAGAGGAATATAAATCAACATTGCAATCCATATAGAACGACTGGCATCCCGCTCAGTGGCGACAGAGGAGTATTTCTGCACGTAGTTCTGGTCTGCCAGCAGGTTCCGAAGATTCTCGGTGACTCCGTAAATAATCATCACCCATACCGTCCTGGAAGACAGGGACAAATCCAGGCTGCCCAGACTAAACTTATTTGCGTCGAAAGCTGATTTCATCAGGTAAGCCGGACCGGAGAAGACGTACACAGACAGATAAATAGCACAAAAGAGAATACCTACAATCATAATTGCTGACTGGACAACGTCTGTCCAGATTACCGCTTCCATTCCGCCAAGCAGCGTATAAACGATAGTAACCAGGCCGATAGCCAATATCACCAGACCGATGTTCCAGGAGACAAACGCACTTAACAGCAGACCAACGAGGTAAAGAATTACGGCGACTCGCCCGAGCATATATAACAGAAACGATAGCCCGGCATAGACTCTCGCCCAGGAGCCGAGCCGCTGCTCCAGAAATCCGTAAACAGAGATAAGCTGGGTTTTTCGATAAAAGGGGACGGCGTATTTACAAACCAGGCAGGCCACAGGAAAAATGCAAAGCGAGAAAATGATAGGATGCCAATTACTATCGAAGGCCTTGCCTGGTGTGGCAATATATGAGATGCTGCTGGTATAAGTGCTCAACACGGCCAAGCCAGCCGCCCAGGCGGGAATTGAACGGCCGGCAACCATAAATTGTTCGGCTGTCTGGGACTTGCGGGTATAGTATATACCCATTGCAATCATTGCGAGGCAATAAAGAACGAGGATACCGATGTCAAGACCGCCAAGACTACCGCTCATAATCCTTTGTCACCATATTTGATGAAGATGGTTGCTGTGGTGGACAGGAGTTTTTGAGAATATCCTCAGACAATTGCTTTTGTCGCTCCTGTGGTAAAGCCGCCGTCTATCAGAATCATCTGCCCTGTAATATATTCCGAAGCGTCCGAAGCCAAAAAGACAACTGTGCCATCAAGGTCGTGCGGCCTGCCAACACGATTTAGAGGTATGCGGCTGGTAATATAATTTACCCACTCTTTGTTCTCGTATAGCACGGCGTTTTGCGCTGTTTTGAACCAGCCGGGAGCCAGCACGTTTACGGTGATTCCATAATTACCCCACTCTGCGGCAAGACTTCTTGTCATCGATAAAATCGCACCGCGACTGGCTGAATAAGCTGCAATTCCCTCCATACCGAAAACGCAGGTGCAGGAACCGATGTTTATTATCCTGCCATATTTTCGTTTCATCATCTCTTTCGCTACCGCCTGGGCGCAGAAGAAACTGCCTTTGAGATTGGTATCCAGAACGGTGTCCCAATCCTGCCAGGTGACTTCGGCGCTCGGCTTACGGATATTCATACCGGCATTATTAACCAGAATATCAATCCTGCCATACTCCTTCACAGCCGCGCGAACCATATTTTCGATGTCACCCTGGGAAAGCACGTCCATCTGAACAGGCAATGCCTTTCTGCCCAGAGACTCGATTTGCTGTTTGAATTCGGTCAACGCCGATAATTTGCGACTTGTAATCACCAGGTCAGCGCCGGCTTTCGCAAGGGCTGTGGCGAAGGACTGGCCTAAGCCGCGACTGGTGCCGGTGACAATCGCTACTTTTCCTGAAAGGTCAAAAAGATTCTTCACATGTTTCTCCCATTTAAATGATAGAAATTAAACCCACGACCCGAATCTTGACCACAATATTAACTTTATTGATTCTACAACAATACCCTATACTGGCTTCAGTGCAGCCTTAAGACACAGGATGCTCGTCGGGATTAGCTCACCACCAGGTATCACTTTGACTTTGTGTATCCACCATCCACGAAAATAGTCTCTCCCGTTATATAATTGGATGAATCAGAGATGAGAAAAATTACCACCTCAGCAATATCATCCGGCTGCGCAATTCTCCCGAGTGGTATTAATTTTTCATACGTAGTCCTAACTTCTGGGTTACTGAACCGCTTCTTAGTTATACCTGTAAGTGTAGCTCCTGGCGCCACAGAGTTGACCTGTATGTTGAATGGGGCAAGGTCCAATGCCATTGCGGAGGTTAGGGCGACAACCCCTCCTTTCGAAGCAGAATAGTCAGCCATATTTGGTCCAAAGACTCTTGAGCGTATACAACTGATGTTTACAATCTTGCCCTTTTTATTTTTCATCATCTTTTGAGAAGCGTATTTTGAGCAAAGAAATGTTCCTCGCAAATTTACTGAGATGACTTTTTCCCACTCGTCTATGGTCATATCATAGAACGGCTTATAATTGGAAGATACCCCTGCACAATTTACTAATTCATCAATCCTGCCAAAACTGCTATCAACTTCATCTACTGCTGCTTTGACGCTGTTATCATCAGCAACATCTACCACATAAGACTTAAAACTCTCGTGGGTAATTTTGCCCGGCTTTATGTCAAACCCGGCTACCTTGGCACCAAGGTCTAATAGTTTCTTAGCGCAGGCTTCTCCAATGCCTGAACTTGCACCCGTGACCACCGCTACCTTATCTTTAAAATTCATTCTCGCCTTACTATTTGCGTGCTTCCACCTGGATACCGATAATTTTCCCTTTAAGCCTTTTGTCCATCTCGGACATGCTAAAAGGGTTCTCGGCAACGACCGTAACACCTCGAAAGCCTGCTTTCTTAATCGTCTTCAAATATTCCTGCTTCCCCAGAGCTCCAGCGATCCATTCTGCCCAAATTTTGTCCAGACTGTGTAGAACATCCTCAGGGAACTCTCCTTCAGTTACCAGGTCTGCTACAAGAATCCTGCCATTGGGCCTCAAAACCCTAAACACCTCATTGAACGTAGCTAACTTGTCCGGCGAATGATTAATAACACAATTGCTTATGACAACATCTATACAATCATCGTCAACCGGCAAATTTTCTATTTCCCCGAGCTTGAACTCCACATTTTGGTAGTTGCCTTTGAGGGCATTTTCCTTTGCCCTTTTAATCATCTCGGACGTCATGTCCACGCCAATTACTCTACCGCTCTGGCCGACCTTTTGCGCTGCAAGAAAGGCATCAAAACCTCCTCCGCAACCGAGGTCCAAAACAGTCTCGCCTTCCTTTAATTCTGCCAGCGACGTTGGATTGCCGCACCCCATACCCATCACCGCTCCCTCTGGTACGCTGCTTATTTCTTGTTCGGAGTACCCGAGTGCCTCTGCCTGTTCAATAGGGTTGGAAGGACAATAGGAAGAATCCTGTTTTCGTGCAACCTTCGCATATTGCTCCTTCATAAATTTCTTACTATCTTTTTCAC
>Ga0315279_10007056_pt1 | contig 13988 bp, 13 predicted proteins | sample YL17G06_20_MG_FD_203694 | JGI IMG/M metagenome (GOLD analysis project Ga0315279, IMG submission 203694) | Sediment microbial communities from Yellowstone Lake, YNP, Wyoming, USA - YL17G06_20 | ecosystem: Environmental > Aquatic > Freshwater > Lake > Sediment | place: USA: Wyoming | collected... | reverse complement strand
CGCCTCGTCGCGGCTTCGGCACTCTATGCGGTAAAGGTAGAGTGCGGCAACCAAGGACGTTCGATCCGCGCCGGACTTGCAATGGATCAAGATCGGCTTGGGCGCCTCGCGGAGGATCGCCAGAATCCTCTCGACATCGTGATCGGGGACATCGCGATTGGCGGAAATCCCATAGTCGTAATGGCGAAGCTCCAGCGATTCGGCCCCCTGGATCTCTTCCCGATACCACACAGCCCCAGGATTTCTCCCTCGCAGATTCAGCACGCTCTTGATCCCGTACTCGTGAACATAGCGGGTCAATTCATCTCGATCCAGCTGCCGGGACCGGTAGGCTTTCCCCTCCGAGATGACGTGGAAGTTTCCCTGCTCCCAGACGACGAATCCATACGCCGGCGGCGCGACTCCGGCGCAGATGAGCAGCGACGCCAGCCACTTGCGAAGGAGGGTCTTTGAGAAGGTCATGGACGCATTCCTGCCCTCCGGATCAACATGCCCCTCCGGGCCCCGGACTCTCCAACTCGATCTGCGGGATCAGCCACAACCCCGCCAATCCGATCCCGGCCATCACAGCGCCGAAGAGGAAGGGGGCCGCTGGCGAGATGCGATCCCACAGGACGCCGGCGATCACGCTGGCCGGGAGCGCCATCACGCCGACGGCGGCGCTGTACAGGCCGTAGGCCGCCCCTCGACTGGCATCCGGAACCAACTCCGCCACCAGCGCCTTGGCCGAACCCTCCGTCAGGGCATAGAACAGCCCGTAGAATGCATAGAGCCCCCAGATCATCCACGGGGCAGTCGCCAGGGCAAACCCGAGATACGCCAGCGCATATACGCCCCAGCCGTATGCGATGACCCGACGACGGCCGACACGGTCGGCGAGCCGTCCCGCCGGGATGGCCGCAATGGCCGAGACCAAATTGAACACCGCGTACACGATCGGGATGAGCGCGACCGGCACACCCACGCTTTGGGCGCGGAGGATGAGAAACGCGTCCGAGGAGTTTCCCAGCGTAAACAGCAGCATGACCGCCAGGAATCCGGCAAAAGGGCCGCGAAGCACGTGAAGCGAGAGGGGTTGCTTCTTGACCGGTGCCCGCTGCTCGCGGACGAACACAGCGATGATCGCCAGGGGAATCGCCGCCACGACTCCGGCGATGAAAAACAGCACGCGATAGGAGGCGCCCGGTTGGTCAATCCAGACCTTCAGAAATACGAACGTGAGTACGGGGCCGATCACCGAGCCGAGGGTGTCGAGGGTCCGCTGCACCCCGAAGGCGAACCCGAGGCTCCGGTCGCCGGCCGACCCGGCCACCAGCGCGTCCCGCGGGGCATCCTTCAAGCCTTTGCCGAGTCCGTCGCTCAGGCGAAGTCCCAAGACCGTTCCGCCGGACCCCGCGAACCCGAGGCCGAAGCGCCCCACCGCCGAGAGTGCGTATCCGATGAAGACGATGGCCTTGCGCCGTCCCAGCGCGTCGGATAGATAGCCCGCACCGATCTTGGCGAGGCTGACGACCGTTGTTAAGGCACCCTCGATGACCCCGATAAACTCTTTACGCAATCCCAGCACGGTTGTGTAGAACACCGGCAGCACCGGCAGGATCATGTCTTGCGCCAGGCCCCCGAAGAATGCCACCCAACCCAAGGCGATAACGTTACGCCCCAAACCGGCACTGGCAGATGTGTCAGAAGCCGTGGTCTCTGCCTGGCAGGCCTTCATTGGTTATCCACCCCCTTTTCCTGACGCATCCCTCTTCCCTGCGTGAGGAGGACCGCACAATGCGAGTGCCGTTTTCCGGCCCCTTCGGGAGAGCACAACACTTCGATCCCGAGAGGGCTCGCAGGTTACCTCCAGGACTCGTCGGAGCCCCGCCACTCCGGAACTTCGTCCATGTCGCGCCAGAGGTTGCCCAAGAACCGAATCGGCCCCTGCCACTCCGCCACGGCGTCCTCCAGAGTCTCCGTCCCAATGGGCGGATACAGGTCGATCGAGGGTAGGTCCTCCAGCGGAATGAAGTGCGGCTCCTCGATCTGCCACTGCCTCGACGGGCGGATGCGCTGGGCCTCCTTGGCCTGCTCGCCGAGAAAGATCAAATTCAGGACGATCGCTTCAGCGAGAGGATGCTCCGAGGCCTGCTTGGAGGGCCCTACAACGCGGGTATGGGCCGCGTCATACTCAACTCGGACGCGCTTCACGCGGGCCCTGACGGCTCCGCACATCTGTGAGAGTACCTTCTCGACCCGGGCCACGCAGCTCGCGCAACTCATGCCGTGGACGGAAAGCTCAAATGTTTTCGTCGCCATGGCGAACCACCTCCCCGGAAGCCTTGGATTGCCTGTGATCCTGCACGTTCCCGGCAACAACCCTTGGCCTTACATACGCCTCGCCGGATACCCCCTTGCGGCCTTCCCCGGGCTTCGCCATCCCACCCTCTCCTCCTCCCTGAGCGGCGATCGCCTGGCAGAGTCCGTCGGCGCGGTCCATCGCCAAGTCCAATTTCAGCAGTTGGAGGTGGGCCACGGCATGGAGGCGAGAGCAACGGGGCGTCATCTCCAGTTGGACCAGATACCGGCGAAGTCGCGCGGGCAAGGAACCCCTCTGGGTGAGCGCCTGCCGAAGGTTCTCCAGGGTGGGGATCGTCTCGGCGCTCCGGAGGTCCAGCATAGCCTCTGCGACCTCTCTGCCTTCGCGGGTTTCCATCAGACCCGGCGCGAACCCCCGGGCAAGCAACTCCTCGGCCACCCCCACGTCCCCTCCGAAGGCCCGGAGCACGATCCGCTCAGTGCTCATGCCGACACCCGCTTGTGACCCGAGCGCCCTCCCGGCAGGGGCGCCCAGGCCGTCGCCGCCCGGGGGCGGGTGCGACCGGTCGATGCTCACGTGGCCAGCGACCGGAGCACCTCGCGCTGATCTACGAGTCCCAAGAACCGGTCCGCCTCGTCCACCACGACCAGCCGCTTGACTTGGTGCTGTTACAATGGATTAATTGTCTGTTCCGAATATCCCCTTATACACATCTTCGCCATAGCTGGTTTGCAATGGTTCGCCTTCGATTAATTTGAAAGTTCGTCCTCCGTCGGTCTGCCTTTCAGCCAGCAGGAAAATGGCGTTTCCCATTTTTTTGTCATGAAGACCATGCGCGAATTCATATAAATGAGTGACGAAGAAAACCTTGATGTGTTTTTCCAGTAATGCGCATATTATCTGCCTGGCAATCTCCGAGCCTTCTCTTTCGTTTGTCGCGGCGAATGATTCGTTAAACAACAGCATGGCGTTAGGCCTGATGTGCTCGACGATTGCGCTCATTCGGCTGAGCTCTTCATCAAATTTCCCGCTCTGCATGGTCGTGTCCTCTTCCCGCTTGTAGTGCGTGAACAGGCCCTCGCAGATATTGGCGCAGAATGCCTCCGCCGGAGCAAACATCCCGCACTGCATCATCAACTGGGCCAACCCGATGCCTCGCAAAAAAGTCGATTTGCCGCCCTGGTTGGCGCCGGTGATCATCACGAGGTCTCGCTTGTCGGCACCCTCGTCGTTGCCCACAACCTTCTGTTTCATGCTCAACGCAAGACAGACATCGTACAATCCCCTATACGAGTGCCTCCGCTCCCCGGGAGCCACGGGCACAGGAAAGCACGTTGGCTCCCCCAATTGGGCCAGTTGTTCATGGAGATTCACACACCCAACGTAAAAGGCCAGCTCGGTCCGCAGCATGATAAAGAAACTGAGAATGTGAGCCGTGGACTGGGCGAGCGCGTTCGCGACGAGGTTAATCCCCCGGTCCTGCAATTCCGCGAGATACCGCGGGCCGCTCTCATCCCGCTCCGGGATATAATACGTGTACGCGGGCGGTTTTCTCGCAAACATTCGCTCCAGCCACGTCTGTCTCTTCTCTGGTCGTTTCCGCAGTCTGTAATCAGTGCCCTTATTCCCCTTCCCCAACTCCGCGCTGATCAATGCTCCGCCTCGGAATCGCAGCTCCCTCAGGTGATTCTCCACGCGGGCGAAATACTCCTCCTCAAGCTCGGCTGTGAGCATGGCGAACAACGCCGTAAAGCCTGCTGACGCGAACTCCTGGGCATGCTCGTCGGCAATGGTCTTTAACTTCTTCAGCCGCCCCACAAACAGCTCCAACACTTCCACCGATCGCTGCAGGATGCCGTGTGGAAAGTCTCTGAGGAAGCTCCACACCTTCCGCTCGCTTTCAATCGCCTCCACGGCGATCGCGTAGAGATCTCTGACAATCGCCGCGTTCTTCACGCAATCCCTCAGAATATCCTGGCGGTACAGGATGGTGTTGCCATCATCTAGGCTCAGCACGACGGCTTTGCGCGCTACATCCCATATGAATTTGTCGCCGAGCGCCATGGCGTCGATCAGCGTGGTTAGCTCCAGATCTTGTGTCAGGGCTTGTTCATTCCACGGCAATTTCCGCTGGACATCAAAATCCTGATCTCGGTACATCAGAAACGCCTTCATGAGTGTATGCGCTCCTTCAGGCACGCGTAGGTGAGCCGGTACTTTTCGGCAAGGGAGCGCGCGTACGCCAGGCCGTCCGCGGGCCGCCTCACGATCTTATACGTCCGCACTGCCGGATTGTCGGGGACGACCCCAGCGACCACGCTGACGGTCTTCTCGCCGAGGGACGCCAATTCATCGATGAACGTGACGCAGATGCACAGGAGGTCCAACTGGATTATTCTGTCCAGTGTCCGGGTGCTCAAGAAGATCGCGTCGCTCAGTGTCGTCGCCGTGAAGCTTTCATTCATTATGATGATGCTCTTGGGTGTCGCCTGCGTCAGAATATCGTGAATTCTGACCAGGTCATCCTCCAGTTTGCCACGGAGATTGCGGATGTCCTCTTCCTTTTCAAAATGCGTAAAGAGCCTGTCGAACAGAAAGAGTTGCGCTTCCTTACCTGGCACCGGACAGCCGAGGCTGGCCAGAAAATGCAACTGCCCGAAGGTGCGCGCGAAGGTGGTCTTCCCGCCCTGGTTCGGACCCGTGACAACGAAGATCCGCTCCTTGTCTTTCAGATAGAAGTCATTGCAGACAACGGACGATCGCTCTCGGATGAGCTTATCGGCCAGGGCCAAATCAAATCCTTCGTAATTGTAGACGTCCTTGGAAGTATTGGAGACTTCCGGATAGCAGAAGTGCAGTCCCGCCCGCTTGAAGATGCTGAGAGACTCCAGGTAAGCGACGTAAAACTGGATTTCTCGGTCAAACGTGGCGATCGTCTCATCCAGATAACTCGCGTGCTTCGCGCAGTACTCGTCAAGATGCAGGAAGATGCCGGGGTACAGCTTAGCCAGCAACTCCAGGATCGCCGCCTCCACGTGATTCATGTCTGGCGAGGCGGAGAATTTCACCCGGTAATCCTTCACCGCTCCCTGTTTGAACTTCTCGAACGTCTGCTCTACGTCTACGCTGTAATCACTTTCCGAGTCATATTTCCGGACCGTGACGGCGGTCCCCTTGATGAGCAGGGAATAGTGTACGGTGGACAAGTCGGCGAGAAGCTGCTTCGTCTCCGCCAAAAGGGACGTAAACCCGTCGGACTGGGCGTACGTGGCCACATAGTCGCGGAAGCGCACAAAACCCCGCGATGTGAGATCGGCACGGGACAGGTCCTGCACCAGGCAATTCACCGCGTCGCAATAGATCTCCACCGACTCGACAAACCATCGTTCCTTCTGATACTTGTAATAAAGCTTGGCTGCTTGCGATAGATGGGCGCGCATGTCGCGTATGCGATGCGCAAGTGATTTTATGTGCTCAAATAGCGTTTCATTTTCAAGGTCCCGGAATACTTCGTGGCGGTACCTGATCGTGTCAATGTCATTCAAGGAAGCGTAAAAGAACGGCTTTAAGTCATACTCCTGCCTTCCGGCCGTGATGGCATCTACGATCTGATCAAGGTTGAGGTCAACAAAAAAGACGGGCGCTTCAAGTGTTTCTTTTCTTATGCTCTCTTCAGTGTTTTCAAATAGTATGCTGTGGAAAGTCATTGGATTAGCACCTTCTCGGCCATGACGCGGACGCGCAAAGTCAGGTCTACCGCACGCAAATGCCAGCGTAGTAGGAGTTACCAGCCCCGCCCGGGCGTTTGTCGGGGGAACTCCATCCCCTCTAAGGACATCATGGCCGCGCCCCATGATTTCAGGTACACAGCCATCTCGCTGGTCATTTCATCGCTGTCACTCACCGCGACAGCCAAGGCGACCGAAAATCAGACCGTCGGATTGTTCTCCATGCCAATGAGACGCATCACTTCAACATGTGCGGGCATGAGCGAAGAACCGACGAATTGAGCGTCAAAATGCATGCGGCCCACCGTGTCGGACAAATTCTTCCAGGGCACGTGGATCTCGCCGTCCCAGCGTGGCGGCCCTCGACCGTCGCGTTACAGGCGACCCATCATCGCGACATAGCGGTGTCGCAGCGGCGCGACCCGACGCTTCGGTCTATTCCCGTGATCACTGCTCGCGCCCGCTGACTCGTGCGCCGGACCGGGCCATGTCAAGCCTCTGCTCTAACCATCACCCTCCCCGCGAGGGAAAGACGATTGAAGATCTCAGCGATCAGTCGAACGCGGCCGAAAAGCTCTTACGGATGGGGGCCATGCACCCCGATTGTCGACGGCCGGACCCGACGCCCATCTGGAGCCAAAGCGCCGCAGCCGCAAGCTGTTGCTCACCACGGAGACCGACGAGAAGGCCATGGCCGCGCCGGCCAGCATGGGGTTCAGGAGAATCCGGAACGAGGGATACAGGACGCCAGCGGCCACAGGAATCAGGAGCAGATTGTAAATAAAGGCCCAGAAGAGGTTCTGCTTGATCGTCCGCATGGTGCGCCGGCTCAGCTCGAGAGCCGTCACCACACTTCGCAGATCGCCGCCGATGAGGGTGATGTCCGAGGCCTCGATGGCCACATCGGTCCCGGTTCCGATGGCAATCCCTATGTCCGCCTGCGCCAGGGCGGGTGCGTCATTGAGGCCGTCGCCGACCATGCCGACGACCTTGCCCTCGGCCTGCAGCGTCTTGATCTGCTTCGCCTTGTCCTCGGGCCGGACCTCGGCCAGGACGCGATCAATGCCGAGTTTCGTGGCGATGGCCTTCGCCGTTCTGCCGTTGTCCCCCGTGATCATCGCCACGTCAATCCCCAGCCTCCGGAGGGCGCGAATGGTCTCAGCCGAGTGCGGCTTTAGCGTGTCGGCCACCGCGATGATCCCCGCAGGCCGATCATCCAGCGCCACGAAGATCGCCGTCTTCCCCTGCTGCGCCAGTTCGTCGGCGCGGCCCTCGAAGCCATCAAGGATCAGGCCGTGCTGCCTCATGAGGGCCTCGTTCCCCGCCAAGAGCTTGCGACCGGCGACAACCGCCTGGATCCCCTGCCCCGGAATTGCCTCGAAGGCTTCGACGGCGTAAAGGGGCATACCATCGTACTCCGCCCTCCGGACGATCGCCTGTCCGAGGGGATGCTCGGACGGCTGCTCCGCAGAGGCCGCAAGCCGCAGCAGGTCCCAGCGCGAGAGATCATCTCCCACGATCACATCGGTCACGGCCGGCTCACCCTTGGTCAGCGTTCCCGTCTTGTCGAACACGATGGTCGTGAGCCGATGGGCCTTCTCCAGGGCCTCGGCGCCGCGGAACAGGATGCCATGCTCCGCACCCCGTCCGGTCCCCACCATGATGGCCGTGGGGGTGGCGAGGCCCAGGGCGCAGGGGCAGGCGACGATCAGCACCGCCACCCCGGCAGAGAGCGCGAAGAGGAGGGACGGCGCTGGACCCAACGCCAGCCAAGCGAGGAAAGCCACGACCGCAAGCGCAATGACCATGGGCACGAACACAGCAGCGACCCGATCGACCAGGCGCTGGATAGGCGCCTTGGAGGCCTGCGCCTCCTCCACCAGCTTGATGATCTGGGCCAGGACCGTCTCCCGCCCCACCTTGGTAGCCTCGAAGGTGAAGGTGCCGGTCTTGTTGATCGTGGCGCCGAATACACCCGCGCGCGCGCCCTTCTCGACTGGCATGCTTTCCCCCGTGAGCATGGATTCATCCACAGAGGAATGCCCCTCACGCACGGTGCCGTCCACCGGGATCTTCTCGCCCGGACGGACGACCACGAGGTCGCCCACCCGCACCTCTTCCACCGGGATGTCCAGCGCCTGGCCATCGCGGATCACCCGGGCCGTCCGGGTTTGCAGGCCCATCAGCTTCTGGATGGCCTGGGACGCCTTCCCCTTGGCCCCCGCCTCCAGCCATCGGCCCAGCAGGATCAGGACGATGATGACGGCCGCGCTGTCATAGTACAGGGCCACCAGCCCCCGGGCGGCGAAGACGCCCGGGGCGAACGTGGCCACCACGCTGTAGAGATAGGCGGCGTTTGTCCCCACGGAGATCAGCGTGTTCATGTCGGCCGTGCCGTGCCTCAGGGCCGCCCAGAAGCCCCGGTGGAATTGCCACCCTACAATCCACTGGATGGGCGTGGTGAGGGCGAACAGCACATAGGCATTGGCCAGGTCCGCCGGAACCCACGCGAACAGCGGCATATTGCGGAGCGACCCGAGCAGCACGGGTACGCTGAGCACCGCCCCCACGAGGAGGCGTCGCCGAAGCTTCCCGATCTCGCCCTCACGGATGCTCGATGCCCTCTCGGACGCCGCCTCCCGAACCGGAAACGGCGTGTAGCCGGCGGCTTCGATGGCCCGCACCAGGTCGGCTTCCGTGGTTTCCCCCGGCACCCACTCCGCCGTCACTTCCTCTGTAGTGAGATTGACGCTCGCCTGGATCACGCCGGGCACCGCCAGGAGCGCGCGCTCGACTTTCCCCGCGTCCGAGCTAGACGGCATTGCCGCAATCAGGATCGTGGACGTCTCCACTGGTACCTGATAGCCCAAGTCGCGAATGGTCTCCCGAAGCTCCAGGGGGCCAGTGCGCTCCGCCTCGTACTCGACGCGGACACTCTCCGCGAGAAGGTTCACACGGACACTGAGTACCCCACTCTTCTCCGCCAGTCCCTTTTCGATCCGGGCCACGCAGCTCGCGCAGCTCATTCCCTGAACGGGGAGTACGATCGTTTTCGTAGACATGCGTGAGCCTCCTCCTTGAGAGGCTCCGGATCATCCCGGAGGGCGTGGCGCCGGTCCGGTTTGGCGCAGGCCCCAGTCCTCGCCAGAGCCACCCGCCACCGGAGCACCGGGGATACTTGCGAGCTGGGCTTGGACCACCCCGGTGGCCATCGTTGCCCCGCGGGGTTGACCGGCCACCTCGAATGCTAACCGGGCCCCGGCCATTCGCGCACCGCATCCATGTCTCGCCAGACATTGCCCAGGAACCGAATCGGCCCCTGCCACTCCGCCAGGGCGTCCTCCACGATCTCGATGGCAATCGGGGGATACAGGTCGATCGACGGCAGATCGTCCAGCGGAAGAAAATGGGGCTCCTCGACTTGCCACTGGCGCGACGGGCGGATGCGCTGGCCCTCCTCGGCCTGCTCGCCGAGAAAGATCAAATTCAGGACGTCCTTCTTCCCGGAGGGCGAAAGGACTTCCGCCACATAGAGCAGGCGAAGGATCTTCACGTCCAGCCCGGTTTCCTCCCGCACCTCCCGTGCCGCACCCGCGACGAGGCCCTCCCCGGTCTCCAGACCACCGCCTGGCAGGACCCAGTAAAAGCGCGCGTCGCGCCGGTGCCGAATCAGGAGGATCTTCCCACCCCGCAGAATCACCACCGACACCCGGACCTTGAGCGCTGGCACCTTCTGCGACGGGCTCGGATTCCGCCCGAATCCCCACCGCGACAACAGGGTCATCCCCGCTACGGCCATGTCTCGCCTCCTGTCGCTCTCCCACCGTTGGCGCCGCACGTTCTCGATGCCGCGCCGACTATCTCAGGCTCCGACACCGCGCCGACCGCTCCGGTCGGACGCGACGACGCCGAGGTGGTGCAGCGCCCGGCGGGCCCGTCCGTGGACGAGGCTGCTCCGATCCTGCAGGAAGCCCTCGATCGCCTGCGCGCTGGCGTCCGTGCCGATCCGCTCCAATACCTCAATCGCCATGGTTTGGAGCGCGTCGTCGGACGGCTGCGGCGGATGATCGGCCGGTGCCGTCCTGGGCCCTCCCATAGAGAGCAGATGGGGGATGCCTCGATCCCCCGCCGCCACCAGCGCATCCGCACAGCGCAATCCCACCGGGACGCTGGGATGGCCGATCCCGTGCGCGACGATTACGAGAGCCGGATCCGGCGCGTCGGCCAGCGCCAACCTGAGCAGCGCGAGACCGGCTTCGAGTTGCACCGCCGCCCGGGGGTCCGCAAGAGACTCGCGCAGAGGCGCGAGAGCCGACTTGTCTCCGAGGTCACCCAGGAGTCGCGCCGCCTCGGCCCGACGCTCGACGCTCATGGGCGCCTCGTCCTCGGCCGAGGGCCGGTGCTCCGTCAGCGTCGCCAGGAGCGCCGGACTCGCAGCCGTCCCGAATGCCAGCAGCGCCTCGGCGGCGGCGGCACGGTCGCACGGATCCTCCAGCCTCCGGACGATCGGGGGAATCGCCCGCTTCTCCCCGAAGCGTGCGAGGGCCCCCATGGCCTCGCGCACCCCGTCGTGGGCCAGCGCGAGCAGGAGCGACTCCACCGCCCGCCGGTCTCCGAGCCGCCCGAGCTGTTCGGCGGCGCGGTTCCGGACCGCCTCCTCCGCCAGGCGGAGGACGGCATCCAGCGAGCGCAGTTCGTGGAGCCTCAGGACCCGGATGAGCGCGGTCACCGCGGCCTCCCCGCCGATCGCCCCCAGCCCCTCCGCGGCCAGACAGCGAGGCTCGGGGATCGGCGAAGGCGGACCCAGGAGAACCTTCGACAGAACCGGGACCGCCTGCGGGCCCTTGAGAATCAAGAGGGCCAGCGCCTCCCGGTTCCGTGTCAGGTCATCCAATCCCGCCGCCAGATCCTCGATTCCCATCGATCACCTCACGGCCCGGCAGCCGTGCTCGCCCTCATCTGCCCTGTCTAGCCGGCATCCGAACGGGAGAAGGCCCCGCCTCCGGGGACGCTCACGAGAATGCTTGGTTTCCTCTCCATGGACGAAGACGACGTCGGGTGTCACGGAGACACCGGGAACGCCCCTCCGGATCGAACGTCCACATCCGTCGTGGTGACCAGGCGATTCCCGATCATCTTCACGATAACCGGCAACATCCGCTCGACATTGTCTTCCGAGTCGACGAACTCGATGATCAGGGGCAAGCGGCCACCCGCGTCCACCAGCGAGGTTGTGGCAATGCCGGTGCTTCTCGTATACCCGGCCACACCGCGAACGACCGTGGCGCCGGCGATACCTTCCTTGGCCAGCGCGCGCAGGAGTGCGAGGTGCAGGAGAACGCCGTGCCACTTGTCACCCTCGTTGATGAAGATGGAAACCCGCTTCGCCTTCATCAGATCTTCCTCGCAATCACGGCGCCCAGAATTACCGCGCCAAGTGCCGCAATGTTATTCCCGAGGATGTTCAGAATCGCCAGTTCCACGGCACCTTGCTCGTACATCTTGAGCGTCTCGAAGGCGTAGCTTGAATACGTCGTAAACGCCCCGCAGAACCCAATGGCGACAAGCAGTCGCCAATGAGGGTCCGTCAGGACACGTTCCGTCGTCCATACGAGAAAGAATCCGATGATCAGGCTTCCGACGCAATTGATGAACAAGGTCGCCGCCGGAAAGGAGGCAGTGGCGTATCTCGCCGTCCACCTGCTCACCAGGAACCGGCCCACTGCGCCCACGATCCCGCCCGCAGCCACCCATCCGATATCAGACATACGCTGTCCCTTCCTCACCGAAGACTCATCGCACGCGGGCCATGACCAGCGCGCCCACACCCATGGCCACGGCGGCGTAGGCGAAGGCGACGGTTGGTGACACCGCCGTCCACAGCGCGCCGACGAGCACGCTGGCGGCCAGATCCCCGACCCCATTCACGGTACCCATGACCCCGTACGCGATGCCGCGCGACTCCACGGCGGGCACCAGGTCGGCCGTCATGGCTCCCTCCAAGGCGTCCTCCGCGGCAATGTAGATCCCCGCCAGGCAGAAGAGCCCGAGGAGATACGCCGGGTGACGCCAGGACAGCAGAAAGGCAGCTACGAATCCCGCAGCGGTGAGGGCGCCTGCGAGATACCCCAGAGCCAGGAGTCCTCGCCGACCCATGCGATCGCTCATGGCGCCCACCGGATACGACGCCCCGGCATAACAGATGTTCCGCACCGTGTAGAACAGGGCCGCCATCTGGGCGGCGGCTACGATGCCATACGTCGGGGTGAGGAGTTCGGTGGCCGCCAAGATCAACAAGGTGTGGGCAAAATCCCCAGCGCCGAAGACACCTACGCCGATCAGCCAGCGGTGGAATGTCGGAGGCAGGCCGCGAATCGTCGTCCAGAGTCGGACCTCGTGGTTTGGGGCGCGTCGGCGCTCCTGCACCATCAGCCCGAAGGCCAGCGCCGATCCGAGGCCCGGAATGAGCGTCAGGAGGAACACCGTCCGAAACGGCGCCGAGGGGTCAGCTGCACTCTGCCCCTGGAGCAGGGCCAGCAGGCCCACGGCGCACAGGGGTCCAATGATCGCGCCCAGGGTGTCCCCCGCCCGGTGAAACCCGAAGGCTTTCCCCCGGTCCTCGGTGGACACCGACTCCGCCAGAATGGCGTCCCGGAGTGGGCCCCGAATTCCGCGTCCGAACCACCCCAGGGTTCGGCCAAAGAGCACCAGCGGCCAACCAGCCGCGAAGGCAAAGATGGCCTTCGCGATGCCGGTCAGGAAGTAGCCGCCCACGCAGATGCCCTTCCGGCGGCCGATCCGATCCGAGTACCACCCGGCTCCGAGCTTCACGAAGCTGGACACCGCGTCGGCGATCCCCTCGATTGCGCCAAGCGCGGCGGCGGGCACGGCGATGGTTGCCAGAAACGCCGGGAGAATCGCGGTCGCCATCTCGTGCCCCCAGTCGCTGAGCAGGCTGGAGAGGCCCATGCCCACGACGTTCCGGTTGAGCCAGCACGTATCGTGCGGAACGGACGCCGCGTCCTCAGCTTTCGGATCACCTGCGCTCATAAGTCGCCTCCATGGACACGCCGAGAGACGTCAACGCTCGCCGTGCCGCCAGTTGGACGGCCTCCGTGTCGGCCCCGCACCGACAACAGATTCCCGCGCGCTGGCGGGTTTCGGCCCAACAGGATGGGCAGTAGTAAACGAGTGTCTCAGGGGACACGATCGGCACCGCCTATGGGCTCGCCACTGACCGTGGCGACGGCCCGCACCCACGAGGCGTCTTCCGCCGCCGTCTTTGGTTCGTGACTGAAGCGGTAATCGTGTTTTCGGAGATGCTCTTTCAGGTCCCGGGCCAGCGCGTCCCAGCCGCGCACCTGGACCTCGACCAAGAGTCGCAAGGTCTCCCGATCCCTCATCAGCTCCGCAGCGGCAGCGAAGTGGCCCCGGCACAGTCCGGGCCCCTCCGCGAAGCGCGTCCGAAACGCGGCATCACCCGTCTGGGGGTGGAGCAGGTCGTGAAGTGCGGCCAGGCTGGCCTCTGCGTATTGCCCCGCCGCCTCGCAGGCGGGACATCGCCTTTGGGGCGGACGTAGCGATGCGAGATCGTCCAAGAGCCATCCGTACAGCCGCGCCACGCTCCAGCGGTCGCCCACCCGTTCGACGCAGAGCTGGCGCAAGATCCCCGTGTGCTCCTCGCAGAATCCCCCCGCGTCCCGGATGCGCTCGTAGACATCCGGGTGCGTCTTGCCCTCCCGCACCGCGCGGATAAGATAGTCGCGGCCCGCGTCCGACGCGAGCCGGCACACCGGACAGCCGGACGCCTCCAGCGCCGCCTCCCAGCGCGCCGGCCTCAGCGCGCGGGCTGCGCCGATTTCGCGGTTGGTGTCCACGTCGTGTCTCCCGCCACGCCGGAGAGGGCCGCGGCGCAGATCGAATTCTGCGCGTCCCCAGCCTTCCCCGACCCCCCTGCG